>Ga0209239_1000587_pt1 | contig 21018 bp, 19 predicted proteins | sample GraSoi013_2_20cm_FD_185824 | JGI IMG/M metagenome (GOLD analysis project Ga0209239, IMG submission 185824) | Grasslands soil microbial communities from the Angelo Coastal Reserve, California, USA - Sample 10_02_2013_2_20cm (SPAdes) (version 2) | ecosystem: Environmental > Terrestrial > Soil >...
CCGCCGATCGGTGTGGCAGGCGCGCTATCCCGGTTCGGCGGAGCTTCGGGTGGCGGTGATGGGCTGCGTCGTGAACGGACCGGGCGAATCGAAGCACGCCGACATCGGCATCTCATTGCCGGGCACGGCAGAGGAGCCGAAGGCACCCGTATATGTCGACGGTGTACTCAAAATCACCCTCAAGGGCGACGCGATCGTCGCCGACTTCTTGAAAATTCTGGACGACTATGTGGAGTCCCGTTATGGATTGCGCACCCACGCAGCGGCCGGTCGCTAAGCTTTCTTTCCTTCTTATCAATGTTTTTCTGCTGCTCGCGCCGCGAACGGCGAGCACACAACAACTCAGCGGCACATTCCCGGTCGAAGAACGGCAGACCGCCGTCGTGCGGGTGGTTCCCGGAGAGTTCGTCCGGGCTCGTCTGGCCGACGGCAGCCGCGCCGGTGGACCACTTGTGGGCGCCACGCCGGTCGCGTTCACGTTGGGCCCTTCGGTCGCCTACAGCGACAATCCGTCCGTCGTCAGGCTCGTCACCGTCGACAGCCTCTGGGTCCGCGCCTACAGCTCGCGCCGTGGCGCCGTGATCGGTGGAGGCCTCGGCGGTCTTCTCGGTTTGGGGTTGGGAATGGGTGTCGACGCCGGATCGATGTGTCCCACGACGAGCGGGACCAGAGCATGCGCCCAGAGTGCCGTCACTTCCGCGGCGGCTGCTGCCGCGTGGTGGTTGGAGCGCCGAGCCCAGCGGTTCGCGCACTGCTCGGCTCGTCGTTCCGGACGATTCTGCCGCGTTCGACAAGCGAGCCGTGACGCTGATGCGGATCCGACCGGATGCCCTCGTGCGGTTGACATTCGCGGATCGGGGAGATCTGTCGGGGTACGTCGTTCGCGCGGGCGCGCGCGGCGCATCGATGGGCGTGATCGCGGGCAACGCGCCAGAGGAGCCGATAGCGATCACATCGCTCGAGGGGATCTGGGAACGGGGTCACGCCGGCAGGACCGGCGCCGCCGTCGGCATGCTGCTCGGAACACTCGGTGGCGTCGTGTACGCGACGCAGTCAGCTGCCTGCGATCCCCACCGCAGTTGCAGAATGGCGATCATTGGCGATGGCGTTGGCGGGAGTCTGCTGGGACTGTTGGCCGGCGATCGCGTCGGCCGATTCTTCCCGCAGTGGCAGCGCCGCTTCTAGCGCGGATTATCGAAGCGGAGTACCCAGCGGAACATCCCGGTCAGGGTGGACGAGACAGATGTCCCCTTCGCCGAGGATGACCCCAAGAGTCAGGACCTCGGAAAAGAACGTCGCAATCTGACGCGGCGGAAAATTCACGACGCCGAGTACGAGCTTTCCGACCAGGTCCTTGGGATCGTAGTACTTCGTGATTTGCGCGCTCGAGTTCTTGACGCCGATCACCGGGCCGAAATCGATGCGCAGCTTGTAGGCCGCTTTCCGTGCCTGCGGGAACTCATCTACTGCCACGATGCGGCCGACTCGGATGTCGATCTTCGCGAAATCGTCGTAGCTGATCTGGTCCATCATCGCCCTCGAATGTCCTGTTTAGGGGTCAGGCCACTCCGCCGCCACAGGCGAAAAAGGTTGGCATATGCATTGCCTGTCCGCCACGGCGCAGGGGAGGCCATTTCCCACTTTCACAGGATGGCGATTATGCGGCGGATCAGCATGGCGGTGCTGGGCCTCGGGGCCCTCGCGACTGTTGTTTCTACTCTTTCCGCACAGCGGTCCGCCCTCCGCGAGGTGGGTAACCGTGGAAGCCTCGGCGCCAACGTGGTCTTCGCACAGCCGCTCGGCACGTTCCGGAACACCGGCAATGTGGCGGCGGGCATCTCGCTGTGGGGCGTTACCAGCGGCGGCACGCTGGCGCTGCGCATCGACGGCGGCTGGATGCTGTACGATTCGCAAAATCAGGGGTATGGCATCTCGACGGTCTCCCAGATCGGGACGCTCGGCGCGGGTCCGCAGCTGACGCTGGGACAGGGAGCGCTCCGCTTTTATGGCTTTGCGACGATCGGCGGATCGTTGTTCTGGAGCTCGGTGAACAGCAGCTGCGGCTGTAATTCCAATTACTTCCTCGATGGCCATTTCACCACCACGACCTCCGCCGGCGGTGGCGTGCTGCTCGGCATCTCCAGCGGCCGGACACCGATCGCGATCGATCTCGGCATTCGCGGTGTGCGCCACGACCGCGTGAAATACGTTCCCGCCGGCGGCTTCACGCAGAATCCGGACGGCTCATTCTCCGCGCGTCAGGTGGAAACGCCGGTCGAGCAGCGGGTCGTTCAGGTGGGGATTTCCATCGGCCTGCGGTAAGACCTCATCCCTCGTCCCCCTCTCCACTCTTTCGAGAGGGGGAATGTTTTTCTAAAATCCGCTCCAAATAGTACGCCGGCGCGTTCAGAAAATCTCTCCTGATGCGCACGCGACGTATGGATTCCGGATAGATCGCGGAGGTCAAAGATTGTTTCACCTCGCTTACAGGTTTGCAGTGACACGCCCGCTGAACTTGCTGGAGATGCGGTGTTTACGTGCGCCAGTGGCGGGTACGAGACTTGCTCCCCGGAGCACGTCGTAAGGGGGGACACCCGTGGCAGAATCGAGTCCCACGACTGGCGCACGGCCGGTCAGCGCGCCCGCGTACGAGCCGTTCGTACGGCTCAACTCACCGATGCCCGCCGGCGGAACAGCGCCGGCCCGCGCGAATCATCCTGTATTGCTTCCGGAAGCGGATCTGGACGATGAGCTGCCGCGTCCCACGAGACGGCCTCGTTGGTATGAGCCACTCGCGAAACCGGCCGCTTACATCGCTGCCGGACTCGCTGGTGCCCTGCTCGTGACCGCCTTGTCTGTCGTCATGGGAGCGCGGTTTGGCTCGCCGCGCGCCAATCGGGTCGTCGTCGACTCCGCGCCCGATCCCCAGCTGCAGCTGATGAGTGCAGCGACGCTGGATCGGCGGGCGGATTCTCTGGCACTGGCCCTGGCGGCATTCTCATTGCGCGTGAGCATGTACGACACGCGACGGATGGGCTGCGCGGGTCTGGCGCGAGGTCTCCAGCAAGTCGAAGACGGCTGGCTGGCGTACAATGTTGCGCGCAAGGCAACGCTCGCCTTGAACGACTCCGGGCGCGAGGCGCGTGATCAATCGCTCTACGCCGACGTGCGCGCGGTCGAGTTGCGATTCGAGCGCTCGCCCTGCACCCGGCCGTAGCATGCGCGTCCCTCTAGCCGCGTTCGCGTTCGCGGCGCTCGCCACTCCTGCCATTGGTCAAACACCTCCACCGCTCGACAAAACCGAACTCATCCGGCTGCTGACGAATCCGCTCTTCGCGCAGACCGAAGTCGCGGATGTCGTGCGGCGCAGTTGCCTGACTTTCCATCCAACGGAGCGCGACTGGGCCGATTTGCGCAGCGTGGGCGCTGGTGGCGAGGTCATCGCGACTGCTGCGGCCTGCGAGAGCCGGCGCGCGCCGCCGCCGCTCGCGCCCGCACCATTGCCGCCGGTGACCGCCGTTCCCGTCGCTACGGAAATCACGACCAGCGCGGGCGTCGCGTCGGTCGTGCGCGTTCGCGTGACGCGGGGGCGCGCGCCGCAGCGGCAGGTGGCGCTCGCGCTGAGTGGCTCGATGGCTCTGGGCTTGCCGCGCGATGCCATGGCGGTAACGGACGACAGCGGATTCGCCGTATTTCGGCTTCCGGCGGTAGCACGGATGGGTAAGCATCAGCTCGAGATCCGGACCGGCGTCGGCGGCATATTTCCAGGTCGGCCCACGGTGACCATCTCGGTGCGATCCGCCGGGGCGCAACGGCTGCATGTAACGCCTGACTACGTGGCGTTTGGCCGGCTGGGCGATTCGGCTGCCACACTGGTTGCTGCGGTGACCGACACGATCGGCAATCCGGTGGCGGCCGAGCCGGTCCAGTTGAACGCCGGAACGGGGCCGCCACAGTCGTTGCTCACTGACTCGCTGGGGCACGCGACCTTCGTCATCCAGCCCGGTGCAGTTCCGCGAGGCGGTGGCGTCCAGATGCGCATCCGCGGTGTGCCGCCCGTCGACCTCGAGGTGGCAGGACCCGCCGGATTGTCGGGCCTTAATACCGGCTTTGTGCAACCTACGGCGCAACGCGGTATCGTTGCGAGCTCGCTCTCGCTCGCCTTCAAGGCCCGCACGCTCCAGGGTGCTCCCGCGAACGGCCGCGTGGTGCATTTCCGCGCCGTGAACGCCCGTGTCGTTCCCGAATCGGCGATCCTCGACACTGCCGGACAAGCGCGCGTCAACGTCGTGCTCGGGACGCGAGCGGGCGACGCAGCCATCTTCGGCAACATCGATTCGCTCGAGAAGGTGCTCACGCTGCGCGTCGACCCGGGTCCCATCGATAGCCTGATCCTGGAGCGCAATGGCGCCACGGTGAACGGCTCAACGATTCTGGTGCCTGTCGCGGCGCCGTTCGTGTTGCGTCTGCGAGCCCGCGATTTTTATGGCAACGAAACGTCGATTGATCCGCTCGGCCAGATGCTGCGCGCCGGGCGTACGCGTTACGCCGCCCGCCCCCAGGATCTGCAGATCGTGAACCTGGAATCGGCGGACTCAGTAGTGGTCGTGACGCTGAAGGCACAGCATGTGGGGACGTACAATTTCACGATCGGCAGTGGAATCAGGGCATTCGTCCGCGTGGAGGCGGTACCTCAGCGCAACTAGCGCGCCGAGCTAGTCGGCTGCCGCAGGTTCGGTGACAGAGCGTGGTGCGCGCCGTCCAAAGCGCTGCTGCAGCGCATCGAGATACGTGTAGACGACCGGCGTCACGTACAGCGTGATGATCTGAGAGAAGGCCAATCCGCCGACCACGGCAAGACCGAGCGGCCGTCGCGACTCAGCGCCGGCGCCCCAGCCGATCGCGATGGGGAGCGTGCCCATCAAAGCGGCCATCGTGGTCATCATGATCGGCCGGAAGCGCACGCTGGCCGCCTGGAGGATCGCGTCGCGGGGCGTCTTGCGCTCATTGCGCTCGGCATCGAGCGCGAAGTCGATCATCATGATCGCGTTCTTCTTCACGAGACCGACGAGCATGATCACGCCGACGAAGGCGTACACGCTGAGCTCCGTCCGAAATACCACGAGCGTCAGCAAGGCGCCGAAGCCCGCGAACGGAAGACCTGACAGGATCGTCAGCGGGTGCACGAAGCTCTCGTACAGAATGCCCAGTACGATGTAGATGACGACGACCGCAAGCAGGAGCAGCAGCGCGAGACCCTGCTGGCTCGCCTGAAACGCCTGCGCCGTTCCTGAGAATCCCGTGCTGATGGTCGAGGGCAGCGTTTGCCGGGCCGCGTTCTGAACGTCGTTCACCGCCGCGCCCAGCGAGACGCCGGGCGGCAGATTGAACGACAAGGTGACCGAGGGCAGCTGGCCGCTGTGGTTCACGCTCAAGGGGCCGACATCCGGTGATGCGGAAGCGACGGACGTCAGCGGCACGAGATTGCCGCGCTGCGAGCGCAGATGCAGCAGTTGCAGGGCGGCGGGGTCGCGCTGGTATTCGGGCAGCAGCTCGATGATCACCCAATACTGATTGTTCGGCGTGTAGATCGTCGAGACCTGGCGCGAGCCATAGGCGTCATAGAGCGCCTGCTCGATCTGCTGAACCGAGACGCCCAGGCTCGTCGCCCGATCCCGATCGATGCGCACGCTCACTTGCGGATTCTTGATCTGCAGATCGGTGGTGACGTCCTGCAGAGTGGGCAGCCGCCGCAGTGCCGCCTCGAGCTTCGCGGCGTTGTCGTAGAGCGCTTGGATGTCGGCGCTCTGCAGCGTGAATTGGTATGGCGTCTTGGTCGTCCGGCCGCCGATACGAATCACCGGTGGAACCTGCAGGTAGGTCCGGATTCCCGGGATGTTGTTGAGCTTCGGCATCAGCTCGCGGATGACGGCATCAGCAGCAGGGCGACTGCCGCGCGGCTTCAACCGGAGGCTGACGCGTCCCTGGTTCATCGTGCCACCGCCCACCGTCGACATGAAGTGGTCGACGTACGGGTCGCGTCGCAGAATATCCGCGACCGCGAGCTGGTGATCGCGCATGGCTTCGTACGAGCTGCCCTCGAGCGTTTCGGTCGTTCCCTGGATCTGGCCCGTATCCTCGGTCGGGATGAAGCCTTTGGGGACGATCACGAACAACAGGGCCATCGCGACGAGAATGCCCGCTGAAAAGATCATCGTGGCCGGGCGATGATCCATCACCCAGTTCAGCGAGCGCGAGTACCATGCCAAGCTACGCTGGTAGATCCGTTCCGTTGCCTCGTACCAACGCCCGTGCCGCTCTTCTTTCGGCCGACGGAGGAAGCGGCTGCACAGCATCGGCGTGAGCGTCAGCGAGACGAATCCCGAGACGAGGATCGCGACGCCGATCGTGACGGCAAACTCGTGGAACAACCTGCCCATGATCCCGCCCATGAGCAGGATCGGAATGAACACGGCCGTCAGCGACAACGTCATCGACACGATGGTGAAGCCGATCTCGCGCGCGCCGTCGAGCGCGGCCTCCATGGTCCGTTTTCCCATCTCGAGATGGCGGACGATGTTCTCGAGCATGACGATCGCGTCGTCCACGACGAATCCGACCGACAGCGTGAGCGCCATCAGGGACAGGTTGTCGAGGCTGTAACCCATCAGGTACATCACCGAAAACGTGCCGATGATGGAGAACGGCAACGCGAGGCTCGGGATCACGGTCGCCGACAGATTCCGCAGGAACAGGAAGATCACGAGGACGACCAAGCACAGCGTGATGAACAGCGTCAGCTGGACGTCGTTCACCGACTGCCGGATCGACGTCGAGCGGTCGTAGAGGGTACTGACTTCAACCGAAGCGGGCAGCTGCGACGTGAGCCCCGCAACCGTCGCCTTCACCGCGTCCGCCACTTGCACGGTGTTTGTCCCCGGCTGGCGCTGGATCGCCAGGACGATCGCGCGCCGGCCGTCGAACCAGCTGGCCGTGCGGTTGTCCTGCACGTCGTCCAGCACGCGCGCCACGTCCTCGAGGCGCACGGGCGTGCCGTTCTGATAGGTCACCGCGAGCTTGCGAAATTCGGGCGCGCTCGAGATCGAGCCGTCGGCCAGCACCGTGTACGCGCGCTGCGGTCCCCACAACGTTCCCGTGGGAAGATTGGGATTGCCGGCCGATACGGCGCTCGTGACCTCGTCCAATCCAATCCCGCGTGTCGCCAGCGCCTTCGGATCCACCTGAATGCGCACGGCGTACTTCTGGGAACCATAGACCTGCACCTGTGCCACGCCACTCACGGTAGAGAGGCGCTGGGCGAGGAATGTTTCGGCGTACTCGTCGAGCGTCGGCAGCGGCATCGTCGTCGACGTCAACGCGAGATAGAGGATCGGCGAATCGGCGGGGTTCACCTTCTGGTAGGAAGGCGGCTGAATGCCCGGCGGCAGCTGGCGCAATGTCTTGGAAATCGCGGACTGCACGTCCTGCGCGGCCGCATCGATGTTGCGCGACAGCGTGAACTGCAGCGTGATGTTGGTACTGCCGAGCGTGCTCGATGACGTCATGGCATCGAGCCCCGCGATCGTCGAGAACTGCTTTTCGAGAGGGGTTGCGACGGCGGCCGCCATCGTCTGCGGGCTCGCGCCCGGAAGGCCGGCCGAGACGGTGATCGTCGGGAAATCGACGTTCGGGAGATCACTCACGGGCAGCAGCCGATACGCCATCATCCCGAACATGAGAATGCCGAGCATCACCAGTGTCGTCGCGACCGGCCTGCGAATAAACAGTCCGGAGATGCTCACTTCACGTCAGCTCCACCCCCGCCGGCCGTTTCGGTCGTCGGTCCACCGCGGATATCGACCTTTGCGTTGGGCGTCAAGCGCAGCTGACCGTCCGTCACGACCAGCGCACCCGTGGGAAGTCCGGCGACGATCGTCAGGCTGTCGAGTGTGCGCTCGACCGTCACCGGCTGCGTCGACGCGGTGCCGTCGTTATTGACGACGAAAACGTACGTGCCTTGCTGGCCTTGCAGGACGGCTTGGCTGGGAATGACAATCGCGTCGGGCTGCATGCCCAGGACGAGCGTCACGCTGACAAACTCGCCAGGCCAGAGCGTGCCGTCGCGGTTCGTAAAGCGACCCTTGAGCAGGACGCTCCCCGTCGCCGTGTCCACCTGATTGTCGACAAAGGACAACACGCCCTGCACGGCAGTGGCGGAGTCGCGCGCCGGCAATGCGAGCACCGTCAGCGCCTGCCCAGCCCGCTGGCGCAGGCCCGGCAGATTGACGGCAGGGACGGAGAAGCGGACCAGAATGGGTCGCAGCTGGATGATGGACACGAGGGCATCCGTGCTGGCACGCACGAGGTTGCCTTCGTGGAGGAGGATGCGTCCCGTGCGGCCGCCGATGGGCGCGCGGACGGTCGCATACTCGAGGTTGAGACGAGCGAGCGTCGCGGTGGCGGAATCGGAGCGTACCATGCCGGCAGCAGCGTCGGCCGCCGCCTGTTTCTGCTCGTAGTCCTCTTGCGTGACGGTGTTGGTCGCCGCCAGCTGGCGATAGCGCGCGGCTTCGCGTGCCGCGCTCGCCGCCTGCGTCAGATCACCGAGCAACTTTCCTTCGGCTTGCTGCAGCGCGGCGCTGTAGGGACGGGGATCGATCTCGAACAGGACCTGTCCCGCGCTTACCTCATCACCTTCGGTGAAATGAACATGCAGGATGGTGCCGTTGACCTGAGGCCGCACATCTACCGAACGAAGTGGCTCGACCGTCCCATTCGCGCCCAGCTCGTACGGGACGGACCGGCGCTCTACGCGCGCGACGCTGACGGGGACCTTGGGAGCCGCCCCGCCGCGTTGTGAGCCGCAGGCGGCTAGGCCCGCGAGGAGGACGATCGCGGCAGACGGCAAACCGAGTCGAAAACGCACGATCTCTATACGCATAGCGTACCCATGGCGTCATTTAGACCCCGGGGGCGGATTTTTGGCTACCCCGCGGGATCATCAAGAATGTAGCCTCGGCCATGCTCGCCCGCGTCCGCTCCGCCGCCGTCCTCGGGATCGATGCGTATCTGGTAGACGTCGAGACGGACATCGCCAGCGGGTTGCCGACGTTCGTGACGGTCGGCTTGCCGCAGGGAGCGGTCAAGGAGGGACGGGACCGGGTTTATTCCGCCTTGGCCAATACCGGCTTCACCTTCCCCCTCAAGCGCATCACCGTCAATCTCGCGCCCGCGGACATACGAAAAGAAGGGTCGGCGTTCGATCTGCCTATCGCGCTGGGGATTCTCGCGGCGACAGAGCAGGTCGCGGCGACTCGCCTCGGCAAGATCGCGGTGCTGGGGGAACTCGGTCTCGAGGGCGCGATTCGGCCGGTTCGTGGTGCGCTGCCCGTCGCACTCGCGGTCCGAATGGCGGGCGTCGAAGCCCTCATCCTTCCCAAGGAAAACCTTCCGGAAGCCGGCGTCGTGGAGGGTCTGAGAGTCCTGGGTGCCGCCTGTCTCGCGGAAATCGCCGACTTTCTGGATGGGAAGGCCGAGCTGCCCGGCGCGGCCGTGGATGTGACGCGGCTGTTCGCAGAGCGCGCGAGGGACGATGTCGACTTCGCGGAAGTAAAGGGCCAGGCGCATGCGAAACGCGCGCTCGAGGTCGCCGCCGCCGGCGGTCACAACATCCTCATGGTCGGCCCGCCCGGATCCGGAAAAACGATGCTCGCGCGCCGGCTCCCCACGGTCCTTCCCAGGATGAGCCTCGACGAAGCGCTGGAGACGACCAAGATCCATTCCGTCGCGGGCACGCTCCCCCTGGGTGAGTCGCTCGTCGCCAGGCGGCCGTTTCGGGCGCCGCATCACACGATTTCCGACGCCGGATTGATCGGTGGCGGCTCCTATCCACGGCCGGGAGAGGTCAGTCTCGCACACGGTGGCGTCTTGTTTCTGGACGAGCTGCCGGAGTTTCGCAAGAACGTGCTCGAAGTGCTGCGGCAGCCGATGGAAGACGGCGTCGTGACCATTGCGCGCGCGGCGATGAGCTTGTCCTACCCGGCGCGGTTCATGCTCGCCGCCGCGATGAACCCCTGTCCCTGCGGCTGGTTCGGCGATCCCCATCACACGTGCGCCTGCGGATCACTCGCGGTGCAACGCTACCTCGCGCGCGTGTCGGGCCCGCTGCTCGATCGCATCGATATCCATCTGGAAGTTCCGGCCGTGAAGTACCGCGCGCTCGTCGCCGACAGCGGCGGCGAGACGAGCGAAGCGATGCGGGATCGGGTGGACCGGGCGCGCGTCGTGCAGCGCGAGCGGTTCGCGCACCGGCCGGGGATCTATGCGAACGCGCACATGGCTCCGCGCGACATTCGCGCGCATTGCCGTGTGTCGGACGGCGCAGATGCGTTACTCAAGACGGCGATTACGCGGCTCGGACTGTCGGCGCGCGCGTACCACCGGATTCTCAAGATCGCGCGCACGGTCGCCGACCTCGACGGAGCGGTCGCGCTCGAGCCCAAGCACGTGAGCGAGGCGATTCAATACCGGAGCCTCGACCGCCGGGGTGTGGGGTAGCCCCCCCCGGAATCGCCCCGTTGCGGTGCCGCGTCGACATCGAGCCCCGGTCCACGGCCGACGGTGTGGCGGCGGCACAACCCCCGAAGGCAGCCGCCCTGCAGGCTCCGGGCACACGATTTGCCCCACCTCACAGCCAGAAGGGAGCTCTTGTGAGGCGCAGGCTGTTCGCGTGGTGGGAGGATGCGATCATCGCCCTCGGGTGCTGGCTGGCAGCGGTGCGCGCCTTAGCCGCTGGTCGTCGCGATTGACGGAACCCCGCTCGTCCACCTAGGTATCGGTGGGGGCTTCGGAGGCACAAGCATGCCCGAGGTACCGCAATGGGCCCGTGTGCGCGGCGACATCAACTGCCATGTGCGGCGGGGTGCGTGGTACGAAGTCCTTCGCCTCACCCCAGATGAAGCCATCCTCGAGGTAGACAATCGGGCCTACAGTGTGCCCAGGTCCTCGCTGCAGATCGTGCCCGTGCGGCCCCAACGGTGGTCCGTCGTCGCGCGCCCGTCGGACGCTGTGATGGTTCCCCTGAGCTGGGGCTCCCGGTATGCTGTCTGCCCGAGCTGTCGCGATCGAGCACCGCTGAAGGGCCACCCAACCGAGATCCGGTGCCCGCGGTGCGAAGGCGTCTTTGCAGTGGCGTGGGATGATCCTTACTGAGGCGGCCTAGGCGGGCTCCGCTCCTGTCAGCAGGCGATACGCGGATTGGAGTTGTTGCGGCTGCCCCACCACGACGAGCACGTCGCCTGCCGCAAGCCGGAAGTCGGCCTCCGGGGTTGCGAGATCGCTCTCGCCGCGCCGCACCGCGAGAACCAGCGCGCCAGTCTTTGAACGCAATCCCGTATCCGCCAGCGTCTTGCCGACGGCCGGAGCCGTCGCGCCGAGCACGATCCGTTCGACGTGCATTTGCGGCATCGCGCCGAGCGAACCGGTGAACGCGAGCTTCGGCGCTGCCGCTTCACCTTCACCGGGACGCAACGCCTGATAGTGTGACGCCCGAATCCCACCGACCAGGCGCTCGATTTCCTCACGCGCAACGTTGTAGTGCGCCAGCACCCGCGCGAAGATCTCGATCGACGTCTCGAACTCCTCCGGGATGACGTCGTTGGCGCCAAGGCGGCTCAGCTCCGGGATCTCGATCACGTACCGCGTGCGCGCGATGATGTGCAATTGAGGATTCAGATCGCGGGCGATGCGTACCATGCGTCGCGTGGCGGCCGGATCGGAAATGGCGATCACGAGCAGTCGCGCCCGCTCGATCCCCAGCGCACGCAGGATCTCCTCGCGCGTTGCGTCACCGTAGAACGCCGGCTCGCCCTGACCGCGCGCCCGGCGGACGGTTTGCGCATTCAGCTCGACGATGAGATACGGAGCGTGGATCGCCCGCAGCGCCGCGGCCAGATTGCGGCCGTTCAACCCGTAGCCCGCGATGACCACGTGGTCCGAGACGGGATCCTGGATGGGGGCGAATTCGCGTGGCCGGAATCCGGGCAGCAGGCGGTCCAGCGGAACGAGCTTCTCCAGGATGTCGAGGACAGCCGGTCCCCCCTGTAAGAGGAAGGGCGTCACGAGCATCGTGATGACGGCGACCCCGAGGAACTGCTGGTACAGGAGGTCCTGGAGCAGGCCGCTCGCGCGTCCTTCCTTTGCCAGCACGAACGAAAACTCGCCGATCTGGGACACCGCCACGCCCGCGAGGAGCGCGACCCGGCCCGAGTAGCCCAGCAACGCGGGCCCGACTGCCGCCGACAGCGACTTCCCGCCCATGATGACGGCGACCGCACTCAACGTTACGGCGATGTGATCGCGGATGATGTTCAGCTGTACGAGCATCCCAACGGCCACAAAAAACAGCGAGATGAAGATGTCGCGAAACGGCATCAGCTCGGCGAGCGCCTGGTGGCCGTAGTCGGACTCCGAGATGATCAACCCGGCCAGGAACGCGCCGAGCGCGAGTGAAGCGCCCGCGGCCGCGGTGCCGAGCGCCGTAAGCGTCCCGATCAAAATGACGGCGATCAGGAACAGCTCGCGGCTGCGCGTCTTGAGAATTTCGGCGAGCGCGCGTGGCACGATCGTCCGCGCCGCGATGATGACGCCCACCACAACCAGCGCGGCCTTCCCCAGCGCGAGCGCCAGTCCCGCGATGCCGCCCTGCGACTTGCCGGCCAGGAAGGGCAGCACGAGCATGATCGGCACCACGCAGAGATCCTGGAAAATCAGGACACCGGTCGCGAGGCGCCCGTGCGGTGCGTCGATCTCTCCCTTGTCAGTGAGCACCTTGAGCACGATCGCCGTGCTCGAGAGCGCGATCACAAATCCGAGAAACAACGCCACGCGCCAGCTGCCCAGGAACGCGAAGCCAACGGCGAGCGCCGCCGCCACGGTGAAAGTCATCTGGGAGAATCCAGCGGCGAAGATCTGCCGCCCCATCTCCCTGAGCCGGCTCAACGAAAACTCGATGCCGATCGTGAACAGGAGCAGGATGACGCCGACTTCAGCGAGTCCTTCGACGTCCCGCGGATCGGAGACGAGCGCGAGCGCATTGGGACCGAGCAGCATGCCGGCGACGATGAAGCCGGGGAGCGCGGGAAGTTTGAGACGATGCAATGCCAGAATTACCAGCAGCGAGCCGGCGAAGACGACGGCGAGATCGCGAAGGATGTGCAGCTCTTGCACGGTGGCCTAAAGGTAGGACGGCCCGTAGCTTTGGCCACCGTGCGCGACTGGCTTCAGAATCGTGTCGGACTGAGTCCCGAGGTGCAGACGCACCTGCTGGTCACGATCGTCGTGATCGCAGGGTTGTGGATCCTCGAGCGGCTCGTGCTCGCGGTGGTGTATCGGCGCGTCACGGATCCATGGACGCGCTACCGCTGGCGCAAGACGATCACCTATCTCACCCTCACAATCGGCGTCCTCGTCATCGGCCGGGAGTGGCTCGAGGGGTTCAAGTCGCTCGCCACGTTTCTTGGCCTCGTGTCGGCCGGTATCGCCATCGCGCTGAAGGATCCGCTGACGAATCTCGCGGGCTGGGCGTTCATTGTGTGGCGGCGGCCGTTCGAGGTCGGGGATCGCATCGAAATCGCCAAGCACAAGGGCGACGTCATCGATATTCGGCTGTTCCAGTTCACGTTGAATGAAATCGGCGTGTGGGTGGACGCCGACCAGAGCACGGGGCGCATCGTCCACATTCCCAACCAGCAGGTGTTTACCGAGCCGGTCGCGAACTACGACAAGGGCTTCAAATACATCTGGAACGAAGTGCCGGTGCTAGTGACGTACGAGAGCAACTGGAAGAAAGCGAAGGAGATTCTGACGGCGATTGCGTTCAAACACGCCGAGCATCTCACTGCCGAAGCCGAGCGCGACTTGCTCGCCGCCTCGCAGCAGTTTCTGATCAACTACAAGAAACTCACGCCCATCGTATACACGAGCTCGTCGGCGTCGGGAATTCTCTTGACTATTCGCTACTTGATCGAGCCCCGCCGGCGCCGCGGCACGGTCTCGGCCATCTGGGACGACATCTTGACCGAATTCGGGAACGCGAAGGACATCGATCTCGCCTATCACACGGTTCGGTCGTTCAGCAACCCCATCGAAGGGAAGATCGTCGGCACGCCTGAAGCCTAGCGCAGTGCTGTTCCCGTCTCGACCACCGCGCGGACGAGCAGATCGAAGTCTTCGCGACGGCTGCGATGGTTTGTGATGGCGACGCGAATCGCGAACTTGCCGTCGAGCAGGGTCTGTGAAGGAATGGCCAGGCCGCTCTCCTGAATCCGGAGCAGAATCTCCTTGTTGATCTCGTTGAGCCGCTCGTCCGTTGCGCCGGGGACGGTAAACCGGAAGCACACCACGTTCAGCGGCGCGGCCGCGAGCAGCTCGAGCCGCGGGTGCCGCGTTATGAGGCCGGCGAGATAGTGCGCCTGCCGCACGTTCTGCTCGATCAGCTGCGCGAAGGCGTTCAGGCCGTGCGTCTTGAACGACATCCAGACTTTGAGCGCGCGAAAGCCGCGCGAGAGCTGCACTCCTCGCTCGGCGAACGGGAACCCACCAGCCGCGATGCCCCGATCAAACGCAGCGAGGTACGCCGGCGCCACGGTGAACGTGGCGCGATGCGCGGTCTGATCGCGCACGAGCGTACAGCCGACTTCGTAGGGCAGATACATCCACTTGTGCAGATCGAATGCGACCGAGTCGGCTTGCTCGAGCCCCGCCACCAGATGGCGCAGCGGAGGAGCGATGGCCGCCAGCGCGCCGAATGCGCCATCGACGTGAAACCAGACTTTCTCTTCCTGACAGATCGCGGCCAGCGCCCGCAAGTCATCGGTTGCGCCGGTGTTGACCGTGCCTGCGTTACCGACGATGCAAATAGGACGCCGTCCCGCGGCGCGATCCGCCGCCAGAATTTGGCGCAAGGCGTCGAGATTGATCGTATAGTCAGCGCAGACAGGAATGCTGCGCAGCGCCTCGTGGCCGAGCCCGAGTAGCTCGACTGCCTTGCGGACCGAGGAATGGGTTTCCGTCGACGCGTAGACGGTCAGCTGCGGCGCGTCACCGTTCTGTAAGCCGCGCTCCCGGATGTCGAATCCCGCGCGGGCGTTCCGCGCGACGGCGAGACCGACGAAGTTGGCCATCGATCCGCCCGAGACCAGCAACCCATGCGTGCCCGCCGGTAATCCCAGCAGCTCGACGAGCCATCCGATCACCTGATTCTCGACCACGGCGGCGGCATCGTCGAACTCGGCGACCTGCGGATTCATTCCGGACGCGAGCATGTCGGCGAGCATGGCAAGCGGCGTCCCCGTTCCGATCACCCAACCCCAGAAACGCGGATGCGTGTTGCCGGTAGGGTAGGGCAGGACGTCGCGCTTGAATTCTTCGTACACGGTCTCGGCGGGCGTCGGCTCGCGCGGCGCCGGCCCGGAGAGACGGGCGCGCACGTCGGCGGGGACTGGACGCCACACCGGCCGCTCGCGCGCCGTACGCAGATACTCGAGCATGTCGTCCACCATGCGGTGGCCGAGCGTCCGGAGCTCCTCCCAGCCGCGCGCTTCGGCGGGATCGAGGCTAATCTCCGGCGACGACGTCGTAATGGTCGACGAAGGGTTCGAGCTCGACGAGGAAGTCGCGGTCTTCTGAGTAGTAGCGGGCCTTCTCATAGTCCTCTCCGGCGAAGCGCCGGATTGCCTCGAGTGAGTCCCACAGCGAGACGAACGTAAACTCGGCGCGATCCTGACGAATGCGGCGCAGCACGTACACGCCCCGGTTACCGGGAGTCGCCTTGCATTCCCGAACGCCGGTACGCTCGAGGTATGCCGTGTACTCGTCGGCGCGGGATGCGGGCGTGACGCCGTGCCAAATCCTGGCGATCAGCGTCCCGCGCTTAGAGCCGGTCAAGCTCGGCGACCGTGCGCTCATTGTGAATGTTTCCCGTATTCAGTGTCGACTTGGGCTCGAACAGCAGGACGTGCGTCTCTTCATCGGCGATTGGTAGATGCTCGACGCCATGCGGGATGATGGCGAACTCCCCGGGGCCGAGGATGAGCTCTTTATCCCTGAGCTTGAGGCGAAGCCGGCCCTTCACCACCAGAAACAGCTCATCTTCCCGGTCGTGATGGTGCCAGACGAACTCGCCCTGGAGCTTCGTGAGCTTCACGAGACTGTCGTTCACTTCGCCCACGATCTTCGGGCTCCACTGGTCCTGAAAGCGCCCGAACATGTCGGCCAGATTCACTTTGCGGATCGTCATAGCGCCGCCAGGAGAGTTTTGGTGTCGAGGACATCACTCGGCAGCTGCGGAGTCATATGGTCGCCTCTGGTTCAGGACTGGACGGCCCGAGTGAATCGGTTTCAGCCGGCCGTCCGGCCGTCTGGCCAACCGCCCGTCTGAGCTTATGCGAGAATTGAATCCAAACCACGGCGACCAGGATCATACTCATCGCCACGAATGTGCGCGCATGAATCGGTTCCCGCAGCAACAGCCAGCCGAGCAGCACGGCGATCACGGGATTCACGTACGCGTACGTCCCGACGATCGTCGCCGGGGCGTGGCGCAACGCATACGAGTATGCGCTGTAGCCGACGATCGATCCAAACACGACGAGATACGCCATCGCGCCTACACCTCGGGCGCTCAAATGCCACGATGCCCATTCGCCGAGCGCCGTGCCGACGAGCGCGACGGTCACACCCCCCACGATCATTTGAACGGCGGCGCCCATGTACGGACTCGCGTGGGTGGGATGCCGTTTCGCATAGACCGAGCCGATCGACCACGACGCGCTCGCGAAGGTCAATGCGATCGGGCCGCGCTTATCGGCCGCGAGAATTTCGGCCGGCGTCGCTCCGACCAGAAGTAGCGTGCCGAGGAAGCCCAGGAGCAGCCCGGCGATGATGCGCCAATTCAACTCGCCCGTACCGCCCGGAATGACGGCGTCGAAGAATGCAGTCCAGATCGCCACAGTGACGACGAAGATGCTGGCGATTCCCGACGCGATGTACTGTTCCGACCACACGACGAATGCGTTGCCGCCGGCGAGCAGCAGTACGCCCACGGTCGCGAGGGTGCGCCAGTCGCTGCGGCGTGGGAGCGCGTCGCCGAGCGCCCGCGCGATGCCAAACAGCAGCAGACCGGCGACGAGGAAGCGCAGGCCGGCGAACAAAAACGGCGGCAGCTCCATGACGCCAACTTTGATCGCGAGATAGGTCGAGCCCCAGAAGACGCAGACGACGAGATACGCGATGAGCGCCTTGCCCTTGAGCGCGCTTCCCATCAGTCCGGCGCCGTCGCAATGAAGCCCGGTTTCTCGAACAGCGTGGAGAGCACGATCGTCGTACGCGTGTTCATCTGGGCGTTGGGGCCGCGCAGATCGCGCAAGATCTCCTGCACACCCTCGAGGTCCGACGCGACCACTTTGAGGACGTAGCAGTCCTCGCCGGCGACGTGATGACACTCGAGGACGCCGGGATGCTTTTCCATCTCGCGCATGCGGGGCTCATCGCCGACGTAGTCGCTGGAGCCGTACCGTACAGCGACGAACGCGGTGACCGGGAGGCCGACCTTGGCGCGATCGAGCTGCACCCGATAGCCGCGGATGTATCCCGACTCCTCAAGACGCTTCACGCGTTCCATGATGGCGGGACGGGAGAGGCCAACTTCGTCGGCAACTGCTTGGTAGCTCGCTCGACCATCCTGCCCCAGAATGCGAAGAATCCTGCGATCGGTTGGGTCGAGCTCGGTCTTGGCGGGCATTTGGGAGGCTCTCCTGTGTGTTTGTAAACGCTTCGTAAGTCTAACCAGTTTTTCTCAGACGGAATATCCGTTTTGGGTGTGCGAATTGTCCTTTGATTAGGACAACACGCCGGAGTACTATTCCCGCCATGCAGTCGCTCCGCGCCCTCGTTCGAGAGCTTCCCTCAGTCTTGCTTGGCTATTCCGGTGGCGTCGATTCGGCCTTTCTGGCGGTCGTTCTCCGTCAGGAGTTGGGTCGGGAGCGCATGCTCGCCGTGATCGGGCGGAGCCCCTCATACCCGGAAGCTCAATGGCGCGCGGCCCACGATGTCGCCCTGCGCTTCGATGTTCCGGTCCTCGCGGTCGACACACACGAGCTCGAGGATGCCAACTATCTCGCGAACCCCACCAACCGCTGCTTCTTCTGCAAGACCGAGTTATGGTCGTGTCTCGTGCCGCTCGCACAGGAACGAGGACTCGCGGTTGTGTGTGACGGCACGAATGCCGACGACTTACAAGAACATCGGCCGGGCAAGGCGGCTGGCATCCGCGCGGGCGTCCGCTCTCCACTCGCCGAGGTTGGACTGACGAAGACTGAAATCCGCGCGGCATCCCGCGAGCTGGGCTTGCCGACGTGGGATGCTCCCGCGGCGCCTTGCCTCTCGAGCCGCGTGCGCTACGGCCTGACGATCACCCCGTCCCGCTTGAAGCAGGTCGAGGATAGCGAGACGTTTTTGCGGGGGCTGGGGGTCACCGGTGATTTGCGCGTGCGTCACCTTGGCGATGTCGCGCGTCTCGAAGTCGAGCCGCAGTGGATTGCCTGGATCGAGGAGCGCCGCGCGGCGATCACGGCGCAGCTTCTCTCGTTCGGGTTCACCCAGGTCGAGATCGATCCGCGGGGTTACCGCCGGGGGAGCCTGTTAGAGCCTTCGTCGCCCTGAATTTTCCTGAAGCCGTCCGCCGCCAGCTCTGGGAGGCGCTCGCGCCGCTGCGGGAGCGCAAAGCACCCCTTCCCGTCAAATGGGTCCGTCCCGAAAACATTCACGTGAGTCTCAAGTTTCTTGGTGACGTCGACCAGACTCGCGAGCCGGAGCTGCACGCCGCCTTGCGGCAGGCCGCGAGCGGAGACACACGCACGGAGCCTCGTCCACTCACACTGCACGTCGAAGGATTCGGCGTCTTTCCCGATTATCGCCGGCCACACGTCGTGTGGGCCGGCATCGCCCCGGATCCGGCGCTCGAGCTGCTGCAACATGGCGTGGAGCAGGCGTTCGCCCCGCTGGGCTTTCCGACCGAGGCGCGCGCCTTTCGGCCGCACGTGACCCTGGGTCGAGCGAAGCGCGATGCGCGACCGCGCGATTTCGACGGGCTCGAGCAGCTGCTCGACGCGATTGATTTCTCGGAGACCGTTACGGTTGCGGACGTCGATCTGATGGAAAGCACGCTCCAACCAGAGGGCCCCCCCCCGGTGTATCAGGTGAAATACCATGAACGGCTGTCTTAAGGGAATCGTCCGGCTCGGCTGCGCCGCTGTGCTCATCTGCGCGCTCGCGCTGGTGTGGTGGTTCCGCGCGCCGATCATGCAGACGTTCGCGCACTGGTTCGGGCGCTCCACGGCGCTCCCGTCGGTCGCCGACACGGCCGTCGGTGCTCCCACGCCGCGGGCAACGGCATCGGGAAAAGAAAAAGTCGGCAGGCTGGAGACGAACGCCGGGCCGGATTCGGTCATCTTGACGCCGAATGAGGTCGCGTCGCTGATCGGTTCCGGCATCGATTGGAGCGTGCGCAAGATGTACGACTCGCTGCGCGTCGAATTACAAGAGGGCACGCTCGTCCTGCACGCCCGCCTCGATACGCGGGCCCTGCCGCCCGGCACGCTGGGCCCGTTCGCCGGCATGTTCGGCCCGCGCGAGCCGCTCAGAATGGCAGGAACGCTGGCCGTGGAACGGGCCGGGCTCGCGCGGTATTCCATCAAGGAAATCAGCCTGCGAGGGATCGACATCCCAGGTCCGATTGTGCAGACCATCGCCCGCCAGATGGCGGGCGCGTCTTCAGACGGCGCGATTCCCCTGAAAGTGGATCCTTCCATTTCGGGCGTCGCCGTTCACCCCACGGGCGTCGTCTTGTATCGCCGGCGGAGAGCGACGCGTTGAGTCCCCGCCGCGTGTTGATCGTCGACGATGAGAAGGGCATTCGTGAGGCCTTGACGCAGGTCCTCGAGTACGAGGAGATCGAAGTCCAGGCCTGCGCTTCCGGCCATGAAGCCACGCGAGTCTACCCCGAATTCAAGCCTCATCTCGTGTTTCTCGACGTCAAAATGGAAGGCATGGATGGCCTCGAGACGCTGAAGCGTCTCCGTGAGCTCGATCCGCAGGCTCAGGTCGTGATGATCTCGGGTCATGGCACGATCCAGACCGCCGTCGAGGCGACCCAGCTGGGCGCCTACGACTTTCTCGAAAAGCCGCTCGACACCGATCGCATCCTGCTGACGCTGCGGAATGCCTTGCAGCACATCGTGCTCGTCAATGAGAATGTCCGCCTCAAGCAGGAAGTGCGGGCCCAGTACGAGATTGTCGGCTCGAGCAAGGCGATCCGTCACGTGATCGGCCTGCTCGAGAAAGTGGGACCGACGCCCGCGCGAGTGTTGATCACCGGCGACAACGGAACCGGCAAGGAGCTTGTCGCGCGCGCGATTCACTCGCTCAGCCCGCGCGCCACCGGTCCGTTCGTCGAGGTCAACTGCGCCGCCATTCCGACGGAGCTGATCGAGAGCGAGCTCTTCGGACACATGAAAGGGAGCTTCACCGGGGCCTTTGCCGACCGCGCCGGCAAGTTCGAACTTGCCGACGGCGGCACGCTCTTTCTCGACGAGGTTGGCGACATGAGCCTCTCGGCCCAGGCCAAGGTGTTGCGGGCGTTGCAGGAAGGCGTGATCTCGCGGGTCGGGTCGGGAAAAGCGGTTGCCGTCGACGTTCGCGTCATCGCGGCCACGAACAAGAATCTTGCACAGGAAATCGAGATCGGTCGCTTCCGGGAAGATTTGCTCTACCGGCTCAACGTGGTACCGATCCACATACCGGCGCTGCGCGAGCGCCGTGGCGACATCCCCCAGCTCATCTCCCATTTCGCCGCCGAGCTGGCAAAGAGCGGCTTGCCCCACAAGGAATTCGAGACGGGCGCGATCGAACGACTGACCGCTCACGACTGGCCGGGTAACATTCGCGAGCTCAAGAACGCTG
>Ga0209239_1000589_pt1 | contig 21000 bp, 19 predicted proteins | sample GraSoi013_2_20cm_FD_185824 | JGI IMG/M metagenome (GOLD analysis project Ga0209239, IMG submission 185824) | Grasslands soil microbial communities from the Angelo Coastal Reserve, California, USA - Sample 10_02_2013_2_20cm (SPAdes) (version 2) | ecosystem: Environmental > Terrestrial > Soil >...
TCGCCCCCGCCAGCAGATGGCCGATTTGAAGTCCGACGACCGTCACGATGGGCAGGAGCGCGTTCCGAAGCGCATGGCGCAGGATCACCGCCCGTTGCGACAGCCCCTTCGCCTCCGCCGTGCGTATGAACTCCCGGGACAGCACCTCGAGCATGCTGGCGCGCGTCATGCGCGCGACGATCGCCAGGGGAATCGTCGCGAGCGCCAGCGTGGGCAGGATCAGGTGGCGGAGCGCGTCGACCAGCACGCGCCAGTTCCCCTGCAGGGCGGCGTCGACGATGACGAAGTTCGTCCACGGCACGAAGGCGGCTCCGGTGTCGAGGCGGAAGCCGGTCGGCAAGACTCGGAGGGTGACGCCGAAGAACCACGCCAGCATGACACCGAGCCAGAAGATGGGCATCGAGACCCCGATGAGCGCCCCGAGCCGCGCGAGGCTGTCGACCACCGAGTTGCGCCACACGGCCGAGGCCACGCCGATCGGGATGCCGAGACCGACGGCCACGACGATCGCCGCCGTCGCGAGCTCGACGGTCGCGGGGAAACGCCGGAGCAGATCGGTGAGCACCGGGTCGCCCCGGACGATCGAGACTCCGAGGTCGCCGCGGATCACACGGCCCACGTAGCGTACGTACTGCTCCCAGAGGGGGCGGTCGAGTCCGAGGCGGGCGCGGATCTCCGCCACCTTCTCGGGCGTCGCCCGCTCGCCCAGCATCGTCACGGCGGGATCGCCAGGAATCAGGTGGATAAAGCCGAAAACGAGGACGGAGACTCCCAGGAGGACGGGGATGGCCGTGAGGCCGCGCTGAAGAGCGTAGCGCCTCACGGCCGCCCCCGGCGCGGATCTCCGAGCGTTACTGGATCTCCACGGTGTCGAAGTACTCGGAGCCGGTCGGGTGGGGGACGTACCCCTTCACCCGCTTCGAGAAGGCGAGCGGCGGCCGGTTGTTCGCGATGAAGAGCCGGCCGACATCGTCGTGCAGCATCTGCTCGGCCTGGCGATAGAGCTTCGCCCGCTCCGCCTGACTCGTCAGCGTCTGCGCGCGGAGCAGGACCTCGGCGAGCGGTTTGTTCGCGTAGAAGCCCTCGCGCGAGACGCCCGGCTGGCAGAAGAAGTAGCACAGGAAGTTATCCGGGTCCCCGTTGTCACCGGTCCAGCCGAGCATGTAGAGCGGGAGTTGCCCGTTCTTGCGCTTGTCCAGGTACACCGCCCACTCGGCGGTCTGGAGCTGGGCCTTGATCCCGACCTTCGCGAGATCCGCGGCCATCGCCTCGGCGATCTCCTTCGGGTTGGGGAAATAGGGCCGCGAGCGCGACATGTACCAGAAGACGAGAGGCTCCCGCTTCCCGTCGTCCCACGTAACCTCCGAGACTCCTTGCGCGAACCCGGCTCCTCTGAGGAGCGCCTGGGCCTTCGCCGGGCTGTACTCGAAGTCTCTGAGCTCCCTGTTGTAGCCCCAGAGGGAGGGCGGCTGGAACTGCGTCGCCACGAGCCCCGTGCCGCCATAGAGCGCGTCGACGATGGCCTTCTTGTTGACGGCGTGCGCGAACGCTTCGCGTACCCGCTTGTCCTGGAACTCCTTCACCTTGTAATTGAACGCGATGTAGCCGGTGGTGTTCGTCGGACGCAAGAGGAGCTGGAGGCTCGGGTCGCTCTTGACCACCAGGACGTCCTCGGGATTCAGCCCCTCCATGCCGTGGATCTCACCCGCCTTCAGCGCGCCCAGGCGCTGCGAGTTGTCCTTGATGTTCCGCACGACCACGCGCTTCACCCGGGGCTTCGGGCCCCAGGAGTCGGTATTGGCCTCGAGGACGACCTCCTGGTTCGGCTTCCACTCGACCAACTTAAACGCGCCCGTGCCCACCGGGTGCTTCCCGAACTCCGTGCCCCACTTCTCCACCGCGCTCGGGCTCGCGATATCGAAGACGAACATGGCGAGGTTCGCGAGGAACGGCGCCTGCGGGTCCTTGAGCGTGATGCGGACCGTGTGCGAGCCGACGGCTTCGACCTTCGCGACGATCGACTTGTCGTCGAACCCGCCGAACTGCGCCTCCCAGTACTCGAAGGTCTGGCCCGCCTTGACCTGGTTGTCGTGCTGCGGGTGGTCGGATTTCCACCAGCGCTCGAAGTTCCAGACGACGGCCGCGGCGTCGAGCGGGGTCCCGTCGTGGAACTTGACCCCGCGGCGAAGCTGGAAGGTCCAGACCCGGCTGTCCCGCGACACGTCCCACCGCTCGGCCAGCGCCGGCTCGACCTCGGTGGTCGGCCCCTTGTACCTCACGAGCCCGTCGAAGACCTGCCGGGTGATGCGGGACGAGATCCCGTCGGTGATGATTGCTGGATCCAGCTGCACGGGCTCACCCTGAGCGCCGAACACGAAGGTCTGGCCGAGCGCCGGACCCGGGGTGACGTGGAGGGCGACGGCGACGAGGAGCGCGAGCGTTGCGAGCCACATTGGACCGGTCCTCCCCAAGCGACCGAGGCGTGGGAACCGACTCGTCGCGATGCGCCATTATCGTTCGACCACTCGGTTTGTCAAATGCCACGCGGTCTGGCCGGAGGACGCGACGCCTCGGCGCCGTCGCATCTCTTCCGGCGCCACGACGCGCGGGCCGTGACGTCCGCGTTGAGACGTACGGAGTCTTGCTATAAGCTGTCGCCGACTCAGTGGTGGGCAGTCAAGCCTTCTCATCCGTGCGTCCCAGTGATCGCGACGCGCGCACCCACGCGGAGGTGGACCATGTCGAGCCTCGTGAACCTCGATCGGATCTTGCGCCAGGCCGTCGAGTCGAAGGCGATGCCCGGGGTCGTTGCGGTGGCCGCGACCGACACGGAAGTGCTGTACGAGGGCGCCTTCGGCAAGCGGGATCTCGGCAAGCCGGCGCCCATGACGCTCGACTCGGTCGTCTGGATCGCGTCGATGACCAAGGCGATCACGGCGACCGCGGCGATGCAGCTCGTCGAGCGAGGCAAGCTGAGCCTCGAGCGTCCGGCGAGCGAGATGGTCCCGGAGCTCGCCGCGGCCAAAGTGCTCGAGGGCTTCGACGCGGCCGGGAAGCCGCGGCTTCGGGCGCCCAAGCGGCCGATCACGCTCCGTCACCTCCTGACCCACACGGCGGGGTTCGGCTATGAGATCTGGGATCCCGCGATCGCCCGGTATCAGACCGCCACGGGCACGCCGGGGATCACGACCTGCACGAACGCCGCGTTGACGACCCCGCTGATGTTCGATCCAGGCGACCGGTGGGAGTACGGGATCAGCATCGACTGGGCCGGCAAGATGGTCGAGGCCGTGAGCGGCCAGAGGCTCGACCGGTACTTCCAGGAGAACATCTTCGGCCCGCTCGGCATGAAGGACACCTCGTTCACGATCTCCCCCTCGCAGCGCGCGCGGCTCGCGAGCGTGCATCAGCGCGGCGGTGACGGCGCCCTGGCGCCGATCGAGTTCGAGATCCCGCAGCAGCCCGAATTCCACATGGGGGGAGGTGGGCTGTACGGCACCGCCACCGACTACCTGGCCTTCACCCAGATGATCCTGCGTGGCGGCGGCGTGAAAGGCGCGCAGCTCCTGCGTCCCGAGACGGTCGCCCTCATGTCACAGAACCACATCGGCGCGCTCGAGGTCGGCGAGTTCAGAAGCGCGATTCCGGCGCTCTCCAACGACATCGAGCTGCTCCCGGGAATCTCCCTGAAGTGGGGCCTGAGCTTCCTGATCAACGCCCAGCAACTTCCGACCGGTCGCTCGGCCGGAAGCCTGGCCTGGGCCGGGCTCGCGAACACCTACTTCTGGATCGACCGCACCCGACGCGTCTCCGGCGTCTTCCTCTCTCAGGTCTTCCCGTTCTACGACCACACAACGATCGACCTGCTCGGGAAGTTCGAGACGGAGGTGTATCGGGCGCTCTAGCGAGGCGGAGGACGCTGATGAAGGATGGACGCCGCGCGGCGGTCATCGCCGACCTCGTCGGAAGCTTCGAGACGTACGTCGCCGAGCACCGCGTGTGCGACGGGCTCGCCGGGAGCATCGTCGAGGTGACCGAGAACGGCGCGCGCTGGGGCGTAGCGTGGGTGGAGTGCGTCGACTGCAACGTGCACTGGGAGCGTCGGCTCGCGGTCTGACGCGATGAGCTGGCGGAGGACAGACGGCGGGGCGCAGGCCACCTCGGTCACGATCCGATCACCTTCGTGACGAGCAGCACCTGCACGAGGGTGAGGATGAGCGTGGCTGCGGCGACCGCGAAGAGCGCCCACGTGGCCCTGACCAAACCCCGGGTGAAGGCGGCCAGCCCGCGCGTTGCGGCAACCATCCCGTGTGATGCGATGGCGAGATCCGCGGCCGCCCTTGCCTGCTCGGTCGCCGCCTTCAATTGCTTCTCGATGTTCCGCATCTCCAGCATCACCAGACACTGCTTGTGGAGTGACGAATCGGCGTCCCCCGAATGCAAGAGCTCCCACAGCTCCGCCTCGCTCTTCTTGCGCAGATCCGGTACCGGCACGGCCATCGGCCTTCCCTCCCAAAGACAGCATGCCTCTGACGCGCGCACGGCGAGTACGGCGTCCGCCCGGAGTGGATCAGGGCGAGCCGGGCTGCCGAGGGAGAGACGCTCCCGCTAGGCCGCGGACGTGTCGACCGCGACCCGCTGCGCCGCATGGAGCCGGCGCGTCATCTCCTCTAGCGGCCGCTGGAGCTGTCCGAGCAAGTCCACGACGCCACCGAAGGCGTCGGCCATCGCTACCCGTTCGCCGCGCAGCTTCTCGACTTCGCTCTGGAGCGCGCCCAGGTTGCGGCGGAGCTCGCCGCCCTCTCCACGGAGCTGCTCGCACTCGCGCTCCCTCGCTTCGAGAGTCTGGCGCAGGCGATCCCGATCCTCGATCAGCGCCGGGATCACGCGGCCCAGCATGTCTTGGCCTTCGACGAGCCACCGCCCGACCCGCTGCTGATCTTCGAACGTCTCTGTCTCGCTCATCTGCCGTGGTGCCTCCTCAGAGTGACTGCTGGGTTGCTGTTTCGGACTCGGGGATTCGGTCGTGTACTGGCGCGCGAGCTCGACGAGCTCGTGAGAGGCCCCCGTCGCGAGCCACGACCGGCGGCGGCGGCGCTCGACGGGGCGCGGGCCTTCCGTCGTGGCCGCATTCTTCGCGGAGCGCCGGTCGATCATCACGCGGACGCGAGGATCGCTCCCGTGACGACTGCGCAAATGCTCGTAGAGAGCCGACTCATTCCGTGCGACGACGATCAGATAGCTCATCGTGGGCTCTCCCGTAGGCTCGCCGGCGCCGGCCCCGGGGAGATCCGCGGCGATCTCCTGGAGCAGCGAGCGGAGGAGAAAGATCGACATTGCCGTCTCCTTGTAGCCTCCCCAGCCCCAAGATCTGGGATGGGCCGGACTTTATCATCCAAGATGTGGGAGATTCAAGGTTGAAGTGAACGTCGAGCCGCCCGCTGCCCCTGGCCGCGGGTCGCTCCCGTACTGGAACATGATGGGATGCGTGAAGCCCGGAGGTACGATGGAGAGCGTGTACGGCGTGTCGGGCAGTCTGGTTCCACGAAGGAGGGGGGGCATGCGACCAGTCGGACTTCTGTTGATAGCTGTCGCGCTCATGGCACCCGGCTGTGGGGGGGTGAGGTGGCTATGGAGCAGCCCCCGGACGGACCTGGACCTCTCCGGCAGGTGGAGCGGGACGTGGAGGGGGCACGTCATGGGCATCGCGCGCACCGATGACGCGACGGCCGACCTCGTCCAGCAGGGCGCGCGCGGCACCGGACGACTCACGCTGCACACGACCGGCGCCGTCCTCGGGGTGCCGGTGGCGCTGCGTAACGCCGGGCTCACCGGCGTGCGCGTACAGTTCGACGTATCCCGCAACGACGTCGTCATGCGCCACGAGCTCGGCGGCAGCGTCTTTCGGGCCGATTTCAAGGTCGAGGGCGACCGCATGGTCGGCTACATCCGCGACGCCGACCCCCCGGTGCGGATCGTGCTGACGCGTGTCAGGCCGTCGGCGCCGGTCGTCGCCGCGCCTGCGCCGCCTCCCGCGTCTCGGCCGGCCCCCGCGCCGACGCCGGTCGCCCCCGAGCCGCCGACGGCGCCGCCGTCCGTCGCCGCCGCGCCTCCGCCGCCTCCGGCGCCCATGCCGGCCGAGCCGGGCCGGCCCGCACCGAAGGAGTTCTCCGAGATCGCCGAGGTGAAGCCGATCTACTTCGACTTCGACAAGTACAACATCCGGCCCGACGACGCGAAGATCCTCGAGGCGAACGCCGAGTGGCTCAAGACGAACGCCGAGGCGCTCGTCCTGATCGAGGGGCACTGCGACCAGCGTGGCACCGCCGAGTACAACCTCGCCCTCGGGGAGCGCCGGGCGCGCGCGGCCCGCGACCACCTCATCTCGAGTGGCATCTCGGCCGAGCGGATATCGATCGTGAGCCTCGGGGCGGAGCAGCCGGTCTGCACGGAGGAGACCGAGGCGTGCTGGGCGAAGAACCGCCGGGCCAACTTCCTGGTCAAGCAGCGCTGAAACGTCGCCGGTAGGACCGAGCTACGCGCGGACGGTCACGAGGTCAGGAAAAGCACACAGGCTCGCGTCCAGTCCAGAAGCCGCCGAACGAGTGAGCGCCCGCGACGCTCCCACTTGACGGTGAACGAGCGCGCCTCGCCCCTGAGCGAGGCGGCGAAGCCGAGGATCTCCTGGTTCACCCGCTCTGGTGCTTCCAGGAGCACCATGTGTCCGGCCCCCTCGACGAGGCTCAGACGTGATCGCGGGATCAGCTTTCTGAGATGCTCAGAGAGCGCCGGCGGGGTGAGCCTGTCCCGGCTGCCACAGAGGATGAGTGTGGGAGCCTCGAGCTCCGTCGCCTGTCGGGTCAGGTCCATGGCCTGAGCGGCGTGGAAATCCTGAACAACCGTCTCCGCGCGGCAGGAGCGAAGCTCGTGCATCCCGAGGCTGACCGCGTGACCGGGCGCGGCCGGAGAGAACAGGAGCTTCTGCGCCGTCCAGAAGAAGAGCATCCTCCGAAGGGGTCCGGGAAGATACGCGAGCAAGCGTTCCCGGGAGCCGTCGACCCGAGGAAGCTTCGCGCAGCTCGCGACGAGGACGAGCCCCGTCACCGCCTCGGGCCGCCGCGCGGCGAGCGCGATGGCAACCGCGCCGCCGAGCGAGTGCCCCACGACCAGGACCGGGTCCATGCCGAGGGCCTCGAGGAACTTTCCGACGGTCTCGGCGTATGCTTCGACGCTCGCCTGCGGGATGGGATCGGATTTCCCGTGTCCCGGCAGGTCGATGGCCGCCACCTGGAACGCGTCGCCCAGGCTGCAGAGCTGGTTGATCCAGTAGCCCGCACTCACCGCCGAGCCGTGGATCAATAGGATCGCTCGCGCAGCCGCCGACCCCCCCGCGGTCAGATAGGACACCCGGCGACCGTCTACGACGACGGAGCGACGGTCGATCGGCATTGGGTCTCGCACCGCGGGCAAATGACTCAGGGCAGCACCCGGGTCGCGATATCAGCAACCCCGATGCCACCGGCACGCTGCTCAGGCGGACGGCATGCCGGAAGCTCTGCCGCGAACATCGGCACCGCTCGAAGTGCCTTCCGGCGGATGCATAACGCCGGGCGCTGTGACGAAAACACGTCCCGGAGCCCGAGATTACATCGCGCGCGGAGAGCGACGCGGACGACCATCACACGTCGCTTACCCGGCGCGAGTGACGTCCTCATGACACCTGCTTGACACGTTGGCAACCCGGCGCGGCGTGCCTGCCGATGCCGGTCCCCGACCTCGCGCTGCTCCTGCCGCGCTCGATGAAGGAGGCCCCGCTCCGCGTCGCCTAGAGCCCGCCCCACACCTCGCGCGCCAGCTCCACGCAGAGCGACAGCTTCGCCTTCTGGTGGTCGACCGTGATCTCGTTGCCCTCGACGGTCGAGGAGAAGCCGCACTGCGGGCTCAGGCAGACCTGCTCGATCGGCACGTACTTGGCCGCCTCATCGAGGCGCCGCTTGAGGTCGTCCTTCCGCTCGAGGGTGCCGACCTTGGTGGTCACCAGCCCCAGGACCACGCGCACGTGTTTGGGGACGAACCGGAGCGGCGCGAAGTCGCCCGAGCGGGCGTCGTCGAACTCGAGGAAGAAGCCGTCGTATGGCAGCTCGTTGAAGATGGCCTCGGCGATCCGGGCGTAGCCGCCCTGGGCGCGCCAGCTCGACCGGAAGTTGCCGCGGCAGAGATGGGTGCAGACGACCAGGTCCCTGGGCCGCCCGCGCAGCGTCGCCTGGATCAGCTTGACCGACAGTCGGAGCTGCGCGTCGGGATCGTCGCCGCGCGCTCGGCCCTGGGCCCGCATCTCCTCGTCGCAAAGATAGGCCAGGCTCACGTCGTCGAGTTGGAGATATCGGCATCCGGCGGCGTAGAGATCGGCGATCTCCGCGCGGTACGCGGCGGCGGTGTCCTCGACGAAGGCGTCGAGGTCCGGGTAGACACCGGTCGCGATGTTGGCGCGGCCGACCTGCGAGTAGAGCATGCACGGCGACGGGATGGTGAGCTTGGGCGTCCGCGAGACGACCGAGGCGAGGAACGTGAAGGCGTCCACGAAGATCGGCCGCGGCCGAGTGACGCGGCTCGCGACCGCGAGATCGGGGCGCGTGAAGTGCACGTCACCGGCCTTGCCGTGAAAGGTGACGGGAATCGTCTGCCCCTGGCTCGACAAGCCGCCGAGCTCCCGCAGGAAGTCCAGATGCCAGGACGTCCGGCGCAGCTCCCCGTCGGTGATGCCGCGGAGGCCGACCGATTCTTGAAGTGAGACCACCTCGCGGATCGCCCGCTCCTCGGCGGCGCGGAGCTCTCCAGCGCTCGCCCGCCCCGACTCCTTCTCGAGCCTGCGCGCCTTGAGCGCGGGCGGCCGCAACAGGCTGCCGACGTGATCGGCGCGGAATGGCGGTCGCGCGGACCCAGCCATGGCGCTTCCTCCTGACGTTGGCCCTACACGGCGAGGTAGCCGCCGTCGACGACCAGCTCGGTGCCGGTGATATACGACGCCTCGTCCGAGGCGAGGAACAACACGGCGTAAGCGACCTCTTCCACCCGTCCCTCTCTCTTCATCGGCACGGCCCTGAGCGTCTTCGCCCGCCACTCCGGATCGGCCGACACCTTGGACGTCCGCATCGGCGGCATGATGCCGGGGTGCACAGAGTTGACCCGGATGCCGTCCTTGGCGTACTGCACGGCGGCCGACTTCGTCATGAGGCGCACGGCGCCCTTCGAGGCGTTGTACCCCATGTGGATCCTGTCCTGGCCGACGAATCCGGAGATCGACGAGATGTTGACGATGGCGCCTCCGCCGGCCTGGCGCATGGCGGGAACCGCGTGCTTCATACCGAGAAAGACGCCCTTGGCGTTCACGTCCATGAGGGTGTCCCAGGCCGCCGAGCTCTCCGTGTCGGGATCGAACGTGCCGCTGATGCCCGCGTTGTTGACGAGGACATGGAGCTTGCCGAAGCTCACCACGGTGGTGGCGATGGCGTCCCGCCAGTCCGCCTCGCGAGTAACGTCGAGCTTCACGAAACACGCCTGCGCGCCCGTCTTGGCGATGTCCGCGGCCACCTGGGACCCCTCGGCTTCGAGAAGGTCGCCGACGACGACCTTCGCGCCCTCCCTGGCGAAGATTGTCGCCTCGCTCCGGCCCATACCGCTGGCGCCGCCGGTGATGAGCGCGACCTTCCCCGCGAGCCTCATGAGGGCGGCGGCTCCACATCCCGCGCCCCGGAGGTGCGCTCCCGGTATTTGGCGGGGATCTCGCGGCCAGCATCGAGGTAGGCGCGGCGTACGGCCTCCACGTTGGGGCCGAAGATCGTCTTGCGGTTCGCCCGCGCCCAGTCGTTCGACGCCTGGACGGTCGTGAGGGAGCCCTGGAAGCGAGGCATGACGTACCGGGCGAAGAGCTCGTAGCTCCGCAGCGTCTGCTCGCGGTTGGCCCACTCGTGGGCGCGAAAGAGGAGGCCGCCGAAGCCGCCCTGGCTGAACTGCTGGAGCCGCTCGATACCGCGAACAACGGTCTCGGGCGAGCCGACCAGCGTGGTGCCCATGCGCACGCCCTCGCGCAGGGGGTCGCCGGCACGGCCGGGTGGGCGGCCGAGGGTCTCCTCGAAGTAGGTGACGGTCTCGTGCCGTTCGGCGCGCTGGACTTCGCAGAGCGCCCCCTCGTCATCCTCTGCGACGTGGACGTTGACCACGACGCGCCAGTCCTTTCGGTCCATGCGCTTGCCGTGCCGCCCGGCGGTCTCCTCGGCGATCTTCCACTGCTCGGCCAGCGCGTTGGGCCCGCCGGGCAGTCCTGCGCCGATCGAGAGCACGCCGAGGCCGTACTTGCCCGCCGCCACCATGCCGAAGGGTGTGATGGTGCTGGCCACCGCGATGGGGAAGTGCGGCTCGGTGTACGGCGCCAGGTGCAGCCGCGCCTCGCGCAGCTCGAACCAGTCGGTCTTCATCGTCACCGGCTCGTCGCACCTGAGGAGCCGCATGATGGCCTCCAGCGCCTCCTCCATGCGCGGACGCTGGGTCACGGGCTCGATGCCCATCATATAGGCGTCGGACACGAGCGCCCCCGGGCCGCAGCCGAGCATGGTGCGGCCGCGCGTCATGTGGTCGAGCAGGACGAAGCGGTTGGCCACCATCAGCGGGTGGTGGTAGGGCAGGCTCGTCACGCCCGAGCCCAGCATGATGTGGCGCGTGCGCTCGGCGGCTGCGGCGATGAAGACCTCGGGCGAAGCGATAGTCTCCCATCCCGCCGAGTGGTGCTCGCCGACCCACACCTCGTCGTAGCCGAGATGGTCGAGCCACTCGATGAGCTCCATGTCGCGCGCCAGGGCGAGGGTGGGGTTCTCGCCGACCCGGTGGAACGGGGCGAGGAAGATGCCGAACTTCATGCCCGTGTGAGCCATGGGGTCTCCGTGGGACCGTGGTACGGCGAATCGTAGCACGCGCCGGCGGCCGCGGGTGACGACACGCGGTCCGTCACCTCAGGCCCCGAGAGGGTGCCCCTTTGACAGACCGCCGCCCTCGGGTCTACAAGGGCGCCGGGCATCGAGGACCGGGGCGACGGCACACCAAGGAGGCGGCACGACCATGAGAGACGTCGGGCGTACGTTGACGAGCAGCGTCTTGACCGTGGCTCTGGCGCTCTGGGCAGGGTCTGCGGGCGCGCAGCCGGGCAAGGACTGGGGCATGTACGGCGCGGACTATGGGAACACCCGCTACAGCGCCCTCGACCAGATCAGCACCAAGAACGTGCGCAAGCTGCGCGTGGCGTGGATCCGCTCGCTCGGCAGTCTCGAGTCCCAGGAATCCACGCCGATCGTCGTCGGCGACACGATGTATGTCAGCACCTCGACCGGCCCGAAGTACGTCTTCGCGTTGAGCGCCCGGGATGGCACGGTGAAGTGGAAGTACGAGCCCGAGCTGCCGAAAGACGTCGTCGCCACGGTGTGCTGTGGGCTGGACAGCCGCGGCGTCGCCTACGCGAACGGGCGGGTGTTCGTCACGCGGCTCGACGCCGCGCTGGTGGCGCTCGACGCCAACACGGGCAAGGAGCTGTGGACCGTCACGGTGGTGGATTACAAGACCGGCCACGCGATCACGTCGCCGCCGCTCGTCTACAAGAACCTGGTGGTGACAGGCTTCGCCGGCGGCGAGTTCGGCGTGCGCGGCGCCGTCCAGGCCTACAAGCAGGATACCGGTGAGCTGGCGTGGAAGACGTATACGATCCCCGGGCCCGGCGAGCCGGGGAACGAGTCGTGGATCGGCGACTCCTGGAAGACGGGAGCTGGCTCTACCTGGTACGTGGGATCGTACGATCCCAAGCTCAACCTGGTCTACTGGGGCACGAGCAACGCCGGACCGTGGGGCGCCCACACGCGCAGCACGGATACGAGCGAGTACGGTCAGTACACGAACCTGCACACGGCCTCACAGCTCGCGTTCGACGGCGACAGTGGCCGAATCGTCTGGGCCTACCAGATGACCCCGGCCGACGTGTGGGACTACGACGGCGTCAACGAGGCAGTGCTGGCGGATCTGAGGGTGGGCGGCCAGACCGTACCGGCGCTGATGAAGGCGGACCGGAACGGCTTCTTCTACGTGCTCAATCGGGAAAGCGGCAAGCTGGTCTCGGCCCAGCCGTTCGTGGAGGTCAACTGGGCCAAGGGGATCGACAGCGCCACGGGCCGTCCGATCGAGGACCCGGAAAAGCGGCCCCGGCTCAACCGATGGGCGAGGAACGTGTGCCCGAACCTCTTCGGCGGCAAGAACTGGGAGCCGATGTCCTACAGCCGCCAGACCGGGCTCGCGTACATCCCGTCCTTCAACCTGTGCATGGATATCGCGGGCAAGGCGGAGGATTACTCACCGGGCAAGTTCTACCTGGCCTCCGAGTTCGACCTCGACAAGGCCGGCTCGGGCGGGCACCTCTCGGAGCTCAAGGCCTGGGATCCGGTGAAGCAGGCGGCTGTCTGGGGCATCAAGGAGGACCTGCCATTCCTCGGCGGCGCCATGTCCACCGCGGGCGGCCTGGTCTTCTACGGCAACACGCACGGTGCCCTCAAGGGCGTCGACGCCAAGACCGGCGACGTCTTGTGGCAGTTCAACGTCGGCACCGGCATACTCCAGAGCCCGATCACCTACGCTGTGGACGGCAAGCAGTTTCTGGCGGTCGTCGCGGGTCGCGTGAAGGGGCCGCCGTCGTTCCTGGGCAAGATCGGTCAGAAGGTCATCGACGCGAGCCCCGAGGGCGGCGTTCTCGTGGTGTTCGAGCTGGGTAACTGACCGGGCTCCGCCGCTCTCTGAGCGTCGCGGCGCTCGGCGCCGCCCTCTGTCTCTCCTGGGCCGCGACACCCGCGGCCCAGGAGACACGAACCGCGAACCCGATGGAGGGTTCCGCCGACGTGATCGCGGAGGGCCGAAGCCTGTTCAACCAGTACTGCGCGCACTGCCACGGGCCAAACGCGATCCAGGGAGAGCGGCCGCTCGACTTGCGCCGGCTCACGCTCCGTTACGGACAAGAGGCGCCCACGGTGTTCGACGAGACCGTGAGCAAGGGGCGCCTCGACAAGGGCATGCCCGTCTGGAAGGGCGTCCTGAGCGACGACGTGCTGCGGCGTATCTTCATTTACTTGCAAACCGTCCAGACTCACCGCTGAGCCACGCGGGGGGCGCTCGAGTCAGAAGCCATGAGTGAGACGGCCCGGGTCGTCTTCATCGGAGGCGGAATCTGGGGGTGCTCCATCGCCTACCATCTGGCCCGCGCCGGCGTCTCCGACGTGCTCGTGCTCGAGCGCCGGGAGCTCGCCTCGGGAAACACCTCGCAGGCCGCCGGACTCGTCGGCCAGCTCCGCGCCTCCGAGCTCATGGCGCGCTCCATCATGGCGGTCGTCGACAGGCTCACCCGATGGCAGGCCGAGCACGGGGAGGATTCAGGGTTCCGCCAGGTCGGGAGCCTGAAGCTCGCGCTGACGGACGCGCGCGTGCGCGAGCTCGAGGCCCAGGTGGCTCAGGCGTGCGGCTGGGGGCTCGCGGTGGAGCTTGTCGCTCCGCGGGACGCGCAGGCCCGGGTACCCCTCCTGGAGACGAACGGGGTGAAGGCGTGCGCGTGGATTCCGACCGACGGCTACGCCGAGCCCTACACGCTGGCGATGGCCCTCGCCCGTGCGGCCCGTCGTCTCGGCGTCAGGATGCGGACCCAGACGCCCGTCACCGGTATCACGCTCAACCGCGGACGGGTCACGGGCATCGAGACCGCGAGCGGACCGATCACGTGCGAGACGGTCGTGATGGCGGTGGGGCCCTGGAGCGAGTTGATCGGCGCGGCGCTGGGGCTTCGGTTCGACACGATCCCGATCCGACACCAGCTCTGGGTCACCGCCCCCATCGACGGAATCCCGCGTGAGATGCCGGTGGTCCGGGTGCCCGACGCCTCCGTCTATCTGCGTCCGGAAGTGGGCGGCGTGCTCATCGGAGGCTTCGAGCGAGCGCCCAAGCGGTTCGCCATGGCCGACCTCCCGGCCACTTTTGCGGTCGAGGAGACCGAACGTGACCAGCGAGTCCTGGAGGAGCTCGGCGCCGGACTCACGCGCGCCTTTCCTGCCCTCCAGGCGGCGCCGATCATACGAGGGTGCGCGGGTCTTCCGACCTTCACGCCCGACGGGAACTTTCTGGTCGGGCAGGTACCGTCCATCCACGGGCTCTACGCGGCCACCGGGTGCAACGCCCTCGGGATCGCCGGCTCGCTCCTGATCGGACAATGGATGAGCGAGCTGATCGTGGACGGTAAGACGACCGTGGACCTCTCGACCCAGGCGCTGACCCGCTTCGGCTCGCGCTACGGGAGCCGGGGACGGCTCCAGGGCGACTGCGAGTCGATCTACGCCAACTTCTATGCGCTCGACAAGGGGGCCTTCTGACCGCGACGCAGCGCCGATCGCGCTGGCTACCTGCATCCCGTGCGCGGCGCGTCCGGCGCCTTCTTCGGGACCAGCGTGCAAGCGAAGGTGGCTGGGTGCGCGCGATACTCGGCGACGAGGGTTTCGAGCCGCTGGAGCGTCCGCTCGCGCCGGGCGAGGCCGATGCCGTAGACGGCGAGATCGTTGACCAGACGCGTGTAGAAATGATGCTCGGCGTCACCGGCGCCCGCCTGCGCCACGCAGGGTGAGGGCTTCTGGGCGACCCGGAGCTGGGAGCCGAAGGCACGGACGAACTCGGCGAGCACGGGCTCGTCGCGCAGGTCGCGAGGGACCTCTGGGAAACGGGCGAAGAGCTCGTCGACGGTCATCGGGCTCGGCGCCGCGCGCGCCCGTCCTTCCAGATCGCGCGAGTGACGGATCTGCATGCCGTCGACCTCCAGACGCGATTATACCCGCGAGAGCTGACAGGCCCGCCCCGATCTGAACGAGGGCCGTGAACGGGGGACAAGGAGGAAACCTATGACGGCAAGCCAGCACGACAAGGCCGCCCGCTTCCGCGCACTGCACCAGGCGCCGGGCGCCTTCGTGATTCCGAACCCGTGGGACGCCGGCTCGGCGCGCATCCTCGCCGGGCTCGGCTTCCAGGCACTGGCGACGTCGAGCGGCGCCGCCGCCGGCGTCCTCGGTCGGCGCGACGGCACGGTGACGCGCGAGGAGGCGCTGGCGCACGCCCGCGCCATCGTGGCGGCGATCGACCTTCCCGTCTCCGCCGACCTGGAGAAGGGCTTCGGCGACGCGCCGGAAGCGGCGGCGGAGACCATCCGTCACGCCGCCGCGGTGGGGTTGGTCGGCGGCTCCATCGAGGACGCGACCGGCGACAAGAACAGGCCGCTCTACGACATCGGCCACGCGATCGAGCGGGTGGCAGCGGCGGCGCAGGCGGCGCGCGCGCTCGCCTTCCCGTTCACCTTGACCGCCCGGGCAGAAAACTTCCTGCGCGGCAACCCGGACCTGGACGACACGATCACGCGTCTCGTGGCCTTCGAGAAGGCCGGGGCCGACGTGCTGTTCGCGCCCGGCCTGCCCGACCTGGCGGCGGTGCGCGCGGTCTGTGCCGCGGTGTCGAAGCCGGTCAACTTCATGGTCGGCATCAGGGGCAAGTCGTTCACGGTGGCGGAGCTCGCGACCGCCGGCGTCAGACGGATCAGCCTCGCCACGTCGCTCTATCGCGCGGCGATGAGTGGCCTGCTCGACGCCGCCCGCGAGGTGAAAGGGAAGGGCACGTTCGGCTACCTCGACCGGTCCCTGACCACGCCGGAGTTGAACGGCTTCATGGAGGGTTGAGCGGGTCGTCCCGACGTATATAGCATTTATCTTTTATATAATTCGTGATACTGTCGGTGTCGTCCGACTTGGCTATCGGTTCACGGGAACCCCTCCGCCTCGTCAGGCCATGACTTCAGCGTCCGCGTTTCTCTGGAGCGTGCATGAACTCACAGCGTGGAAGCAGCAAAGGAGGCGCCCCATGGCGCAGAAGCTGTTCATCGGCGGGCTCGCGTTTTCCACATCGACGGAGCGGCTTCGCGAAGTGTTCGCGGCGGCCGGCCAGGTCGAATCGGCTGCCGTCGTGACCGACCGCGATACGGGTCGCTCGCGCGGCTTCGGCTTCGTGGAGATGGCCACGGCGGAAGAGGCCGATCAGGCGATCGCGCAGTTCAACGGCAAGGACCTGGACGGCCGTCAGCTCCGGGTGGAGAAGGCCTCGGCCGGCGGCTCTCGTGGCGGCGGTGGGGGGAACTCGCGGGGCTTCGGCGGATCCTCGCGCGGAGGGCGCTGGTAGTCTGGTAGTTCGGTAACGCTCTCGAAGGTCGCCGCGCCGTACGCGAAGACACCCTTCGCGTACGGCGCGACCGCGCTCAGCTCGGTAAGACGAGAACTTCCCATCATCCATCGGGCATCTCCCGAGCGGGCAGCGTCTCGTCGAGGAGCGCCACGAATTGTCGAACATCCAGGGGCTTGGTCAGGTAGGCGCGCACCCCGGTCGCCAGGAGCCGCTGAACCTGCCCGGGGGTGGCGTCGGCGCTCAGGACGATCACCGGCGTCTGCCGGAGCTCGGGATCGCCGTGGAGCTCACGCAGCACCTCTTCTCCCGAGATATCGGGGAGGTGCAGGTCCAGCAGAATCAGGTCTGGCCGGTGCTGTCGCGCCAACGCGAGTCCAAGACGTCCCTGCATCGCGGGGATGAGCTTGACCCGTGGGCGCCGGGACATCGTTCGCTCCACCAGGCGCAGGTTCGAGAGGTTGTCCTCGATGTAGAGCACCGTACCGCCCTGCTCTGAGGACGTCGGGAGTGCCGTGACATCCGACTCGCTGCGCTCCTGACGCGCCACCGGGCTCTCCGCCTGGAGGAACTCGACCCAGAACGTGCTCCCCGCGCTCGGCTGGCTCTCCACGCCGATCGTACCCCCCATGGCTTCGACGAGCCGCTTGGACAGCGCCAGACCCAGGCCCGTCCCCTCCACCCCACGCTGCTCCGCGCCCAGTCGGTCGAATGGCTGGAACAGCCGCTCCTGCAGCGCCGGGGCGATGCCGGGCCCCGTGTCCGTGACGCGGATCCGAAGTCGGCCGTCTTGAGCCACGTCACACGCGACTGTCAGCCGACCTCCGTCCCGGTTGTATTTGATCCCGTTCGACACGAGGTTCAGGAGCACCTGCTGGAGCCGCTGCTGGTCTGCCCACACGTGCCGCGGGTGGAGCGCTGCGCCAGTCGTGTCGAGCTCGATGCCACGCGCGGCCGCCAGCGGCCGCGCCAGGTCCAGCACCCGCTGAATCGCGTCGCCCACAGGCACGGGTTCGGGCGACAGGGGGAGCTGCCCCGACTCGATCCTGGCGATTTCGAGAATTTCGTTGATCAGGCCCAGCAGATGTCTGCCCCCCTTCAGAATCTGCTCGACGCTCTCGCGATCCGCCGGCTGCCGCACTTCGAGCTCCAGGAGCTGCGCGAATCCGAGAATCGCGTTGAGGGGGGTCCGAAGCTCGTGGCTCATCCGCGAGAGGAACTCGCTCTTGGCACGATTCGCCGCTTCCGCCTCGGCCTCGGCGCGACGGCGCTCGGTCACCTCGGTCGCCAGCTCCGCGTTCACGGCGGTCAATTCGGTGGTTCTCTCCTGCACGCGCTGGCGCTCCCGGCGCTCGCTTTCGTGCGCCTCGACGAGCCGAGCGTAGAGCTTGCCGTTCTCGAGCAGCAGCACCATGAGCACAAAGCTCGCCGCCAGTAGCCCGTAGATCCGGCCGGCATAGAAACCGAGGTCGAAACGGCCGGCGTTAAAGACCGCGGCGAGTGCGATATCGAAGAGCCACGCGCACATCACGACCATGAGCCACAGGTCGAGCACCGCGTGCGGCCGGCGCCACCAGAGAACGGCCAGCGCGAGGAGGCTCAACACCCAGGTGCTCGAGCGGACCAGGGTCATCGCCGGGGTGTAGTGGTTCCCCTGCATGATCGCGGGGAGCACGTCCTGGCCGGCCGTGGCGAGGAGGGTGAGCCCGCCCGCGACGACGAACACCGCCGCGAGGCTGGCGAGGACGGCGACGCCGGCGCGGCCGCGCGGCCGACCCGTCTCCCGCCCCGCGTCCTTGAGCAGTGCGTAGGCGATGACGAGGAGGGGGAAGCCGCCATGCCAGAGCATGTACAGCCAGGCCGTGCTCTGGGGCCCGGCGCCGAGCAGGCCGGTCGGCGAGAACAGGCCGGGAAACGTGAGCGCGTGCGAGACGGTCATGAGAGCGGTGAACAGGTAGCCGCTGGCCAGCACGCACAGCGCCCGCGATCGTAAGAAGCTGAACTGACCGAACAGCAAGCCCGCCGTGATCAGATCGTTGATCACGAGCGCCGATTCGTAGATCGGGATGAAGGCCGAGATCTGCGCGAGCGGCATCTTCGCGAACGGCACCGCGCTGAGAAAGATCGCGGCCGAGACGAGTACGACCGTGAGCGCGAGCCGGCGCTCGCCGCGCCCCGCGGGCAGGGTCGACAGGAATACCAGGCGCCCGTCTGTCAGCTCGCGCGCCATGTCACCATCGTCCACATCTCACAATAAGGCAAAGCGACCAGGCGGGCATCGATCTAAAGGCGTGATCCCCTGAGACAGCCGCGGCCCGCGGCGATCCCCTCGATGGGCTGACGGCGTTTGCGGACGCTCCGGTGCGGCGCTATCGTCAGCCGGCGACCGAGGGCGACCGCCGCCGCCCGGAGGATCACGATGACGATGCCGAGGCCGAAGCCCGGAGATCTCCTTGGTCTGGTCGACGTCGACAAGGGCATCGTGAGCCGCGAGATCTTCGTGAACGAGGAGATCTACCGCCAGGAGCAGGAGCGGATGTTCGCGCGCGCCTGGCTCTTCGTCGGCCACGAGAGCCAGATCACGCGGCCGGGCGACTACCTGGTGTCGTCCATGGGGGAGGAGTCGGTCATTCTCTGCCGCGACCGGGCGGGGCGGATCCACGTCTTCCTGAACTCGTGCCGACACCGCGGCATGAAGGTCTGCCGGTACGACGAGGGCAACACGGTCGAGTTCACGTGCCCCTACCACGGCTGGAGCTATGCCACGGACGGCGCGCTGGTCGGGGTACCGTTCGCGAAGGACGCCTACGGGGAGCACCTCGACCGCAGCCGGTGGGGACTCGTCGAGGTCGCTCAGTTGGAGAGCTACAAGGGGACGGTCTGGACGACGTGGGATCCCTCGGCCCCCTCGTTCCTCGAGTACCTCGGGGGCTACAAGCTCTATCTCGATCTCCTGCTCGACGCCTGGGACGGGCGCGAGGGTGGTACGGAGGTGATCGGCGGGATCCACAAGTCCAGCACCTGTGCGTGGCGGCGTTCCCTATGGAATAGTAGTCGGTGGCGTCGACTTCGGCAGTCGGCCTGCCAGAGGAGCCTGGAGATGCCCTATAGCGATGAGGCGGACGAGAGGAGCGCGGGCAGGCGCTCGGAGATGCTGGAAAAGCTGCTCGTGCCGGTGGCCGTCGTGGGGCATGTGCTGTTCTATGACGTCCTGCCAGCCTTGCTGACGTGGGTGGTGGGCTCGACCGCCGGTCTCGATTTGTTCTCGGCGATCGACAATCCGTCGCTGCGGCGGCTGGCCGGGCTGGGCCTGTTTCTGAGCGTCGTGGCCGCGATCATTACCACGGAAAGTGTCACGCGACTGGCTCGGCCGTTCAGCATCGGACACTTCCTCACGACCGTGGTGCTGATCGGAGCCGCGCTCTTCCCCACCCTGGCGGATTGGCATCGACTTCGTCTCGGGCTGACGCCCGAGCAATTCGCCCTCGTGCAGGCGTACTGCTATTTGGCCCTGAAGGTCATGGTGGGTATCCTGATTGGCGCGACACTGAGCTGGATTCTGCAGGCTCGGTACGCGCGTCTGGTGTCCTCCCGCAGGCCCGAGTACACGCGTAAGTGAGCGAGGGTGCCGCCTAAGGGATCGTCGTCGGGACCGTGGCCACCGAGCCGTCGGCGAGAGTCACGGTCAATGAGAAGCTTGTACCCGTCGTGAAGGCCGCCGGGCCGAAGTCGGACGCGAACACGAAGAATTCGCCGCCGTCCCCGACGCCGAAGCTCACCGTCCCGGTGCCGGCGTTGAGCAGCGCCCCGTCGAGGCTCCCCGCGGCCCCGAGCGCCCAGTTCGCCGTCGCGGGGTCGGTGTCCCAAGCTCCACCGCTTGCCCGGCGCAGCTCGAGCCGTGTCACCGTCCGCGCGCCACTCCCCACCCCAACCGTCACCCGGAAGCTGCCGTCGAGCGCGCCGTCCGCGCTGAAGGCCCCATTGCCCTGCCCCACCTTGTCCCGCAGCTTGCCGAGAAACGCCAGGCCGAGCGTCGGCGGTGGCGGGGTCACCGTGAAGCCACCCGTCAGCACCACCGTCTGGCCGTCGGGATTCGACACCGTCACGTCACGCGCGCCCATCGCCGCCGTGGCCCCGATCACGAGGGCCACCGAGAGCTGGGCGGACGAGACCACCGTCGTCGAGCTGACCGTGATGCCGGCGCCGAACCCGGCGCTCGCCCCCGCCTGGAAGTTCGCGCCCGTCACCGTGACGGTGAGGCTCGCTCCCTGAACCCCGCTGCTCGGCGACACACTCCCGATCGTCGGCATGAGCGGCACGCTGGCGCTCGCGCTGGCCGAGGTGCCGTCGGCGAAGTTGGCAATCAGCGTGAAGCCCGCCCCGCTACCGAACACCGTCGGGTTCAGATCGGACGCGAACACGAAGAACGCCCCGCCGTCGGCGACGCCGAAGCTCACCGTCCCGGTGCCGGCGTTGAGCAGCGCCCCGTCGAGGCTCGCCCCGGCCCCGAGCGCCCAGTTCGCCGTCGCGGGGTCCGTGTCCCAGACCCCGCCGCCGCCGGCCCGGCGCAGCTCGAGCCGCGTCACCGTCCGCGCGCCACTCCCCGCCCCAACCGTCACCCGGAAGCTGCCGTCGAGCGCGCCGTCCGCGCTGAAGGCCCCATTGCCCTGCCCCACCTTGTCCCGCAGCTTGCCGAGAAACGCCAGGCCGAGCGTCGGC
>Ga0209239_1000590_pt1 | contig 20999 bp, 18 predicted proteins | sample GraSoi013_2_20cm_FD_185824 | JGI IMG/M metagenome (GOLD analysis project Ga0209239, IMG submission 185824) | Grasslands soil microbial communities from the Angelo Coastal Reserve, California, USA - Sample 10_02_2013_2_20cm (SPAdes) (version 2) | ecosystem: Environmental > Terrestrial > Soil >...
TCTGCAGAATTTCGCCGAGAGGGATTTCAAGATTCTTCTGGATGTCGTTCCCTAACGCTTTCAGCGGAGAAACGTAGAGCACCTCGGTTTTGTCCTGAAGGTCACCGGCGAGCGCTTTACGCACCAGGCGATCAATACAGGCGAGAAAGGCAGCCAAGGTTTTGCCGGATCCGGTTGGAGCGGAGATTAATGTGGTATGACCTGACAGAATATGTGGCCAGCCTTGTTCCTGAGGCTCGGTGGGCGTGCAAAATTTCTGGACAAACCAATCGCGCACCAGGGGATGAGCCCATTGCAGAGGTAGGGAAGGCAAAGACATCGTCCTATTTTATCGGGAAACTTTAACTTTCGCAAAATGTTCGCCTGTCGTTAGCTACTTAAGGCCGAAAGTCCCGCTCGGTTAGGTCCGTGACCTGGGGGCGTAAGCTAGGCATCCTGGAGCAGAGTGTAAGAGTCACGAGACAGAGGAAGACTGATCCGAAATCAATTCGGAGGGCGAACTTGCCATCGCTTGAACATGGCCGAACGGAATACTCTCCAGATGAGCCTCGCACACCGCGCAGACTCCCATCAAACATTCCAGTGTGCGAGGAGTACATTCATAGCCTTCTCGGTTGCTGCAAAGGCGAAGACTCACTCGTGGAGGCCCGGGAACGTGAACATAGGCAGGACGAGCGAGCTAAGAACCAAAAGCTACAGGCCAGAAGCCGAGAGCTGGAGGCCCGGCGTCTGCGCAGCTAGCGGGCGGACGAGGGCGATCCCCAGCAGCGGCGAATGCTAGAATCGGCGCGATGGCCAAAGCGCAATCTCCCAAACTTCGCGCCAAGAAAATTAAACTCCTACTCTTCGACGTAGACGGCGTCCTCACCGACGGCAAGCTATTCATCTTCCCCGCTCCAGCCGGAACACAGCGGACTACACAGGATCATGCCGCGAAGCATGGCGGGCAGGGGGGATTTGGCCTAGTCAGCCAAACCATGATCGAGGCCAAGGGCTTCCATGCCCACGACGGGACGGCGATTTCGCTGGCTCGGCTGGCGGGAATTAAGACTGGACTGATTACCAAGCGTATCTCGGACACAGTCGCCTTACGTGCCCGCGACCTGAAATTGGAGCACGTTCATCAGGGCATCCAAGACAAGCTGGCTGTATTTAAGGAAATCCTTCGGCAGGAACGACTTCGGTCCGATGAAGCTGCCTTCGTCGGAGACGATGTCATCGATCTGCCCGTGATGCGAAATTGTGGACTTGCCATCGCGGTCGCGAACGCCCGCAGCGAGGTGAAGCAGGAAGCCCACTACGTAACCCCACACTCCGGCGGCGATGGCGCCCTCCGTGACGCCGTGGAGTACATCCTGAAAGCCCAGGGAAAGTGGAAACAAGTTGTGAGCGAGTACACCTCAGAGAGGACGAAAGGCAGCACATCGGAAAGCAGCACTTAGCACTTGGCACTTAGCATTTAGCCACTCAAGTGAAGGGCCGCCAGACAAGAATCCCTGCGACGGTCGCTCGGGAAAAAGGGTCTTCGCTCGGACCGACTCTATCGTGGAGGGGCTAAATGCTAAGTGCCAAGTGCTAAATGCCGCTTTTCCAATGAGTTTGCAACTGAGGTGAAGCGGATCAGCCCACTGCTGGAAACAAAAAACCCACCGGTTGCCTGCTTGGGGCGTGCTCGGGTCGGACAACCGATGGGACCGTTTCTCCTTACTCACCCTGTTGTTTTCAGGAGTATTTGCCAGACTTAAACACAGGGCACAAAAAAAGTTTCGCGCGCTCTCAATTTTTTTTTGACTCCGCTAAGCACATAGCTCTGCGGGATTTAGTCGGTAATCGCGGGTGGCCGAGCAGCCATTAGCTGGGTGAAGCGAGGATCCTTGCGCAATTCTGCAAACTCACCGTCTTTATACACATCCTCGATGTTTTTGTACCCTTCCTCCATAGCGCGCCGCAGGTATTGTAAAGAGCGATCGGTTTGTCCAAGCTTGGCATATAGCTTGGCTACCACGTAATCGTAATGTGCCCGGTCTTCCGGAGAAGACATCTGCGCTGTCACCCCGGTGTGGGATGTCCGCTCGAAAATGTCGGGATCCAACTGCACAGCCTGATTGTAGGCAGTGATGGCTTTCTCAAAGTCTTTTTTGGAAAAGTAGGCGGCGCCAAGGTTGCTGTAGTAAGACGCGGAATCCTGCCGAAACTGGATAGCTTTCAGATACTGCTTGATCGCTTTCCCCTGCTTTTTTTGCAAGTAGTAGATGACGCCCAGATTGTTGTACGCGTCGCTGTACTGGCGATCCAACTTGATGGCGCGCTCAAAGTCTTTCCCGGCTTCCTTGAAGCGCTGCATGGACAGCTCCGCGATTCCGGCCCGATTATAAGTCTGAGGACTGTCAGGCTTCTTCTTCAACGCGGCGCGATAGTAATCCAGCGCGTCCAGGTAGGCTTTCTCTGCCCGCAGGGTGTCGCCCTGTTTTACCAGTTCATCAGCCGAAACGTTGGCCGGCGGCGGCTCAGCACGCCGCACGGATGGGGGACTGACTTGCACCTGCTCTGAAGGAGAAGTTTGCGCTGATACGCAGGGAACCACGAAGATGGCAAGAGCGGAAGTCAGGAATTGACGACGCATGAGTTCACCACAACCGGGAAACCTTCGTCCAAGCCTGCGGCCAGCCACATCCGTCTATTGCGGACCGTTCCCACCGTTCTCGGGCGGTTTGGGAGGCGGCGGCTGCGGATTGGCAGGCGGATTGTTAGACGATTTGTCGTCCTTAAAGACACCTACGATCTTTCCAAAGAAGCCTTTTTTCTTTTGTGGATCCTCGGCCGGTGCAGCTCCTGGAGGAGGTACAACGCCTGGTGGCCCGGCGGCCTTGTCGCCTCCAATTCCCAGCATGCGGGAGAAGAATCCGCCCACTCCGGTTCCCTGATCGCAAGTCTGACTCGGCTCGGTACCGGCGATGAATGCCGCCGTATATGTTTCCGGACAAGACGCGTTAGCCAGAAGATTTGTCAGTTTATCCAGTTGCACATCCACCACACCGGAAGGCTGACTGAAAGGCTTTACGTCCGAATAGCGCGGACTGGCGACCGCCTTCTTCATGAACTCCGCCCAGATCGGTGCTGCGGTTTGGGCGCCGCTCAGGCGAATGTCGCTGTAATCGTCGTAGCCGACCCAGACAATGCACAGAAGATTGCTGGTGTATCCGGCGAACCATCCATCGTGCGAACTGCCGGTCTTGCCAGCTGCCGGAGCGCTGAAGCCGCGACCGCGTACGGCGCTGAATGCCAGACCGGTGTTTACGACGGCTTCCATCATATTGGTGGTCACAAACGCTACGCGCGGATCCACCACCTGCCGCTTGTCCGGCTTGAAATCGGCCACAATGTCGCCGGTACTGTTGCGCACCGAGTTAACCACGGTTGGTGCGACGCGCACGCCGTTATTCGCAAACAGCGTGTAGGCGGCTGCCATATCCAAGGGCGTCGCGTCGTACGCCCCCAATGCCATGGCTGGAGTCGGTTTGACCGAGGTGATTCCCGCAGCTTTGGCGAGGTCGGCTACTTTGTTGTAGCCCACTTCCTCCGCCAGTTTCACCGTAGCGTTATTCAGAGACATAGCTAGCGCGTAGCGGAGCGTCACCTGGCCGTGGTACTCCTCTTTGTAATTGCGCGGCTCGTAAATCTGATCACCGTAAGAAAAGGTCGTCGGCTGATCGTCAACCATCGACGCCGGCGTAAATACTGGCGGGGTCCCATCTATGGCCGTATTCAGGGCAGCCGCATAGACGAATGGCTTGAAAATCGAACCCGTCGGACGTCTCGCGCTCGCATGATTCAACTGGCTTAGTCCGTAATTTCTGCCGCCTACCAGGGCCAGCACCTCACCGGTGTGTGGATCCATGGCGATCAGCGCGAGTTGCGCCTGCGGTCCGGGCAGCACTTTGGTTTCGAACTTCTTCTTGCCAACCTTCACTCGCCTGGTGCGTAGCTTGGTTATCTGGTCGTCCACCAGCTTCATCCCGGTTTCCACCGCCTGAGCCGCGATTTTCTGCAGCTCGGGGTCGAGGGTTGTGTAGATGCGATAGGACTGGTCGTTCAGCTCACGTTCATTAAGTTTGCCAATGACGGTATCGCGGACCAGATCGACAAAGTAAGGTGCGTCGCTGGCTTCCACATTGGGTGGAGCGAGCTTCAACGGCGTGGCCTTGGCCTTCTCCACATCAGCCTTGGTGGCTGCGTGAGTCTCCACCATGCTGTCCAGCACTACATTGCGGCGATCTAGAGCGCGTTCCGGATGGCGATAGGGGGATAAGTAACTGGGCGCCTGCACGAGGCCCGCAATCAGAGCGGCTTCGGGAAGGGTAATGTCCTTGAGGTCCTTATTGAAGTACGCTTGCGACGCGGCAGCGAACCCACTAATCGTGAACGATCCGCGTTGACCCACATCCACGCGGTTGGCGTAAAACTCGAAAATCTGCTGCTTGGTGAACTTCTGCTCCAGCTCCATCGCAATCAGCATTTCTGCGATTTTACGTTTAACGGTTTTCTCCGGAGTCAGAAAGAACGCGCGCGAAAGTTGCATGGTAATCGTCGAGCCGCCCTGCTCATGCCGTTGATGAGTCAAGTCGATCCATGCAGCCTCAGCCAGACGCATGAAGTTCACGCCCCCATGCTGGAAGAAGCGCCGGTCTTCAATGGCCAGCACGGCGTCCACCAAGACTTTGGGGATTTCGTCATACTTCACCAGTTGGCGCTTGGAACGCTGCTCGGCATCGAACAGCGCCGTAATCATTTGGGGTTCGAGTTCATAGGCAGCCAACTCGCCGGATTGTCCCTTAATGCCCTCTACCTTCCCACCGCGAACGCGGATGGTGGCCGGTTCCGGGCTGTGATAGGAATCTGGCCCCGGCTTGATCTCGATTGTGTTATTGAGCAGATGGTAGCTGCCCATGAAGGATTGGCCATCTCGCTCCGCATATCCTGCACGGCGGAGTCGGGCAGCGATCTCGCGAGCCTCGATCTTCTCGCCGACCTGCACGGTCTCAGGTATGGCATAGATCTTGGCAGAGTTGCTGAAGACCTGCCCTTTGAACTTCTGATCAATGATGTGGTCGTATTTCAGGTAGTAGTACGAAAACACGCTGGTGAAAACTACAGCTAGGGTAAGAAATACAATCAGGCCCGCCCTAACCACAGGGTCGCGGGGAAGCAGTCCTTTTCCGCTGCTCGTGCCCGTCGTACTGTTCGGGATTCTGATTTTAATGGCCACAGTTCGGTCGGCGGCGACGCCTCTCTACGATTAGACGATGCCGCGCGTAGATATCGTTACGCAAAGAAAAAAATTCTCCCTTGGCCAGAAGGGAAGTACCCAGCGCAGCCTTGATGCGCGGATAACCCATTTTAACCCGCCAGAGACTCTCTTGGATTGCTCGCCGGGTTCCCAGTCAGGTACGCCACCTCCGGTTCTGGACTGCTGCCGAAGAGGCGGACCGTGAGTAAAAGACGGTCCGAGGCGCAGTTTCCCGCTCAAGGGTACGTCTCTGAGGATGTTAGGGGGGCACCCATCCGCGGAACAAGGTTACCGAAGTACGACGATTCCGCTAGAAGGCGCCGCGGTTCTTGGTGGTTGGATGGAAATTCAGGTCGAGAGGATAGCCCGGCAGATCCACATGCACCGTGTACTGCGTTTCAATCAGGATCGAACCGGTACCCTGCGGACCGAAACGCTGAACCTTGATTTGCTCCCTGGCGATTGGAATTTCCAAGTCCTGGGCTTTCTTGAAGACGCTTTCCCGAATGGCATCTTCCGGCTTGGTGCTGTAGGTACTCATCCGCGCTTCCGTCTCAATGGCGTCTTCGAACTGGTAATTGGAAAAAAACGGCGGTATCAGCACGGAGCAGCCGTAGATCACGGCCGCGATGACAACGAATCCCACAATCAGTTTTATAGTACCCATTACGCGCTCCGCTTGTGGCCGGGCGCTAATGGTCCTAACGCGCAGGCCTTAAAACTTGCTGAAAGTATCCGGTTATTGCGCCGATGCTAGCATCGTGCATTTCCCGTGTCGAGCGCCGAACCACCTCGACAGTACCTTCGGTAACCTTCTTTCCAACCGTCACCCGGTAAGGAATTCCGACTAAGTCGGCATCTTTGAACTTCACTCCTGGCCTCTCATCCCGGTCGTCCAATAACACCTCAAAACCCGCAGCATCAAGCTGTTGGGCGATGTCTTCGGCGACACTTTTTACCTTCTCGTCGCCCACATTCGTTGGCGTGACGACAATCTCGAACGGCGCGATCGGCGGCGGCAGCCAGAAACCGTTCTCGTCATTACTCTGCTCGATCGCGGCCGTCAAGATGCGCTCGATCCCGATCCCATAGCTTCCCATGATCGGCGTGACCTCTTTGCCGTTGCGGTCCAGCACACGCGCGCCCATGGATTCCGAATACTTGTAGCCCAGCTTGAAGATGTGTCCGATCTCGACCGCCGTGTCGATGCGTAAGGGCGCACTACAATTAGGACAACTCTCACCCGCCGTCACACTGCGCAAGTCCGCGTAAGCCGTAGGCTGGAAGTCACGTCCGGGAGTGACATTCTTCAGGTGATAGTCTTCCTTATTGGCGCCGGAAATCAGGTTAGTGCGTCCTTCGAGCGCGTTATCTACCAGCAGAATCGGGCGCTCGACTTGTCTCACATCCCTTGCCCATTCAATACCGATCGGCCCCAGAAATCCTGCCGGAGACCAGAACAATCGCTCGATTTCTTCGGCTTGCATGGGACGTGTCTCTTTGCCGCCCACGGCCGATGACAGTTTGGCTTCGTTGAGCTGGTGGTCACCACGCAACAAGACGACTACCGGACGCGGCACAACTTTGCCGGTCTTAGAATCCTTTTCGTCGACCATGAGCGCCAGAGTTTTAATCTTGTTTTTGGGCGAGACGCCCAGGAAGCGCGCTACATCTTCGATCGTCTTCTGCCCCGGTGTGTGCACTTCGAGTGGATTGCCGTCGCCCGTCGCCGCCAGATCCTCAACCGGCACGAGCTTCGATGTCGCTTTGTCCATGTTCGCGGCGTAATTGCATTTCTCGCAGCTCACGACCTGATCTTCGCCCGCCGCTGTCCGCACCATGAATTCGTGGGATTGCGAGCCTCCCATCGCTCCCGAATGCGCTTCCACTACCACATACTTCAAGCCGCAGCGGTCAAAGATCCGGCAATACGCGTCATGGTGTTTCTGGTAGGAAACGTCGAGGCCGGCGGCATCGATGTCGAATGAATACGAATCCTTCATCAGGAATTGCCGAACTCGCAGCAAACCGGATTTGGGGCGCGCCTCGTCGCGAAACTTGCTCTGAATCTGATACCAGATTTGCGGCAATTGCTTATAGCTGCGCAGCTCCTTGCGCGCGATTTCCGTCATCACCTCTTCTTCAGTCATGCCCAGGCACAAATCAGCGCCTTTTCGGTCCTTAAGGCGAAACATGGTGTCGCCCATGACGGACCAACGGCCACTCGACTCCCACAGTTCCCGCGGATGCAGTGCCGGCAGATAAAATTCTTGCCCGATCTTGTCCATTTCCTCGCGCACGATGCCGATAATCTTGTTAAACGAGCGCTGTCCCAGAAAAAGATACGAGTAAATTCCCGTAGCGAGCTGGCGGATGAAGCCCGCTCGGACGAGGAACTTATGACTCGCTACCTCGGCATCGGCCGGGGCCTCGCGGAGCGTGGGGATAAAAAGTTGGGACCAGCGATGCATAGTTGGGAGTTCCTAAATTGGGGTGATGAAACAGATATTCTACGTGGCCATGGAACAGTTGGCTACCGGACCTCCACGCAATATCAACTAAGTCGCTCATTTTCAATTCGCTGCGAAAAAGTACATTCCTTTAAAAAATATTATAATTGTATTTTACATTAATTCCTGGTACCATTAATGTTTCTTGGAGTTACCGTATGACCATACCTGAGAAGGTTGTAGGTTCCTGCACCGTGGCGAGCCTGGGGCTTTTTGTGACGACTGCATCCGAGAGGGATTGGGCCTGCCCAGAGGGCAGGAGGTTGCAATAGTTCTCTAACCCTCTCCTTGTGCCGCGGGTTCGCGCGGGCGTCAGGGAGTTGTTCCTCAAGGAAACATATCGGTGTACACGAAAAGTTGGTCATCCGAGCGCTCTAAATTCCAACCCAGGGGGCAAGTATGGCAGTCGCATCTGGAACTCAAATCAAGGTCGCCGACGAAGTCTGGCTCGCGACGGCGATGCTGCACCAGCGGTATTCTGAACGCGTGGACTTCTCTATTGAGGAAATAATGGAATTTGCTGGATCCGCGAAAGAACTCAGATTAATGGGACCACTGCGGCCTGGGTTTTACGTACACGTGGTGCAGCACTGCGTCGCCAATCGTCCTCCAAATCCGGGGCGCTACAGAATGCTTTTCGAGACAGCGCCGGGACGTCGACGCCTGTTCCGCCCAGGTGATTCCTATGATCCACACCGAGAAGGGGCGAAGACCTCGCCCAAACCGGAGGACCTACCCGAAAACTGGTTCAGAGGACTCCTCGCGTGGTATGGCGGTTGGTGTTCAGCGGCTGCGAGCCGACTTGAGGACGAAGATCCACTATTGGCTCTCTATGGTTCAGGAAAGGATCTTTGGGCGGACGAGCATGCAGACGAATACGTCCGTCGCCTACGCGAGGGCTGGGAATGAGCCGGATCTTCTGGGACACGAATCTGTTTATCTACTTCCTGGAAGGCAATGACGAAATGTCGCTGTCTACCAAACAGCTTCGCAGGAACATGCTCGCGAGAGGCGATCACTTGCTTACTTCAACCTTTACGCTCGGAGAAATTCTGGTGAAGCCTTTACAGGCCGGAGATAGCGCGCGATGCGGGGAATATGAGAATGTGATCAGCAGCGTAGCATTGCTCCTTCCATTCGATGCGAAAGCCGCATGGAAGTATGCCGCGATTCGCCGCGACCGCTCAGTTCGAGCACCTGATGCCGTTCAACTTGCCTGCGCTGCAACTGCGAACGTCGACCTCTTCGTGACCAATGATCGCCGACTTCAGGGGAAGCAAGTCGACGGCATTCAGTTCATCGTGGCGCTGGACCAGGTTCCCATTTAACGAAGTTACCCTGCCAACTGTTTTAAAATTTCTTTCCCCAGTTTCTGCGTCTCGCCAAAGAATTTCTGATATTCGACAAACAGCCGGTTCAGTTCCAGCGACTTGTCAGCATTGAGCCGTTTGCGAAGAATCATGTCGCGCACATGAACTGGGTTGGGAAGAGTTGCTTCTTCGGTCAATTCTTCGAGAGCCATATTGGGATCGTAGTGATACATGAAAGTTGCCTCATCCTAGCGCCGGTGTTGCCGACTTACATCATCTCCGTCCCCCACAAATCATGCAAATGCACAATGCCTTCTAGCCTCCCCTCAGAATCGACGACCACCAGCGATGTAATCTTCTTTTCTTCCATCATGGCTAAAGCGGTAGCTGCAAATTCCTGTCCAGAAATGGTTCGAGGATTTTTGGTCATGCACTCGCCTGCCGCCAGATCGAGCACGTCCTTACCGCGCTTTTCCAGCAAACGCCGCAAATCCCCATCGCTGATGACACCGACCAGCTTTTTGCCATCCACTACCGTGGTTACACCCAGCTTCTTGCGCGACATTTCGTAGATCACATCAGGCATCTTAGTTTTGGGCGCGACGCGGGGCACGGCGTCGCCGGTGTGCATCAATGCTTGCACTCGTGCAAGCTGCTTCCCCAACTTGCCACCCGGATGCAGGTTGGCAAAATCTTCTTCCTTGAATCCACGTTTTTCCGCCAGCGACATGGCCAACGCGTCGCCCAGGGCGAGCATGGTTGTGGTGGAAGCCGTGGGAGCCAATCCCAGCGAGCACGCTTCCTGTGCCACTGAGCAATCCAAAGCGACATCCGCGGCCGCCGCCAGTGTGGACAGTTTCGCTGACCGGCGCTTCGAATTCTTGTCTGCGACGGTGTCGCCGGTGAAGCTGATCAGAGTCACCTGCAACCGCTTGATGGTCGCCAACAGCCGCAGAATTTCTTCTGACTCCCCACTCGCTGATAATGCCAGCACCACATCACCACGCACTACCATGCCGAGATCACCATGCACCGCTTCCACCGGATGCATGAACAGCGCTGGACTCCCGGTGGAATTCAGAGTGGCGGCAATTTTGCGCGCGATGATTCCACTCTTGCCCATACCCGTCACTACCACGCGTCCGCGACAGGAGTAGAGCAATTCCACGGCGCGATCGAAAGCCTCAGCCATGTGGCCGGCAATCCGATCGGCGAGCGCACGCAGTGCCTCCGCCTCGATACGCACCACGTTCTCGCCGATGTGTTTCATGGAAGACTGGATGTTAGCAAATTGCGTGCGGAGAAGTTAACGGGAGCTTGAAATTGAATCAGAAATGTTCTTCCACTGACGGTGTATGTTCCATGGCAGTCCTCTCTTTGATCGCGCGGTCCCAAGGTCCGGCCTGCCAGTTGTCGCGCTTCTTGTCGGAATGAATCCAAGGTGGCAGATTGATAGCAAGGTTGCGCGCCATGGCCAGCACGTACGGTTCATAGAGTGTCCGCAGATAAGCCAACTTCTGTTCCGCCTCAGAGCTTATCCGCAAACGTATCCCGCGCGTTTCCAGACTTTGTCGTAGCCGCGCTAATTCAGGCGCGGGCAGCCGCTCGGGATGCCGGGGATCATAGCGGGCATTTACTACCTGTGACAGATCGACAACAGCGTGCCGCGCCATCGCGAAAGTGATTCGGGCCTGCTCAGGTCGGATTTGATCCACGCCCGCAATTACCAGGGCAGTCGCATCAAGGATAGTAGTCAGCGCTCCCAGCCACGATTGATTGTTGTGCTGCGAGCGGAAAAAACTTAGCACCGGATAAGAGAGATGACTCTCCAGTACCTCAGCCGCCCAACGTTCCCAATCACGCAGGATTTGATCCAGCACCTCCTGTTGCGGACAGTTGCCGAATCTCGACAGCAGCTCCGCCGCACTAGGTGGCGATCCCGCTCGAGCATCCAGCAATGAGATTTCGATCTCACGCCTGGAGAATGACGAATAAATCGTTGGTAAGTATCCAATGACCACGCCCAGGAAAGCGAAGCCCAAGCCGCTTTGTAGCACGGTCAACGCTCGGGAAAGGCTGCTTGTAGGAGCCACGTCTCCCAGCCCGAGCGTGAAGAACGTCTCACCGCTCATGTAAAGAACTGTCCAGAAGGTGACCCGCTCATTGCCTAAGTGCACATGTTCGCCAATCCCGTATTGCAACAGGGCAAAGCCCAGAATTAATCCGAACGCCCAAAACATGAGTAGGAAGATCAGCGACAAAGGCCCGAAATACCCGAGAAAATTCTCCCGCCGGCTAGGAGACTTGATATGGCTGGTAATTCTCGACCACGGTCTCCACGTGTACCGATAAAACCAGGTAGTCAGACGAAATTGCCTGCGGATTCTGCGGGGAAGAACGACGGTTTCAAACGCATCCAGCAGGATGAGGAGAATGAGAAAAATCCCGGCAATGGCGGAAAGAATCATCATGAGACGAAGGTTTGCTACCGAGGCCGGAAATGGTAGCAGATTTAGCGCGGCGTGATCGCCGTCACATCTTTATCCTAGCTCCGAGGAACAGAATAAGTTTCCTATGTGGGCACTTCAGGGTCGGACAAGCACTGGCAAGTCCGGAGGACGAAACAATTTAGCCCAGCGCTTCAGCGCTGGGTAGGCAAGTCAACCGAGCAAGTCCCGGAGGGACGACACCATGGCGCACTCATATTCAAGCAACAGAATTCATGTAACCTTCAGCACCAAGGAAAGACACAAAAACATTTCCGACGAGCCACAACCGAAACTCTGGGCGTACATGGCTGGAATCGCCCGCAATCAAGGCTTCGAAGCCATGATCATAGGCGGCGGGAAAGATCATGTGCATGCACTTCTGCTCCTGCCGCCCAGCTTGCCTTTGTCGAAAGCAATTCAATTCCTGAAAGGTAATTCATCGAAGTGGTTGAACGAAACCGGGGCCGCAGGCAATAAATTTTCATGGCAAGAAGGTTATGGAGCATTCAGTGTCAGCGCGTCGCAAACCGCAGATGTGATTCGTTACATCGAAAACCAGGTAGCACACCACGCCCACAAAAGTTTCGAAGAAGAATTCGTGGAATTCCTCACCAAGTACGGCGTGGCCTACGATCCGGCGCATGTTTTGGGATGATTGTGCCGCCCCTCCGGGGCTTGCGACAAACTCTGCGGCTCACCCAGCGCTGAAGCGCTGGGCTAAGTTATTTCGTCCCTGCGGGACTTGCGAGGATCCGCTGCGCGTCGCTCTTTACTCCTTGTATCCAGTAGATGAATTATTTCGTCCCTACTGGACTGGCGGCGATTACGGCGTCAGATGCGCTCCCGACAACGCCCCGTGCAGTGCCAGCAGCTCCTTCAACACCGCGCGTAACTTGGTCGACTCGAGCGCATTCGCCCCATCAGATTTGGCTTCCTTGGGATTGTCGTGCACTTCCATGAACACTCCGTCCACCCCGGCCGCGACTGCAGCTCGCGCCAGCACGGGGATGAACTCTGGTTGGCCGCCGCTCACCGCATGATCTCCATCGGCAGAGGCCGATGGCAATTGCACTGAATGAGTAGCGTCGAAAACCACGGGGACGAATTTACGCATGATGGCCAGCGAGCGCATGTCAACCACCAGATTGTTGTAGCCGAAACTCGTACCTCGCTCGGTGACAAACACTCTGTCATTTCCCGCGGTACGGCATTTCTCGACAGCGTGGCGCATATCCCAGGGCGAGACGAATTGGCCTTTCTTGATATTCACTACGCGCTCGCTCATGGCTGCCGCCACCACCAAGTCAGTTTGACGGCAAAGGAACGCGGGGATCTGTAGTATGTCGGCAACTTCTGCGACCTTGGGAACGTCCGCGGTTTCATGCACGTCGGTGAGCACCGGCACGTGAACTTCATTCTTCACTTTTTTCAAAATGCGAAGTCCCTCGACGAGACCCGGCCCGCGAAAACTTCGCATGGATGTCCGATTCGCCTTGTCGTACGACGCTTTGAAGATGAAAGGAAAATTCAGAGATCGGGTCACGCCCTTGATGACTTCGGCCATAAACATCGCATGATCTTCGCTCTCGATCACACAGGGGCCGGCGATGAGGAATAACCCTCCAGCACCGATCCTGACATTATCGATTTGGAAGGACGCGCTCATGGCTTAATCACAGAGCACACGGGGAGCACAGCGGAAAAATGCTCTCGAACTCCATATCTTTTCGATTCGAGCGCAGTCGAAGAGTGCTCTTATCTTCGGGCCACTTTCTCCGGCCGGTGAAACATTTCCACTTCAGCCGCCGCCTTGTCGGCGCGCCGTTTCAATCCATGCTCATAACTTGCGCCCACGAACGTCTTGAACAATGGATGTGGCTCCAACGGTTTCGATTTGAATTCGGGGTGGAACTGGCAGCCAATAAAATGCGGATGGTCAGGTAACTCCACCATCTCGACGTATGTCCCGTCAGGAGTCGACCCAGAAATCCGCAGTCCTCCCGCGGTCAGCGTGCTTTCGTATTCCCGGTTAAATTCGTAGCGGTGGCGATGACGTTCGCTGATCTCGAGCTCGCCATAGATTTTGTGCGCCAAAGTACCAGGCTCGATCTTGCAAGTCCACGCGCCCAGACGCATGGTGCCGCCCAACTCTTCCACGCCGCGTAGTTCGCGGAGCTTGTAAATGATCCGGTGTGGCGTGGACGGATCGAACTCGCTGGAGTTGGCATCCGTCAATCCGCACACATTGCGCGCGAACTCGATGCAGGCCGTCTGCATGCCCAGGCAGATGCCGAAATACGGAACCTTTTTCTCGCGGGCGTAGCGGATCGCAATCAGCATGCCCTCGATACCGCGTTTGCCAAAGCCTCCAGGGACCAGCAGTCCATCGTAGTCCGCGAGCTGCTCTTCGTAGGTGCGGTCACCGGTTTCGAGACCCTCAGCTTCCACCCAATTCAGATTCAATTTCAGATTGTGCGCCAGCGCGCCGTGGACCAACGCCTCTTTCAGCGACTTGTAGGAGTCCTCATACTCGACATATTTCCCCACAATGCCAATCGTGACTTCAGCCTTCGGGTTGTATACCCGGCGCACAATCTCCTCCCAATCCTTGAGGTCACGATCCTTGGCTTCGAGCCTGAGATAACGAAGCACGAGCGTATCTACACCTTCACGCGAGAACACCACCGGCACCTCGTAAATGGACGCCACATCTTTGGCGGTGATCACAGCTTCTTCTTCCACGTTGCAGAAGAGCGCAATCTTTGACTTGATATCTTTGGAAAGGAAACGGTCCGTACGGCACAGCAAAATATCCGGCTGGATTCCGATGCTCAACAATTCCTTGACCGAGTGTTGAGTTGGCTTGGTCTTGAGTTCTTGCGCCGCGGCGATAAACGGTACCAGGGTGACGTGCATGAACAAAGTGTGATCGCGTCCCAATTCCTGGCGCATCTGGCGGATAGCTTCCATGAACGGCAGCGACTCGATATCGCCCACCGTGCCGCCAATTTCCACGATGGCCACGTCGACGTCCTGCGCTACTTTCTTCATGGCAGCTTTGATTTCATTGGTGACGTGAGGAATGACCTGCACGGTCTTGCCGAGATAATCGCCGCGCCGTTCCTTGGCGATGATCTGCTCGTAGATCCGTCCAGTGGTCCAGTTGTTATCGCGCGACAGCTTGGCGTGGGTGAAGCGCTCGTAGTGGCCGAGGTCGAGATCCGTCTCGGCGCCGTCGTCGGTGACGAAGACCTCTCCGTGCTGGAAGGGCGACATGGTGCCCGGATCCACGTTGAGGTAGGGGTCGAACTTCATCAGGTTAACTTTCAGCCCGCGACTTTCAAGCAAGCAGCCCATCGAAGCCGCCGCTAGACCCTTGCCCAGTGAAGACACCACACCGCCGGTTACAAAGATGTACTTTGCCGACATTGCTTCCTCACTCTGAATTGTCTTTGGAATTTTGTGCAGGCTGGGTGCACGATCAATTATGCCAGAAAAGGCTCTGGAAGCAAATGTCTCTATGTTCTTGTAACGCCTGCCCTATCGGGGATGCCGTCAGCAACCGCCGTCGCCGCATCTAAATTAATACGACAGCTCCAATTTGGCGTCATAATTAGACATGCTTCGCATCCATTACAAAGCACGCCTTCTGCTGATAGCTGCCGGCCTTGCGGCGTGCTTGTGTCTGACTTCGCTTGGCGCCTCCGCCCAGCAACTCGCCAAACGCCTCATCCTGAAAGACGGCTCTTACCAGCTCGCTACCAAATGGGAAAAGAAGGCGGATCGGGTGCGCTACCTTAGTGCGGAACGCAATGAATGGGAGGAAATTCCCAACTCCCTGGTGGATTGGGAAGCCACCGATAAATACGAAAAAGATCGAGCCGCCGGGAAACCCGCTCCTGAAGCCGTGACTCTCGACAAAGAACTGGAGGCCGAGCGTCAAGCCGATGAAGCAAAGTCTCCTCATGTCGCGCCCGGTTTGCGTCTGCCGGATGAAGGCGGCGTGGTGTTGCTGGATAATTATCAAAACAAACCGGAACTGGTAGAGCTGCAACAGAGCGGTGGTGAAGTGAACAAGAACATGAAAGGAAATATTCTGCGCGCTGCCATCAATCCCATCGCCAGTGCCAAGCAGACGATTGAGCTTCCGGGCCTGCACGCGAAAATTCAGGCGCACGCCACGTTGCCGGCAATCTATGTCAACGTCGAGCAGCAGGATCAGGGCGCCGATGCCAGTACCCAAGGCCCGCAGCAAGCACAGCAACCGGAGCAGCCCTGGGATCGCTTTCGCATAGTCCGTCTGGATTCGAAACAGGGCAAGCGCATTGTGGGGGACATCAAGATCGCTGTCTACGGCAAAGTCAGCCAGAACCAGAAACTTATCCCAAGCACCGCGGAAAAGCTTACCGGCGGATGGGTGAAGGTGACCCCAACCACCACCCTCGCGCCGGGTGAATACGCCGTCGCTGAAATGCTGGGCAAAGAAGGCATGAACCTGTTTGTCTGGGATTTCGGCGTAAACCCCTCCGCGCCAGCAAACGCTATGTCCTGGAAGCCGGAACCCTCCGCTACTCCGGATAAGCCGAAGACGTTGGATAAGCGGCAGTAGTCAGCAATTAGCATTCAGCACTCAGCATTCAGTAAATGCCTTCATTGTCCACAAGGTTTGGTCATTGCTTGAAGCGAAGGGCTTCCCTCCTAAAATCGCAATGTTCCGTTGTTTGGCTGAGGGCTGATTGCTGAAGCTGATCCTGATTGCTGAATGCTGCTTGCTGCATTAAACTACCCGCGACTTCCCTTAAACTTTGTCCTCTAGGATCTGTCATTGAAAACTTATCGTTCCGCCCGCGAGTTGCTCGCTGAAGTGAAGCGTCTTCTGGCTACGAACAAGCCTTCAGCCCATCGTTCTCCGCTTGTGGACGTGATTGAACTGCTGTGCGAGGGACGTCACTACACCTGGATGGGAATTTATCTCCTCGTGGGACCGAACACGCCACAGCAGTTGCTGGAAGCTGGCCGTCATCCGAATCCCGGGCAATTGGCATTGCCTGAGACCCGATCCAAGATTCTGGTTTCAATGAAGCTGGCGGGACGAGAACTCGGCGTGCTTGACGTGGAAAGCGATCGCGAAAACGCCTTCGGCCCCGAAGATCGAGTATTGCTCGAGGACGTCGCCACAGCTTTAGCTCGGTTTCTTACCGGCCGCGGAAAATATGTTGTGAGAAAGGCTCGGGGAGCAGCGCCTCTGCCAGATTCCCAGCCCCAAGCGCGGGCGCCACAGCCGGCCTCGAGCAGGCCACTGCGCTCCGCCGCAGTTGGAGAAAAATGATTACTCCTTAGTTGCTAGCCAACGACCAAGGACGAGCCACCAACGACCAATTTACTTTTCCTGTCTTGCTGCTTCTTCCTGAATCCTCTTCCACGCCCTTTCTACATGACGCGACATCGTGTTGGTCTGACCAACGCAGAAGCGCAACGTAAGCCGGTCATTCAAACGAGTGTGGGTTAAATAAAGATCCCCACTACGATTCAGACGGTCCATCAGCTTCTGATTGACTTCATCTCCAGCCTTATGGCGGAAGCAGACCAGGTTCAGAGGCACGGGCGCAGCCAGTTCGAAGCGGTCGTCCTTCTTCACCCAATCCGCGAACTGCTGCGCCAGTTCAACATGCCGCCGAACGTGGTAGCGCAATCCGTCCACGCCATAGTGGCGGATTACGAACCATAACTTCAGCGAACGAAACCGCCGCCCGAGCGGAATCTGCCAATCGCGATAATCAATGACCGCGCCCGATTCCGTAGCCTGATTGCGCAGATATTCCGGCAGCACGCTCAGAGTCTGGATGAGCGCTTTCCGATCTGCGACGTAAAAGCAATCGCAGTCAAAGTTGGTGAACATCCACTTATGTGGGTTGAAGCAGTAGCTGTCAGCGTATTCAAGTCCCTGATGAATGTGACGAAACTCGGGGCAGAGCCCGGCGGTGCCGGACATGGCAGCGTCGACGTGCAACCAGAGCTTGTGGTCGCGGCATACGCGGCCGATTTCAGGCACCGGATCTATCGCATTGGACGACGTAGTGCCAACCGTAGCGCAAACGAAACAGGGCAGCAGGCCAGCGCGCCGATCTTGTTCGATCTGCCGGGAAAGAACGTCGGCGCGCATGGCAAAGTTCTTGTCCACCTCAATCATCCGCAGGTTTTCCCGTCCCAGGCCGGCAATCTGCACATCCTTTTCAATGGACGAATGTGCCTGCGCCGACGTGTACGCCACCCGTTTTCCATCGCATCCCCGCTGATTGCTGACAAAGTTGGTGGCGCGTTCCCGCGCCGCCAGCAGAGCGCAGAGCGAAGCGCTCGATGCGGTATCCTGAATCACGCCTCCACCCGTGTTGGTCGAAAGAAATTTCTCCGGCAGGTCGAGCATTTGCACTAACCAGTCGAGCACATGAGTTTCGAGTTCGGTGCAGGCCGGGCTGGTAGCCCAGAGCATGCCCTGCACACCTAATCCGGAGGACAGCAGGTCGCCAAGAATGGCAGGTCCCGAAGCATTGGCAGGAAAAAAGGCAAAGAAATTCGGCGATTGCCAATGAGTGATGCCTGGAAGAATCAGTCTTTCAACATCGTGCAGCATGGTTTCGAACGATTCGCCGCTCGCCGGAGGCTCCGGCGGCAACGATCCGCGAACCTCGCCCGGCCGCGCGCGGGAAAGCACCGGAAGCGACTCAATGCGCGCGTAGTAATCCGCGATCCAATCCACCACCGTGTGCCCGTGACGCCGGAACTCCTCGGGAGTCATGTGCAAGCTTTTTTCGTCTGGCAAAGTTTCTCCTCAAAGCTTCTTTACTCCAGCTGCCCGTAATACACCCGAGTGGTGTAGGGGAAGGACACTCGTCCGTCGCGTTGATGCCGATCGAAGATACGCCGTAATTCGCGCAGCATGGATTCGTAACTCGCGTCTTCCGGTTGCGGCGTGTAGGAAGAAGATAGCAAGCGCCCTTCGAGAGCCTGGGCGTCAAATTCCTGACTATGCTGGAAGACTCTCACCTGGAATGGAGAAGGCGCGAAGAACATATCAATCGCGTCGGTAGTGCGTTCGTGCCGGACCTCCTGATAATCAGTCCCGTAGGTCAACAACAGTTGCTCATACTCGCGCAGAAATGGGGTTGAGTCCGTATCGCGTTCGTTCCACAGCAGCACGGTCCAGCCACCCGGGACAAGAATGCGGACAAACTCGCGCCGGGCTTTCTCCCCGTCAAACCAGTGGGCAGCCTGGGCGGCGGTGATGATGCCCACGCTGTGCTCGTTCAGAGTGGTCGCTTCCGCACTTCCCACAACACTAGTAAAACCCGGGTAGCGTGCCAGGAATTGCTCCCCAGCTTTCCGCATTTCAGGATTGGGCTCAACTCCGAACACTCGATTGCCATTTTCCAGCAACATGCGGGTCAGGATGCCAGTGCCGGAAGCAATGTCGGCGAGAACTGAACTCGGCTTAAGCCCGCAATCGGCCTTAAGTAGCTCCAGCACTTCGGAAGGATAGCCTGGCCGGTAGCGAACGTAATTGTCCACCCGGGAAGAGAAGCGCAACGCGGAGTCTTTGCCAGGCATGCCCCAAGTTTACCTTGCCAAAACGCGGCCGCGGCTTATATTGGCATCCCCAAAAAGCGTTTGAATTGCTAAATTAGATAGGCCCACATGCGCCTCGTCGTCAAAGTAGGTACTAGCCTTATCGCTCCCGGTGGCCGCATCGACACCGCGCTGATGCGTGCACTGGTCGACCAGCTTGACCTCTCCCGTCACGAGTATCTGATCGTCACCTCGGGCGCCATCGCTTCCGGGATGTCGAACCTGGGACTCCGCGAAAAGCCATCCAACGTGCCGCGCATGCAGGCCTGCGCCGCGGTCGGCCAGAGTCTGCTGATGCACACTTACGAGCAACTCTTTTTCGGTAAAAAAGTAGTTGCGCAGTTATTGCTCTCAAACGACGACTTCACTTCTACCGTGCGTTATACGAACTTGCAAAACGCGCTTCATGAACTGCTGAAGTTGGGAGTGGTACCGGTCGTCAATGAAAATGACAGTGTCTCGGTGCGTGAACTCGAAGGCGCGTTCGGCGACAACGATGAACTCAGCGCCCTGCTCGCCACCGCGGTCCAAGCCAATTGGTTGATTCTCCTTACCGATGTGGATGGCTTCTACGTGCCCAATGGCAAACGTCCGCGCCTCCTGCGGACAGTACGCAATCTGACGCCGAAAATGGAAGCTTTATGCAATGGTCACAGCAAGCTGGGCACCGGAGGGATGCGATCCAAATTGCGCGCGGCCAAGCTGGCGAGCGAAGCCGGAGTGCACGTTGCAATTGTGAATGGTCATCATCCCCACGCCCTTGATTGGGCAGTCGAGCGCAAGATCGGCACGTATTTTCCACCGCAACGCAGGACGGTCTGAGATGGCTACCACTGTCAGCACGCCAGTTTCGACGCACGAGAAATTGCTGCGCGCTCGCGAAGCCTCCACGCAACTGGTGCAGCTCTCGACAGTTCAGAAGAATGCCATGCTGCTGGTCATGGCTGAGGCGATTGAGGCTGGCGAAAGTAGCATCCTCGAGGCCAACCGGGCAGACTTGGAATCTTCGGGACTCTCCGGCGCAATGCGGGATCGCCTGCTGTTGAACTCCGAGCGGATTGCAGAAATGGCTCGCGGGCTGCGTGAGGTCGCCAACCTCCCCGATCCCGTCTACGAAAGGCTGGCAGAGTGGACACGCCCCAACGGCCTGCGAATTCGAAAAGTGCGCGTGCCCCTGGGCGTGGTCGGCATCATTTACGAATCTCGGCCAAACGTCACCGTGGACACGGTAGCGCTGGCGCTCAAGACCGGCAATGCCATTGTTCTTCGCGGAGGCAAGGAAGCCGCCCGAAGCAATCACCGATTGGTCGAGATTCTCACCAGTGTAGCGGGCGTGCCCGAGGGCGCGATTCAACTTCTGGATTCGAGCACTCGCGATTCGGTGCAGGAACTCATCAAAGCCCGTGGCCTGGTCGACGTCATCATTCCTCGCGGCGGCCCAGAGCTCATTTCCTACGTGACCGAGAACGCCACTGTGCCGGTGATTGAAACCGGAGCCGGGAACTGTCACATCTTCGTGGATGAGTCGGCCGACCTCGATATGGCCGACCGCATTGTGATCAACGCCAAGACGCAGCGTCCCTCAGTCTGCAACGCGGCAGAGAAGCTGTTGGTTCATGAGTGCATCGCGGCGGACTACATTCCGCGAATCGTGAAAAAGCTGCTGGACTGCGGAGTGGAAGTGCGCGGCGACGAAGCCACATGCCGCATGGCTGCGGGATTGAATGTGATTCCGGCTGGGCCGCAGGATTGGGGAGAAGAATATCTCCGTCTATGCATT
>Ga0209239_1000592_pt1 | contig 20958 bp, 19 predicted proteins | sample GraSoi013_2_20cm_FD_185824 | JGI IMG/M metagenome (GOLD analysis project Ga0209239, IMG submission 185824) | Grasslands soil microbial communities from the Angelo Coastal Reserve, California, USA - Sample 10_02_2013_2_20cm (SPAdes) (version 2) | ecosystem: Environmental > Terrestrial > Soil >...
GAAAAATGGCTCGACGCCGTGCGTTTCGTACCTTTGAGAGGAGGCAAGCAGTGAGGCTGGCCGGGATTTTTTTCGGCGTACTCGCGTGCGCGTACGCGGCAGGATGCGCGAGCCCGTATCGGGCGCCGGTCGTCGAACGGACCGTCGCGCGCTCCCCTGCCGCGAGGCCTGCGCCGCTGGCCGTTGAGCAACGGCCCGAGAGCTACACCGTCAGGCGCGGCGATACTCTTTACAGCATCGCGCTCGACAACGGCCTCGATTATCGGGAGCTCGCCGCGTGGAACAACATCACCGATCCCGCGGCCATCAAGGCCGGGCTGGTGCTGCGCATGAGGCCGCCGGGGCCGGTGGTGGCGGCGCAGCCGGAGATCGGGACGCAAGTCCAACCGGAAGCCCGTGTGCAGGTGCAGCCGGTGACCGTGCCGGGCTCGGTGGAAGCGCGCTCGCTCGGCGGGGATTCGCGGGCGGGCCCGGAGCCGCCCCGGGCCGCAGGCGGTCTTCTCAAGACCGGTCCCAAGGCGATGAAGCTGCCCTATTCGGCGGAAAACCTCGCGATGCTGCTGCGGCAGTCACCGCCGCAACCGACGGCCGAACCAGTGGCGCCGCAGCCAGGACCCGAGGATGGCCAGGACACGGTGGCGTGGATCTGGCCGGCCACCGGGCGCGTTCTCGTGGGATTCTCGGAGGCGACCAACAAGGGGGTGGACATCTTCGGCAAGGTCGGTGATCCGGTCTTTGCCTCGGCCTCTGGACGCGTCGTCTACAGCGGCGTCGGGCTGCGCGGCTACGGGAAGCTCATCATCATCAAGCACAACCAGACCTATCTGTCCGCCTATGCCCATAACAGCAACTTGCTGGTGAAGGAAGGACAGAATGTGGTGAGAGGCCAGAAGATCGCCGAAATCGGCAATACCGATTCCTCCCAGGCGAAGCTTCATTTCGAGATCCGGCGTCTCGGCAAGCCCGTCGATCCCCTGAAATTCTTGCCGGAGCGGCCGTCGTGAATTCGCGCGCGCCGGAGCACGAACTCCAGGCGGATTGGGCCGGGAGTGACCTCGCCGACGCCGTCGAGCCGGCCCCTGCGGTCTCCGGGGAGCCCGGGCGCCTGGCACCCGATGGGGCGGCGGAAGCCCCCCCGCGCGCAGAGCCGGATGTAGATGCACCGGAAGCCGACGCCCTCAGCGACGCGACCCAGCTCTACCTGCATCAGATCGGCCTCAATCGCTTGTTCACGCCGGCGGAGGAGCTGCATTTCGCCCGGCGTACGGTCGCCGGGGATTTCTCCGCCCGGCAGAAAATGATCGAGCACAACCTGCGCCTGGTGGTCAATGTCGCCAAGGCTTATCTCAACCGCGGGATGCCGCTACTGGACCTCGTGGAGGAAGGCAACCTCGGGCTCATGCACGCGCTCGACAAGTTCGATCCGGAGCGTGGTTTCCGGTTTTCCACTTATGCCACCTGGTGGATCCGGCAGAACATCGAGCGCGCCATCATGAACCAGTCGCGCACGATCCGGCTGCCGGTGCACGTGATCAAGGAGCTGAACACCGTCCTTCGCGCGAAGCGCCATCTGGAGGCGCATGAGCCGACCGCCGAGGACATCGCGCACCTTGTCGGCAAGGACGCCGAGGAAGTGCGCAGCCTGCTGTCGCGCAGCGAGCACACCGCTTCCCTCGATGCGCCGCTCGATGTCGATCCGCTGCTCTCGATCGGCGAGTCGATCGCCGACGAAAGCGGCATGAGCCCCGAGCTGCAACTGCACGCGAACGAGATCGAGTCGCTCGTTCGCGAGTGGATCCTGCAGTTGAACGACAAGCAACGCGCCGTGATCGAGCGGCGTTTCGGCTTGAACGGAAGGGAATTGCTCACGCTCCAGCAGCTCGCCTCGCGGCTCATGCTCACGCGCGAGCGCGTTCGCCAGATCCAGCTCGAGGCTCTTGCGCAGCTGCGGTGCATCCTGCGCCGGCGCGATCTGTCGAAGGAGGTTCTTCTCTAGATCAGCGGACGTCGTCCGTGATGGTGTTGGGGGGATTGCGTTTCAGCGCGGTGCCGCCGCCTCCATCGTTGATGGCCTGCGCGAAATCGATGTTCTTCGTGAGCTCCTCCAGGTACAAGTGCTGCCCGCCGAAGTAGGCCCGCGCGTACTTGTGGGCTCCGCCGAGGTCGGCGTCGAGGCGCCGGCTCGCGCCCTCGTAGAAATGCGGGGTTTTCCTTACCAGGTCCTCGCCCGATTCGTACAGGACTTCCTCGCCTCCGTCCGGAAGACGCTTGCGCGCGATGCCCCCGGCGAGGAATTCCGGATAGAGGCGATCGCGGCATTTCTCCAGGTAGCAGCGGTCCGACATCTGCGCGATGATGTCCGCGGAGCCGAGCAGGCTGCCGAGCAACTTGTAGCCGAGGGACGGTACGTTGATTTCGGAGACCGGGATCTCGTAACCGGTGAAGTGGATCAGCGAGGCGGCAACGTCGGCCACCTCGCCCATGCCGATCTTGGGCAGGTAATCCCTCAAGAAGCGCGCGCCGCGGGAAACGTGGGTCAGCGTCAGCTCGCCTCCGTTCTTGTGCTGCCTGTCGTCGAGCGTTCGTATGTACCCGCAGTCGTGGAACAGGGCCGTGATCACCCCCAGCCGGAACATGGCCGCGTCGAGCGGTTCCAGGCCCATTCGCGCGCGTTCGTACCCGTCGATCAGCCGCGCCATCGCGAGCGTGACCTCGAGCACGTGCTGGATATCGTGATAGGCCGTATCGCAGGCGTGGTATCCCGGGCGGTCCCCGCGGTACATCGTGGTGAGGTCGCGGAAGGCCCGGTCGATCTGAGCGGGCGCCGACCGGGGATACAACTCGTTGAAAATCCGGTTTACTTCCGCGTTGACGAGCGCCGAGTCGGTGGTGTTTACCCGGCAAGAAACATCGTACTCGTTGCCGCGACGGTTCACTTGGCGCGCTCCCGACTGGCCTGCCTGCGAACGCAAGCGAAGGGCATTTTACCGCCGATCTTCCGAGGGATGGGTCCGAAAAGCGTGAATAGTTGGCATCCGTGGCTGACTTTCTCGAGAACGGGAGGCTAGGTCTTGAGGGTGAAGGGATTGAAATCGGTATCCCTGTCGTAGTAGTCCTCCTGTTCGGCGCGCTTCAGCCAGCCCACCACGGCGTATGTCAGCGGCGTAAACACCACTTCAACTCCGACTTTGGAGACGAACTGCACGAGCATGATCTGCGGCAACCTGTCATCGGGAATCAGTCCGCTTCCATAGAACGCGAGCGGATAGAAGATCAGGGAATCGACGCCCTCGCCGAAAATCGTCGAGCCGATGGTGCGTGTCCACAGCCACCGGCCCCGCGTGAGGATTTTCATTTTCGCCAGCACGAACGAATTGACGAATTCTCCGCACAGGAATCCGATCAGTGAAGCCGCTGCGATGCGCCAGGTCGAGCCGAAAGCGATGTCGTAGGCCTCCTGGTTCCTCCAAAAAGGCGCCGCGGGCAAGCCGACCACGATCCAGGCCATGAATGCGGCGAAGGCGAGACCTGCAAACCCGGCCCAGATCACGCGTCGGGAACGCGCGTAGCCATAGACTTCGGTGAGGATGTCGCCGAACACGTAGGAAATCGGAAAAAACAGCACGCCGGCCCCGAACGACACCGCTCCGATCAAGGGAAGCTGAACTTGAGAAATCTTGGCGGGGCCGATCAGATTCGAGCAGATCAGCACCGTGACGAACGCCGCCATCACGAATTCATAGTAGCGATAGGAACGCGGGTTCACGAGTCCTCGCCGCCGGGATTCGGCGGCAGCGCGGGCAGTCCGGCCTTCGCCCGGACCAGCTCCGTGGCGAGATCCATGACCGCGGCGGCGTAGAGGTTGGATCGGTTGTAGCGCGTGAGAACGAAAAAATTCTGCAGCGTCACCCGGAAGTCGGATGGCTGGCCCGGTGTTTCCAGCTCGATCAGCGCGCATCGCGTGTCCGCAGGCATGGGAACGGAGAACTTCACGCCGAACCCCGGAAGATCGGCGGCGCGATTGGCCGGCGCGACTCCCGCCTCGGCGAGCTTGCGCCACCCTTCGCCGCTCACCTCGGCGGAGAACCCCACCGGCTCTCCCCGAACCCAGCCGTGTGCCTTCAGGAAATTGCCGATGCTGCCGATGGCGTCTGCGGGGCTCGTTGCGAGATCGCTCAGTCCGTCGCCGTCGTAGTCCACCGCGAAACGCCGGTATGACCCCGGCATGAACTGGGGAATGCCGATCGCCCCTGCGTACGATCCCTTGACGCGCAGGGGATCGATTCTCGCCTCGCGGCTGAGCATCAGGTAGCTCTCCAGCTCGCCGCGGAAGAACTGCCCGCGCTTCGGGTAATCGAACGCGAGCGTGGCGAGGGCATCGATCACCCGGTAGGTCCCGATATTGCGGCCGTAAGTGGTCTCCACGCCGATGATGCCTACGATGATTTCCTCGGGCACGCCGAATTCGCTGGCGGCGCGCGCAAGGGGCTGCGCATTGCGGTTCCAGAACTGCACGCCCGCCTCGACGCGCTGGGGGTTGATGAATATCGCGCGGTAGGCCTGCCAGGATGCCAGCGCAGTTTCGGCGGGCTGCTCCATCGCCTTGATGATCGCGGGCTGAAACTGTGCCTTGCCGAAGACGCGGTTGAGCTCCCTGCGGGTGAAGCCATGCTTCTTCACCATCTCGGCGATGAACTCCTTCACTTCCCTGCGCTGCGGGTAACGCGGAGGATCCGCGGCGGCGGCCGGGCCGATCTGCAGCCCGAGGACCGCGGCCGCGAAGAGCACGTGACAGACCTTCAAGGAGCGAATTCCCGCACCAGGTGCCTCAGCCGGTCGATCGAGCGGGTGTCGGGGCCCGGGCCGTAGCGCTGATCGACATAGAGTGAGGCGATGGCACGCACGGCGTTCTCGCGCGCCGGGAGCGCCCGGGCGACGCGGTTCGCGTAGTCGAGAGGGCCCTCGGCGCGCTCGCGCGCAAGGCCCTCGCGCGCGAGCTTGTCGCAGAAGCGCAGCCAGGCGCGCTGCGCCGTATCCTCGCGCCGTATGCCGCGAAGCAGCCAAAGCGCGGTCAGCAGCAACACCCCGGCCACGCTCCAGAACAGCATCACCGTCATCGTTTGCCAGCTCGGCTGCGGCACGCCCAGCCACGAAAGCATCTCGCGCTGGCGATCGGGGTTGTAACCGAGCACCCATTGGTTCCACTGGTTCGTGAGAGCCTCCCAGTTGTTGCGCAGGCCCTTCAGCCAATTGAGGTTGGTGCGCATGAGCAGCGGCAGCGTCGCTCCCGCCGGCGCCGCGGCCGTGATGCCGAGCTCGACGCGGACCGGAACTGCTGCGGCGGTGGGATCGACGCGAGTCCACCCGTTCCCGGCAAGCCAAACTTCGGCCCAGGCGTGGGCGTCGGCCTGGCGCACAACCATGTAGCCGTCGACCGGATTGGTGTCTCCTCCCTGGTAACCGGTCACCACGCGGGCGGGCACGCCGGCAGCCCGCATCAGAAACACGAAGCTCGACGCGAAGTGCTCGCAGAATCCCTGCTTCGTGTCGAACAGGAATTCGTCCACCGAGTTCCGCCCGAGCGCGGGCGGCTGCAGCGTGTACTCGAAGCGGCTGCCGCGGAAGAACTCGATAGCGCGGCGCACGATCGCGGAATTGTCGGCGAGCGACTCGCGCCACTCGCTCGCGAGCGCGAGCGAACGGGGATTGACGCCCCGCGGGAGCCTGAGCGCGATGGCGAGGTCCTCGGGACCGCCTCCGCTCGGCGCCTGGAATTGGGGAAAGGAGCGCATTTCGTACCGGACCCGGCTACGAATCGGCGTCAGGGAGATCACCAGGTACTCGGAGGTGAGGCGCGCGGCCGGCGGGATGCGCGCCGGCATTTCCAGCGCGAACATCCAATTGCGGTTGTGAGGCTCGAGGGTCACTTCGTAATCGACCGGCGTGCCGGCGGCCTCGACGCTCATGTTCCGGCGCAGCTGGGGCAGGCCCACGCGCCAGACGAGGCCGTCGAAATCCGACAGCACCGGGCCGCGCCAGTAGAGCAGGGCGCGCGGCGGCGGCTCCGTTTCGAATTTCACTCTGAATGCGATCGCATCCGACAGGGACAGGGCGCTGATCGAACCGGGCGACATGGTCTCCGACAGCCCGGTCACGCCGCTGTAGGCGTCCTGCGGCATTCCCCACAGCGGCCCCTGCACTCGAGGGAACAGGAAAAACAGCAGCAACATCACGGGCCCCGCTTGGGCGAGCATGCGGCCGGCTGTTTTCAGATCGTCGACGACGGGCCGCAGAGGCGCGCTGAACCCGACGAGCGCGGTCGTGGTGACGAACACGGTCAGCAGCATCAGCCCCGCGATGGGAATGGACTGAGAGTAGAAAAAGTTGGCCAAAGCGACGAAGTAGACCAGAAAAGCCACGACAAAGACGTCGCGCCGGGCGCGAGTCTCCAGCAGTTTGAGAAACAAAAGCAGCACGAGAAGGGTCACCCCTGGATCCCGGCCCATGATCGTGCGATAGGAAAAAAACACGCCGATTGCGCCGGAGAAAGTCAGCAGAATCAGCAGCCAGCGCGGAGGCAGGGCGCCGGAGCGAATCGACGCGATAGCGCGCCAGACGAGGAGCGCGGCCTCGGCGAAGTCGACCCAGAAGGGCAGCCACTGGGTGTGCGAGGCTACCGCGAGGGTCGCGCCGGCGATGAGCATCGCGAAAGGCAGCGGGGGCAGGAACTGAGCGTTTCTCGGCTCAGCCACGGTAGAGCGCAAGCTCTTTCAGACAACGCTCCCGGTGCGGAAATCCTTCGCCGAGGGGCACCTCGACGCCCGGGAGCTTCAACCCGTAGCGCAGGCCGCGCTCCTCGGCAAGGATGACCCAGCGGGCAAGCCGCGACAGCCGCGCCTCCGTGTGCATGCCGGCGGGAAGCCGATCCCAGTCGAACCAGAGCTCGGAGGCGGCTCGTCCCGCGAAGAGCTTGGTGAGCAGGAGCTCGCTCCGTGCCGAGGTTTTCCATGCGATGTGGCGCGGAGAATCGCTCGCGTGGTAGGGTCGCAGGCCCGCGAAATCGTCCGCGCCCGGGCCCGCCGAGACCGCGTCCCCGGTTTCTGCGTCGGAATGCGTCGGAGGCAGCGGGGCCGAATCGGGTCGCGGGTACACGAGCGCGCGCATGTCCGGTTGCACGTAGCTCCAGGCGCGCATCAGGCCCAGGGGAAACCGCGTATCGACGGTCACCCGCTCGAGCTGCAGCCAGCCCCGCTTCTCGGTTTTCGCCGGCAGCATGACGGAGCGGTGGTGGCGCCCGGGCACGTCGCAGCTTACTCGGGCTCCGCGACAGGCGAGATCGAGGGAATGACGATCGAAGTCGCTCTTGTTCTCGAAAACGAGCTCGAACTGCGCCGCGTCCCCCGCGAACACGGGCGCGACGCGCCCGGCGCCTACGTAGAGGTGTGCAAGATTCCTGAAGGTGTGCAGGATCGAAACGATGCCCAGGCCCGCGAGCAGGAACGTGAGCACGTAACCGAGGGAAAGGTTGTAATTGATCGAACCGATCAGCATCAGGATCACGGCGAGCCCGAAGGTCAAGCCGTGGCGCGTGGGCAGGATGTAGACGCGGCGCTGGCTGAGGAACACCACGCCCGGTTCAGGCGCGTGCTTGCCGAACACCCACTGGAAGAAATTGTAGGCTTGCGAATACTGCAGCACCCGGTCGAGCTTCATGGGATGGGTACGGCGGAGATCAGGCCGTGCGCTTTGTCGAGGCTCGAGGCGCGAACCCCGTCGTGCACCGGCCGCAGGCGGTGGCCGGCCACGCCGGGGAGCACCGCCTGCACGTCCTCCGGGAGGACCTTGTCGCGGCCTTCGATCAGCGCCCAGGCGCGCGACGCGTGCAGCAGGGCGAGCGCGGCGCGCGGAGAGAGGCCCGTCGCGTACTCGGGCGAGCGCCGCGAATGCTCGACGAGCGCCTGGATGTAATCGAGCAGCGGCGCCGCGGCGTGCACGGTTTTCACCATCGCCTGCAGATCCATGAGATCGCCCGGAGCGAGGCAGGCGTCGAGCCCGGCGATCATGTCGCGGCGGTCCGCGCCCTGCAGCAGCGTGCGTTCGGCGTCGCGGTCGGGATATCCGAGCTCGATCCGCATCAGGAACCGGTCGAGCTGGGATTCGGGCAGCGGAAAGGTTCCTACCAGGTGCGAGGGGTTCTGCGTCGCGACGACAAAGAAGGGCTCGGGGAGCCTGCGCGTCTCGCCTTCGGTGGTGACCTGATGCTCCTCCATCGCCTCGAGCAGCGCCGACTGGGTCCTGGGCGTGGCGCGGTTGACTTCGTCGGCGAGGATCAGCTGCGAAAAAATCGGCCCCGCGTGGAACTTGAAGGTGGAGCTCTCGCGCTCGTATACCGATACGCCGATGATGTCGGCGGGAAGCATGTCGCTCGTGAACTGGATGCGGTGGAAATTCAGGCCGAGGAGCTTCGCGAGCACCTGGGCGAGGGTGGTCTTGCCGACGCCGGGCAGGTCCTCGATCAGCAAGTGCCCGCTCGCGAGCAGGCAGGCGAGCGCGAGACGGATCTGGCGCTCCTTGCCGAGAATTATTTTTCCCGCCTGCTGTACGACGCCCTGAATGAGCGGATAGGACATCCGATGCGGCTCGAGTCGGCACACCAGCTGTTAAAATCGTAAGTTTACTGGAAAGCCGTTATGATTGGACGGAAGGAATAAAGCTCATGGCGACGGCGTTTATCACGCATGCCGACTGCGCAAGACACGACATGGGCCGACACCATCCGGAGAGCCCGGCACGGCTCGCCGCGATCGAAGACCACCTCATCTCCTCGGGGCTTGCCGGATTCCTCGAGCGCCACGATGCTCCCGCGGCCAAGACGAGCGAACTCGCCCGGGTGCATCCGATCGAATACATCGAAGCGATCCGCGAAGCCTCGCCGCGGAGCGGGATCGCGCACCTCGATCCCGACACCGCGATGTGCCCGTACACCTGGGACGCGGCGCTTCACGCGGCGGGGGCCGCGGTGCTTGCGACCGACCTCGTGATCGGAGGGCGCGCCGACAACGCGTTTTGCGCAGTGCGCCCGCCCGGCCATCACGCGACGCGCACCCGCGCGATGGGGTTTTGCCTCTTCAACAACGTCGCCGTCGGGGCCAAGCACGCGCTCGAGCATCACGGCGTCGAGCGCGTGGCGATCATCGACTTCGACGTGCACCATGGCAACGGCACCGAGGACATCTTCAGCGACGACGAGCGCGTCGTGATGGCGAGCATATTCCAGCATCCGTTCTATCCCTACAGCGGCACCGACGATCCCGCGCCGAACATGGCCAACGTGCCGCTGCCCGCAGGCTCGGACGGCAAGGCTTTGCGCACGGCGGTGGAGAGAATCTGGATGCCGGCGCTCGACGAGCTCGAGCCGCAAATGATCTTCGTCTCGGCAGGGTTCGATGCCCACGTCGAGGACGACATGGCCGGCTTGCGCTTTACCGAGGCCGACTACGCCTGGGTCACGCAGCGCATCAAGGAAGTCGCCGACAAATATGCCGGGGGAAAGATCGTCTCGGTTCTCGAGGGAGGCTACGCGCTTTCCGCGCTCGGGCGGAGCGTGGTGACGCATCTGAAGGTGCTGGGTGATTAGTAGGAGTTTCCTCATGAGAATGTGGCATTCGCTGCCCGTCGCTCTCGGGCTGTTTCTGCCGGCCGCGTGCGGGGAGAACAGCGTCGATTTGCCGCCCTTTAACGCGCAGTTGCAGGAGGTTTTCGGCAGCGCTGCCGGCCTCTCCAGTCCGATCGATTTGCAGGCGCCGCCCGGCGACGCGCGGCTCTTCATCGCCGAGCGCCCGGGGCGGATTCGCATTGCACAGGGAGGGACGCTGCTTCCGGGGCCGTTCCTCGATATCTCGAGCCGCGTGACTGTCCAAGGTGAAGCGGGACTGCTCTCGTTCGCTTTCCATCCACAATTCGCGAGCGACCCGCAGAAGCGGTTTGTCTTCGTCCACTTCATCGAACCCGCTGTTGGCGACCCCGATGGCGACATCGTCGTCGAGCGCTACCAAGTCTCGTCGAGCGATCCCAATCTGCTAGATATCTCGAGCGTTCAACCGGTGATCCGGATTCCTCACCGGGACGCTAGCAACCATTACGGCGGCCGGGTGGCGTTCGGGCCCGACGGTATGCTGTATTTGTCGGCGGGCGACGGCGGAGGGGGGAACAACCAATTCATGCACGCCCAGGATGCGGGCTCGCACCTCGGCAAGCTTATGCGTATCGACGTGAGCACGCTGCCCTACGCGATCCCCGCCAGCAATCCGGTCTGGCCGAGCGTAGGCCGGAACGAAAACTGGGCGATCGGTTTGCGCAATCCCTTTCGCTACGCCTTCGACGCTGGGCAACTGTACATCGCGGACGTAGGCCAGGGCGCGCGCGAGGAAATCGACGTGGTACCCGCGACCACCTCCGGCCTAAACTACGGCTGGAGCATCATGGAAGGAACTTTGTGCCTGGGCATTGGCGGCTCTTGCATGACACCCGGGCTGACTGCGCCGGTGTACGACTACGATCACGGTCGGGGCTGTGCGATCATCGGAGGCTACGTCTATCGCGGCACGGCGATGCCCGAGCTGCAGGGGACGTACCTATTCTCCGATCTCTGCAGCGGATTCGTGCGCGGGCTGACGTTCGAAAACGGCGTCCCTACGGTCGCGCAGGCGCCGATGGCGAACGCGGGAGCCGGCGTCACGCAGTCTTTCGGCCAGGACGGTGCAGGCGAGCTCTACATACTGACCGGCGACGGTCGCGTGCTGAAGGTCGTGAGGCCCTGAGGCCGCGAGGCATCGATCACCGCCGTCTTCATCGAATCTTCCGGGGTACGCTCGCTGCGGCGGGCGCGGCACGGGCTTCGAGTATTCCGATTTCTGCGCACGCGTTCAGAAAATCCGCCGCGTCTCCGGGAGCCACCTCGCAGGCCTCGGCCAGCGCAGCGGCCGTTGCGGCGTCGGCTGTCAGCATCGCCGCCATCTTCAGGTGAAATTGCCGGTTAGGAAGCGCGGCGAAGTTTGGCCAGCGGCTCAGTCGGACGGGCTCACGCGGGTCCCAGGCGCCTAGGGATTCCCCGGCACCGGAGACGAGACCCGTCAGCCACCGCAGCTCCTCGAGCTGGCGCGGCGCGATCCCCCATCGCGCAAGGCGCTCGGCGAATTTGCGCGCGTCCGGGACGGTCACGACCTTCCCGTCGATGCGGCGCCGGTTGCGCAGCAGCGCAACCAGCTCATCGGTGGTTCTCGACGAGTAGAAAACTTTACCCGTGGGATCGACCAACAGGGCTGAACCGGTCGCGAGCCTGACATCAGCGGAATTCGGCTGCTTTAAGGCCTTGCGCACCAGATCGGCGAACGGTCTCCACGCGGAAGAGGGTAGCGACGGCGCGGGAGCGGAAAGCTGCAACTTCCCCGCGACCGCGGTCAGGACCTCGGTCAGGCTATGCGGACCGCCGGGGCGGATGGGCTTCCGCAGCGTCCACTCCGCCGCCAGCACCTGGTCTCGGCTAAAGGCAATGCGCGGAGTGCCGCCGAAATCCACGTTCTCCCAGACCTGGAGCCCCTCCTTGCTGTCCATGTCCACGAGGACTGCGTCCGGCAGATCGCCCAGGCGCGCCGCGATACACCACGAGGGTTCCAGGTAGGTCTTGAGCAGCGCGAGCACCGAGCGCAGATAGCGTTCCTCGTCGGTGCCCACATTGACCAGCGACAGAACCAACGGGAACGGCTTATCTTCGGAAGCCACGGGTCGTTGTCCTCGGAGTTGCGGTTTTCAGGCGCTCGCCGGACCTCGTGCCACGGGCAGACCTGCGACTGTCCAGGCGTTGGTGCCGCCGTCCACGTGCACGACGCGGCGGAAACCCGCAGCGCGCAGCTCCGCCGCGGCGAACTGGCTGCGCGTGCCCGTCTGGCAAACGACATACACCGGATCGTTCGCGTCCATCCTCGCGAGCAGCGTCGCGGGGTCGAGCCGGTCCAGGGGAACGTTGACTGCGCCCGCGATTCGTACTGCTTCGAACTCCTCGGGCGTGCGCACGTCCAGGAGGTGGACTCCGGGCGCGCGCAGCGCCTCGGCGAGCTGTTTCGCCGACACGCTTTGCACCGCGACCTTCGGCTGCCCGAGCGCGCTCGCGACCTCAGGCTGACCCGTGCCGCCTTCGAGGTTCGCCGGGACTGCTTCGTGGATACGCGCGGGCATCGGCAGGTTGAGATTCTTCATGATGGAAAGGAACTCCTCGCGGGTCTTGCCGGCGACGCGTGCGTTGAAGCGCTTTTCCTCGCCGACGCTGCTCACCCTGCGTCCCTTGTAGTCGTGGGCCGGATAGACGAGGATCTGCTCGTCGAGCGCAAAGAGCTTCTCCGTGATGCTCGTCCACAGCGCCTCCGCGCTTCCGTTCTGGAAATCGGTGCGCCCGCAGCCGCCGATGAGCAGGGTGTCGCCGGTGAAGACCCGGTCGCGCCACAGGTAGGAGACGCTTCCCGGCGTATGCCCGGGGGTGGCGATCGTGAGAATCTCCTCGTGCCCGAAGAGGATCACGTCGCCGTCCTTGAGCAGGCGGTCGTAGCCTTGCGCATTGCAGTCCCGGCAGACCGCGGTCTGCGCGCCGGTAGCCTGCTTGAGCGCGTGCGCGGCGGTCACGTGGTCGGCGTGCACATGGGTCTCGAGCGTGTACTTGAGAGCGAGGCCGTGCTCGCGCAGGAGGCGCATGTCGCGCTCGACCTGCTCGGTGACCGGATCGATCAGCACCGCCTCGTGGCTCGCGTCGTCGGCGATGAGATACGTGAGAGTGGACGATGCCGGGTCGAAGAGCTGTTTGAAGAACACTGCGTCCTCCGATCGGATACATCCGCCCGCTCAAGGCTGGGCCTTCAGCAGCTCCGTGGCCGCGTGCGCCATCCCGATCGGGTCGAGCCGCTCGAGGGACAACGCCTGAGCTTCATCATAATGCAAATAGTTTTGCGCAGCCGCGCGCAGATAGGACGGGTCGTAGTGGGTGACGAGCAGGTCCGCGACCAGCTCGCCCCACGCGCCCGAGTCGGTCTGCGCAAGCCAGCGCCCGATCACCGTCCGGCCGTAGCGGCTCGTCAGACATTGCAGCTTCTCCTTGAGCGCTGCGGGCTCCTCCAGAAAATGCCGGTATTCCTCGATCAGGAAGCGCACGCGCTCAGGCAGAGGCACATCCAGGCGCAGGCACTCGCCCTCGCGCATGCGGGCTAGGAGCCGTCCAGGCACCTGCAGCTGGCCGATTTTCTTGCTTTCCGCCTCGACGAAGACCGGACGCGCGGGATCGAGATGCTTCAGCGCGCTCCACACCAGACTGTCGAACATCTTCTGCGAGGGCTGCGGCTCGCCCGGAAGCTCGCCGAGCAGCGAGCCGCGGTGGCGGGCGAGTCGCTCCAGATCGAGCACCTGCGCACCTTGCGCCGCAAGCGCGGCGAGGAGGCGACTCTTGCCGCTCCCGGTGGCGCCGCACACCACCTGGAACGGGAAACCTTGCGGCATGCGATCGAGCTGCGCGATGACCTCGCGGCGGTACGCCCGGTAGCCGCCTTCGAGGGTCGCCGCGTCCCAGCCGACCTGGCGCAGCACGTAGGCCATCGCCGCGGAGCGCTGCCCGCCGCGCCAGCAGTAAACGAGAGGACGCCAGCCATGTCCGCGTCCACGGAAATGCTCATCGATGTGCCGCGCGATGTTCTTCGCAACGAGCGCCGCGCCGATTTTTTTCGCGTCGAAAGGGGAGATCTGCTTGTAGAGCATGCCGACGTGGGCGCGCTCGGAGTCGTCCAGCACCGGGCAGTTCACGGCTGACGGCACGTGGTCGAGCGCGAATTCGGCCGGCGAGCGCACGTCGATCACCTCGTCAAAGGCATCGAGCTGTGCTACCGTAACGGCGTCCAGACGTTTCAGCTCCATCCCTAATTTTATCCATGAACGCGCCCGCCGATCTCATCCGCCTAACGCAGTTCTCCCACGGGGGCGGCTGCGGCTGCAAGATCGCGCCGGCGGTCCTCTCCGAGATCCTCGCCAAGACCCCGATCCGCGGGCTGCCGAAGGATCTGCTCGTGGGGATCGAATCGAGCGACGACGCGGCGGTATACCGACTAAACGACGAGCAGGCGATCGTCGCCACCACCGATTTCTTCACGCCCATCGTCGACGATCCCCGTGACTTCGGCCGCATCGCCGCGACCAATGCGCTCTCGGATGTGTATGCGATGGGCGGCAAGCCGATTTTCGCGCTCGCCATCGTCGGCATGCCGCTCGAAAAAATGCCGGTCGAGGTGATTCAGAAAATCATCTCCGGAGGAGAGTCGGTGTGCGCGCAGGCCGGGATTCCGATCGCGGGCGGCCATTCGATCGACACGCTGGAACCGATTTACGGGTTGGTGGCGCTCGGGCTCGTACACCCCAAGAAAGTGAAGAGGAACGACCGGGCGCAAGACGGCGACGTCCTGATTCTAGGTAAGCCGCTGGGCGTCGGAATCCTTTCCGCCGCGCTGAAGAAAGGCAGGCTGTCAGCGGCGGGCTACAAGCAGATGGTGGAGATCACCACGCAGCTCAACACGCCCGGCACCGCGCTCGCCGAGGTGGAAGACGTCCACGCGCTGACGGATGTCACCGGTTTCGGCCTCGCGGGGCACCTCCTCGAGATCTGCCGCGGATCGAAGCTCGGCGCCGAAATCCGCTTCGACGACCTGCCGGTGCTGCCCGAGGCGCTCGAATGGGTGAAGGAGGGCACGGCCACCGGCGCTTCCGACCGCAACTGGAAAGGGTACGGACACGAAGTGCGCATGCCCGCGGGAGCGCCGGAGTGGAAGCGCAAGCTCATCAGCGATCCGCAGACGAGCGGGGGTTTGCTCGTCGCATGTTCCCCTGCCTCCGAGAAACGCGTGCTCGAGGAATTTCGCAAGCACGGCTTTCCTCTCGCTCGCCGCATCGGATCGATGCGGGCGGGTGCGCTGGCGCTGGCCGTCACTTAGGTGCCGCGTTCACCATCGCGGCAAGCCGCCGCCACACGTTTTCCATCATGATAGGCTGCGCCTCGTCGCTGGGATGGAGATTGTCCGCCTGAAACATTTCTCGTTTGTCCGGGACGCCTTCGAACAGCAGGGGCACGAACGCAACGCGCTCGTCGCGGGCGACGTCGCGAAACGCGGCGCGAAACGCGTTGACGTACTGCGCGCCGTAGTTCGGCGGCAGCAGCATCCCGACGACGATCACCCGCGCGCTCTGCCGCTTTGCCGCCTGGACGATGGTTTTCAGATTGGTTTTCATCTGCGCGATCGGCAGCCCGCGCAGGCCGTCGTTCGCGCCGAGCTCGACGATCACGATCGCGGGCTTGCTCTTGGCGAGCGCCGCGCCGATGCGCGCCGCGCCGCCTGCCGAGGTTTCGCCGCTGATGCTCGCGTTGACCACGGTATAATTTGACTTTGTTTGCTCGAGCCGCTCGGCGAGCAAGGCTACCCAGCCGGCATTCTGGGGGATCCCGTAGGCGGCGGAGAGGCTGTCCCCGAATACGAGGATGGTCGGCGCGGCGAGCCCCGTCCCGCTGCAGGCGAGCAGGACTGCGAACAGAATCGATCTCATGCCTGGTTTTTCCCGACCCATCGTCTTAGCCACCGGACTTTCGAAAGTCGTCCGCCTCGCGAACGGCACACCAGGGGCGAACGAGCTGGTTATTTTGCAGGACATTTCGCTCGAGGTCATGCCGGGCGAGGCGGTGGCCATCGTGGGCGCCTCGGGCTCCGGTAAATCGACGCTTCTGGGCCTGCTCGCGGGGCTGGACACGCCGAATTCAGGCCAGGTGCAGCTCGACGGCGCGGATCTCTTCGGGCTCGACGAGGATGGGCGCGCAGCGCTCCGCGCGAGGCTGCTCGGCTTCGTGTTCCAGTCGTTCCAGCTGCTCCCGGCGCTGAACGCGGTGGAGAACGTGATGCTGCCCTTGGAGCTCGCAGGCGAAGCCGGTGCGGCGGACCGGGCGGCGAAAATGCTCTCGCGCGTGGGCCTCGGCGAGCGGCTGCGGCACTACCCTAAGACGCTCTCGGGGGGCGAGCAGCAGCGAGTGGCGCTGGCGCGCGCCTTTGTCACCCAGCCGAAGCTCCTCCTTGCCGATGAGCCCACCGGGAATCTCGACGCCGCGACTGGAGCAGGCGTGATCGAGCTCATGTTCGAGATGAACGCGGAGGCGCACACGACGCTCGTGCTGGTGACGCACGACGAGGCGATCGCCGGTCGCTGCCGCCGGAAAATCCGGCTCGTCGCCGGCCGGATCGACGGCGAGGGCTAAAGGCGTGCTGCGTCTCGCCCTCCGCATGCTCCTGCGCGACGCTCGCGCGGGGGAGCTGCGCGTGCTTGCGCTCGGGCTCGTGCTCGCCGTTGGCGGCATAGCCAGTGTCGCCTTCTTCGCCGACCGCGTGCGGCAGGCGCTCACGCGCGAAGCGCACCAGGTGCTCGGTGCCGACGTGCTGATGACGGCGGACCATGCGTGGACCCCGGAATTTCGCGACGAGATCGCGAGGCGCGGGTTGAGCCGAGCCGAAAGCATGAATTTCGTCAGCATGGCGCGCGCGGGCAACGAGACGCTCCTCGCGGCGGTGAAGGCCGTGTCGCCGGGCTATCCCCTGCGCGGCAAGCTGCGCATCGCCCCCGGCCTGAATGTCCCGGATTCGGACACCGACGCGGTTCCGCCGCGAGGCATGGTCTGGCTCGACGAGAGGATGATGGCGGCGCTCAAAGTCGGCCAGGGCGACGCGATCGAAGTCGGACGGGCGCGCTTTCGCGTCGGCGCGGTGCTGACGCTCGAGCCCGACCGCGGTGTGTCCTTCATGAACTTCGCGCCGCGCCTAATGGTGCGCCTGGAGGATCTGCCCGCGACGGGACTTGTGCAGCCTGGAAGCCGCATCAACTATCAGCTGCTCGCCGCCGGTGAGCGCGAAGGGATCCGGCAGTTCGAGCAGTGGGCGAGGGCGCGCCTCGGGCGGGGCGAGCGCATCGACAGCCTTGAGAACGCGCGGCCTGAGGTGCGCGCGGGCCTGGACCGCGCCCAGAGCTTCCTCGGGCTTACCGCGATGCTCGCGGTCGTCTTGTCTGCGGTGGCGATCGCGCTTGGCACGCGGCGCTACACGCAGCGGCACCTCGACGGTTACGCCGTGATGCGCTGCATGGGCGCCTCGCAATCGCAGCTCTTCGCGCTGTTCACCTGGGAATTTCTGTGGCTCGCGCTCGCAGCCTCGTTCGCGGGCTGCGTCCTCGGATTCGGCGTTCAAACCCTGGTCGCCTGGTGGCTCGCGGCCCTCATACCGGGGACGCTGCCGCCGCCCGGCCTCTCTCCGGTGTGGCAGGGTGCCGCGACAGGATTCGTGCTCCTTCTCGGCTTCGCCTTGCCGCCTCTGCTCCAGCTCAAGGAAGTGCCGGCCCTACGCGTGATCCGGCGCGACGTCGGCCCTCCGAGGCAAGGGGCGCTCGCTGTATACATAATGGGACTGGCTGCGGTGTTCGGGCTGCTTCTCTGGCATGCTGGCGAGCTCAATCTCGCGAGCTACGTGTTCGGCGGGTTTGCGGCTGCCTTCGGCCTTTTCGCGGCGATCGCCTACGGAGCGTTGCGGCTGATCGGCCGGTTCGGCCGGACCGGAAGCGTCTCCTGGCGTTACGGCCTGGCGAACCTTCTGCGGCGCCCGCATGCCAATGCCGTGCAGATCGTGGCGATCGCAGTGGGACTCACCGCGATCCTGCTGCTCACCACGATCCGGGGCGATTTGCTCGACGCCTGGCGCGAACGGCTCCCGCCGGACGCGCCCGACCGGTTTCTCGTAAACATCCAGCCCGAGCAACGACAGGCTCTGTCCGAATTCCTCGAGCGCAACGGCGTGGAGCGCCTGCAGGCTTTTCCCATGGTGCGTGCGCGGCTAGTCGCCATCAACGGAAAACCGGTCGGTGCGGAGGATTATTCGGAGGAGCGGGCGAAGCGCCAGATCGAGCGCGAGTTCAACGTGACCTATCTGTCCGCATTGCCGGCCGATAACAAGCTCACCGAAGGCGCCTGGTTCGGCGCGGGGGATCTCGCGCGCGGCGCGGTCTCGATCGAGCACTGGATCGCCGAGCGCTTCGGCATCCGGATCGGCGATACGCTCGAATTTCTCTCCGCGGGCCGCAGCTTTTCCGCGCCGGTCACGAGTGTGCGCACACTCGATTGGGGCTCGATGCGTCCGAATTTCTTCTTCATCACCACACCGGCATTGCTCGAGAGTTTCCCGGCGAGCTACATCGCGAGCTTTCATGCGCCGGCAGGCGATGCGCTCCTGACCTTGCGCCTGTCGCAGGCGTTTCCCAACCTCACCGTGATCGACGTGAGCGTAATCCTGCGGCAGTTGCAGTTCGTGATGGACCAACTGATCGGCGCCGTGCAGCTGGTATTCCTGTTCGCGCTCGGCGCCGGCGTGCTGGTGCTGTACGCCGCGCTGCTCGCCACCCAGGACGAGCGCACGCACGAGGCGGCAGTGATGCGCGCGCTGGGGGCGAGCCGGGCACAAGTGCTAGCGGCGCAGCGCGCGGAGTTCGCCGTGCTCGGCGCGATCGCGGGGCTTCTCGGCTCGTTCGGCGCGACAGCGATCGGCTGGACGCTCGCGACCCGCGTGTTTCAGCTCGATTTCATCTGGGACGGCTGGGTCTGGCTCGCGGGCCCTGCGCTCGGGCTCGCGTGCGTCGTGTTGAACGCCTGGGCGGGGGCCCGCGCGGCGCTCGGCCGCCCGCCGATAGCGGCGCTGCGCGAAGCGTCGTGAACTTTCGCCGCCCTCACCCGCTCGCTGCGCTCGCCTCCCTCTCCCGTTTGCGGGAGAGGGCTGGGGTGAGGGGCGTTACAATGGCCTATGGTTGAAATCGCGTTGGCAATTGCAGTCGTTGCGCTCATCGTTTTTGTCTGGGCCGCATGGCGTATCGCGGCCCTGGAACGCGGGCTGAAGGATCCGGCGGCGGCGCTGACGCCGCTCTTGGAAGAAAAGCACCGCGCGATGCTCACCGATCTGCACACCGGGCTCACCCAGCAGGGCGACCGGCTCGGGCGCCACCTCACCGATTCGAGCGAGCGGCTCTCCGCCAAGATCGACCAGCGCCTGGACCAGATCGCGGGCAAGGTCGACGAGCGCCTCGACGAGGGCTTCAAGAAGACTAACGAGACCTTCGTCAACGTCATGCAGCGCCTGGCGACCATCGACGAGGCGCAGAAAAAGATCGAGAGCCTCACGGGCAGCGTCGTGAGCCTGCAGGAGCTGCTCGGGGACAAGCGCAGCCGCGGCGCGTTCGGCGAGGTGCAGCTCGAGGCCTTGGTGAGGAACGTGCTGCCGCCCATGGCGTTCGAGTTGCAGTACACGCTCTCCAACGGCATGCGCGTCGATTGCGCGCTGCGCCTTCCGCCGCCGACCGGATTGGTGACGGTGGACTCGAAGTTTCCCCTGGAGAACTACCACCGCATGTTCGACCGCGAGACGGACCAGGTGGAGCGCGCTCTCGCGCAAAAGCAGTTCAAAGCCGATATCCGGAAGCACGTCGACGACATCGCGAGGAAGTACATCATCGCAGGCGAGACCTCGGACGGTGCTGTGATGTTCGTCCCCGCGGAAGCGGTGTTCGCGGAGATCCATGCCTACCACCCCGAGGTCGTCGAGTACGCGATCGGCAGGCGCGTGTGGATCGTCTCCCCGACTACGCTGATGGCGGTGCTCAACACCGCGCGCGCGGTGCTGAAGGACGTCGAGACGCGAAGGCACATCCACATCATCAAGGAGGAGCTTGGAAAGCTCGGCGACGATTTCCAGCGCTTCGACGAGCGCATGAAGAAGCTCGCCGACCACATCCGGCAAGCGCACCAAGATGCCGAGGACGTACAGGTCTCAAGCCGAAAGATCTCGCAGCGCTTCCAGCAGATCGAAGCGGCGGAAATCGAGGAAAAGCCCTCGGCCAACGTGGTGCGGCTGGAGCCCGACAGGAAGTGATTCGAGGGATCGAGGGGCTGGCAAAAAAAAATGCCCGCAACTCGCGTTGCGGGCATTGTGATTGCTGCGTTCTGCTTATCAATCATCGTCGCCGCCGCGGCGGTCATCGCTGCGGCTGATCTTCCAGATCACGCCTGTACCCGGGATCTGCACCAGCGGGGCGTCCGCCGGGCTGACGAATTTCGAATCCGGGTCGCTCCCGCCGGGATCACGCACCGCGCCGTAGTCGACCAGGTAGGCCGCTCCGTCGGGACCGAACCTGAGCGTCGTTGGCCGGTTGATTCCGTGCAGCCTTCCGGTGAACGCCTGATCGACCTCGACCTTGCAGGTGGGGCTGCCGTCCGGATTATTGCTGTGGGAACCTTGCGGACAGTTGAAGGCGAAGCGTGAGAGCTGCAGCTCGTTCGGATTCCCCGCATTGGTGAAATTGACGAGCTCAATATCGTGGCCTTCACCCGGTTTGCCATTCTCGGGCGAAAAGCCGAAGTCTCCCTCGCGCGCGACCAGTGCCGCATTGGGCTTGACCACGCCGTGCACAAACGACCGGGGCGCGAAATCGAGCCCTACCGCAGCCACGTCCGCCGGTTGAAGAGCAAGGGGTGCCACCGGCGGCTGCGGCGGAAATGCGAACACGTGGCGTACCGGGATATTTTCAGCTTTGACCCGGGCGATATCCGATGGCGTGCAGCCCGTCGGTGAACAAAGATCGTCCCCGTTGCCGCCGATCGGGTTGAAAACCGACTGCGTGGAATCGAGGAAACCGAAGCGGTCGGGCCAGCCGTGATATTCTGGCGTACCGTCCGCGTTTTGCCGAGCGATCGCCAGCCGGTCCGGCGCATTATTGGTCGGCCGCGCACCGCGCTCGTCCTCGCCGTTTTCGGAGATCAACATCTGGCCCTTCAGAGGATGATCAGCCGAAGAAAAGCGAATCCCG
>Ga0209239_1000594_pt1 | contig 20890 bp, 17 predicted proteins | sample GraSoi013_2_20cm_FD_185824 | JGI IMG/M metagenome (GOLD analysis project Ga0209239, IMG submission 185824) | Grasslands soil microbial communities from the Angelo Coastal Reserve, California, USA - Sample 10_02_2013_2_20cm (SPAdes) (version 2) | ecosystem: Environmental > Terrestrial > Soil >...
TTCAACACGAAAGGTCTACCGTCTACGATCGATTCTTCACGGACATGAAGATAGAACCGGGGGTCGGTCCAGCGCTTGAAGGGGAACGCTTCTGGGACCAGCTTCGAGCTTGGAACACTGGGAAGAAGGGCGGCAGTCGGCACGTAGATGGTATCGCAAACGTCGCGAAGTATGTTCCAGTCCGCATTCTCTAACGCCCCCACACAATCCTCCGATTTGAGTTAGAAACCCTATCATATGGCGGCGTGATGGGGTACCAGCGAAGAGCTACGACTAGCAAGCCAGCGGAAGACATTGTTCTCCGGCAGGTCTCTGAGGAGCTTCGCCGGACTCATCTTCTGACGAGTGAGCAGAAGCAAGCTTTGTCGAAGGTTTTCGAGAAACGCTTTCCGCAGGCGCTCGCAATTGTTGAGGCGAGGAAGGTAACGAGTTACAGGTTCAAGCCCAGCGGAAGAACCCTCTGGGTGGTCAAGGGTCGCAAAGGCGAGTATCAAGTGATGCCTGAGAGCATGTTCTGTACATGTGACGACTACTACTTCCGTGTGATGGACAACAAGAAACAGTTATGCTATCACCTAGTCGCGCAGCAGATTGCCGAGGCTCTCAGCCAATATGGCGTGTTAGACTTTGCCGATTCGCAGTACGCCGAGGTTACTTCGAAGTGGAGTGATCCTAGTTATCAAATGGGGGAAACCGGCCTATCTGGTTAGGCGCTCAGAGATCAGTATCTCCGAGAGAAGAATCAAACATTTGTCGCGGGTCAGAGTTATTTAGAACTCTGGAAGGAGACGGCATACTTTGGCCGATATTTCGGATCCTACAGTCTGGAGTACTATCGTCCAGACGATTGTTCTATCTCTGACGCTTGTCATCTTTACGCTCTCCTTCCGTAGCCAGAACAAGGCAATACAAGAACAGGCCTACCAGAAGGTAATGGACGATTATGGTGACGCAATGAGGATGCTCTCTGATAGGCCTGAGCTCTACGCATTCCAACTCGAGCTATTCAACATAAGTGGGCGACCGTTCGGCCGAGAACAAAAGTCATACTCTCGCGAAGAAATGGTCATCCGCAACTACGTCATTATGCTTTACGGATTCTTCGAAAGAATCCATTTCCTCTACAGACGGAAATGGATTGACGAGGACACGTGGAAGCAATGGGCAGCGTTTCTTGAAGTTGTTGCCGCACACCCCGTTTTCAGGGACGTTCATCAGTCCTCTCGAGAAATGTTCGACAAGCCATTCCAAGACTACGTCTCTGGAATCCTCAGCCGCAAGAAATGAAACAGGCTCTCTCGCTCCGGGAATCGCGTCTGACTCTCTCGGTGGTTCACCGTTCTGCGACATCTTGTATGAGTTCAATGATTGCGTCTGCTTGGGAAAGCAGGCTCTTCTTTGCGTAGCTGAAAGTTTTAGTAGCCGCCGCTCGGCGAATCGTCTCGAAATGGTAGAGCGCGCGTGTCTTACAACCTCACGCCTGATGCAGAGTATTCATTACTCCAGCTCATACTCTACGTTCTGAGCTTTGTCACTGTCCTCCTAATCTTCCTCTACATCGCCAGCGAGCGACCTGGCGAAAAGAAGAAGAAAGAAGAGGAAGAAGACTAGCGGAAAATGCAGCTGTCGAGAAACGAGAAGATTCTGGCAATAGCTTTCGCGGTGATGTCGATCTGCGGCATCCTCTTCACGCCCGTAGGGCTTGAAACTCGTCCTCTCTCCGCACTACGATCCTACGCTCTGATTCCACTCTTTCTCAGCGGGACCATTCTGGACCTTGCATCTCTCATTCTGATATTCAAGAAACCCCGAATTGCGGCAATAACCGGAATCTTCGCAGCCATCGAATACGTATTCCTCGCCCCAGGCGACCAAGCTCAATTCTTCTTTGTCGGAGTGGCCGTACCGGTCGGAATAACGATCAACGAAGTAGTTGCGCTCATCGCTTCAATCGTCGTTCTTCTTATCGCTCCCATGGTCTACCTGGCGAACCGGAAATCCTCGAAGCCCTTGCCTTAGTGCGCCAACCTATTGCTGGGTTCGGTAGAGTACCTCGGCGTCTAGGGTTTATGAACCGCTCAGCGTTCTAGGTCGGTAGATGCCTAGTTCGGCCTTTTCAGTCCTGAAACCTCCAGTCCTAAAGAGACTCCAGAAGGAAGGCTTCCTAGAAGCCAGCCCGATCCAGGAACTTTCCATTCCCGCGATTCTCAGGGGCGAAAATGTTCTGCTCATCGCCCCGACAGGGACGGGAAAGACTCTGGCTGCGATACTCCCAGTCTTGGACAAGTTTCTCGAGGCTCGTTCTTCAGAGAAGACCCATGGCATCTCGATTCTCTACATTACGCCTCTCCGCGCGCTGAACCGGGACCTACTGCGACGACTCGAAGAAATGGGACGGGACCTTGATGCGAAAATCGAGGTGCGTCATGGGGACACGCCAACGAGTGCTAGGTCTCGACAAGCCAAGAGCCCTCCAGACATGCTGATCACAACACCGGAGACTCTTCAATCGATACTGGTTGGGAAGAGAATGAAGGAGCATCTTCGAGCCGTACGATGGGTTGTCGTCGATGAGGTTCACGAGCTTGCCACAGACGAGCGCGGGGTCCAGCTGTCCATTGCCCTAGAGCGGCTCTTGGAGCTGACTGGGAGAGAGTTTCAACGAATCGGCCTCTCAGCAACTATTGGAGAGCCGGAGAGGATTGGACAGTTCCTGGTCGGAACAGGTCGGCAAGTTAACATTCTGCGCTCTGACGAGGAGAGAGGCCTCCAGATTAGCATCGGGTCTGTCTCCCCAACGGGGAAGGATCACGAGGAAGCCACGAGACTGGGTCTTCCTATTTCCACCGTCGCTCGTGCTCGGAAGATACTAGGGCTGATCGAGGCTCACAAGTCAACGCTAGTGTTCACGAACACCAGAGAACATGCGGAGGCGTTAGCGTCTCAACTATTGGCTTTGGGCTCGGTTGGTGTAAAGGTCCATCATGGCTCTCTGTCCCGCGAGTTGCGAGAAGAAGCGGAAAAAGAGTTTCAGGCAGGCTCGCTAAGAGCGCTCATCTGCACTAGTTCACTTGAGCTTGGGATTGACATTGGTAGCGTAGATTTCATCATTCAATACACGTCTCCGAGGGAGACAACCCGGCTCGTCCAGAGAATCGGTCGCAGCGGGCACACTCTAGGCGGGACTTCACGCGGAATAATTCTCACTATCACTCCTGATGACATTCTAGAATCGGCGGTGCTAATCCAGCGCGCGAAAGAGGGAAGGCTCGAACGACCGATTATTCACGAGAAGGCGCTTGATGTTCTGGCTCACCAGATTATCGGCATGCTGATGCAGCAGCGCCGGATGACTATCGAGGAGATTCTTCAGCTGGTCCGGCGATCCTATCCTTTTCGAGATCTGGAGGTTGGCGAGCTGGAGGAGGCTATCCACCAGCTGGACGAGTTGCGTCTGCTTCGAAAGTTCGGCGATTCTTATTCTCCTCGGAACCCAAAGGCGCTCCAATACTATTTCGAGAACCTCTCAGTCATCCCCGATGTGCAGAAGTATACTGTCTTTGACTTCTTCCGCAAGCGCCGCATCGGGACACTAGACCAGGACTTTGTCGCTCGGCGATGTGTTGCTGGCGTGGAGTTTATTCTTCATGGACAGACCTGGAGAGTGATTTCAGTGGATGAAGAAAAGTACCATGTCGAGGTTGAGGCTGCGCCCCCGAGTCTCAAAGCGATTCCAGGCTGGGAGGGGGACATGATTCCTGTCCAGATGGACGTAGCGTCTGAGGTGGGCAGAATGAGGCGCACGCTCGGACTTGCTGGACAGGCTGACGATGGGTTGGAAGATGCGGAGAGGGATAGAGTCAGCTCAACACTTTCTCTGCAGGGCAAGCAGGCGAAGATTCCCTCTGACAAGCTTGTCCTGATCGAGGGTTTCGAGAACAGCGTAATCGTCCACACATGCGCAGGCAACCTAGTCAATGAAGCGCTAGCAAACGCGATGGCCGCGCTCTTCGGCTCCCGGCTCGGATCCAACATTGCCACCCAGGTCGACCAGTACCGTTTCGGACTGATTTTTCCTCGACCTGTGAGCGCTCACATGGTTGCTGAAGAGTTCAGAAAGCTAACACCGAACGACTTGGAATCAATGATTCACCAGACAGTGGAGGCGTCAGATCTGTTCGCTTGGAAGCACTGGCATGTACTCCGACGCATTGGTGCAGTCAGTCGACAGGCAGAGTACAAAGCCCGACAGGCCCGGTTATTGGTTGATATTTTCAAGAACTCTATCGCCAACAAAGAAACTCGGCGCGAACTCTTCACTGAGAAGCTGGATGTGGAGGGAGCCAAGAAGATTCTCGCAATGGTGAGCTCAGGCGAGATTTCGATAGACGTGATCCAGGACGCAGGTCAGTGCACCCCGTTGGCGCTGCCGCTTTTGGATCGGATAGTTCCTCACGGGCTTCTCCGTCCGGCGATTGAAGAGACCTCTATCATTGATGTGGTGAAGAGCAGGCTTCTCTCGACGAAGTTGCGTTTATTGTGTATGAACTGTGGAGAATGGGATGGGATCAGGTCCGTCGATAATTTGCAGGACAAGGTTCGTTGTCCAAAGTGTCGATCGACTTTGATCGCGGCCACCTATCTCAGCGATGATGCTCTGCCGAAGATCATTCTGAAAAAGATGAGAAGCGGAAAGTTATCAGGCGAGGAAGAGAAGGAATGGATGACCGCTTGGCGATCCGCGGGTCTCCTCCAGACCTACGGGAAGAAAGCAGGTTTGGTCTTGGCGGCTAGAGGCGTGGGTCCGACCACAGCGACTCGGATATTGCGGAATCGTAGCGGTGGGGAAGATAGTTTATACCTGAGTATTTTGAAGGCTGAGAGAGAGTTCGAACGCACGCGCATGTTCTGGGACTAGCCGCTATGCCAGCTTTTGATGATCTTCTGAACCAGATTCTATCTGGCAACCCGAAGATCGGCCGAGACGAGCTTCTGACAATGGTCCAGCGGAAGAAGGAAGAATCTCATGGTCTCTTGTCAGACGAGGGCGCGATCAGGCTGTTGGCTCAGCAACTCGCGGTTTCTCCGTCTACAAGTTCTGATCTGAAGGACCAGCGGATATCCAGTGTTCATGCGGGGTTGAATGATTCCACGATTACTGGTGAGGTGATTTCGGTCAGTGATGTGCACGAGTTTCAACGATCTGATGGGACCGCGGGGAAGGTCTTGAGAATGAAGGTCGGGGACCCTTCTGGCCAGATTACTGGTGTTTTCTGGGATTCTCTAGCGGACACCGTGGCGAGGGAGGCGTTGACTCCCGGCTCGCAAGTTAGGCTCCTGCATGGACACACTAAGTTTGGTAGAGCTGGAGAAGTAGAGTTTCATCTCGGGTCTCGGGCGAACATTCAGATCCTACGGAGAGCTCAGTCGCAAGGATTCGGTGTAAATGACGTGTCGACTGCCGCGGTTAGGATTGGAGCGTCAGATCTGCTCCGCGTACGTCTCCTCAAACTTCAGAAGAGCCAGTCAGAGCAAGGTCCCACTTGGGCACTCTGCTCCAACGAGGCAGGACTGATGATAGCGAAGTTCTGGGACAACCAGGCTCAAAACATCCTCGAACTCGGTGAAGGCTCGCTTGTTGCGATAGAGAATCACTGGGTTACTGAGAGGAACGGCCTTGTCTACGTCAACGTCGGGTCAAAGGCCTCTATCAAGAAAGAGAGCACAGACTTTGTTCCTGACATCCCCATTTCGACTATTGAGTCTCTCCGACCGGGACCCTCGCTGTGGACTATCAAGGGCAAAATAGGCGAGAGAGGTGATGTGCGAGAGATAGAGACGAAGGAGGGTCGGAGAACAAGAGTCTCAAATATTGAACTGGAGGATGGTACGGGTAGGGTACGGGTCAGCCTCTGGGATACCCATGCGCAGAAGACTGAAAGCCTAAGAACCGGAGACACTGTGAGAATGGTAGGCATCAAGGTCCGAGAGAACATGAACGGTGAGAAAGAAGCCTCCACCGTATTTCTAACCCAGATCGAGAAATCGTAGACTATCTTGTGAGCAAGTTATGATGGCGCTCAGAGTCGGGAAGGACCCCTTCGACTACATCAACGAAGTAAAGATCGAACGGTCCAAGCACGCAATGAAGCGTCGGTTACAGGAGTACACGCCGAATCCCAGCTCGATCGATAAGATGGAGAATATTGACCAGAAGTATCATCTCATAGTCTTCTCGGCCGAATGGTGCGGCGACTGCGTAGCCTACGTTCCGGCACTCGCAAAATCCCTCGCGATCGCAAAGAACAACATGATTCAAGCCAGAGTCATAGACCATGATAACTACCGTGACATGGGAGACGAGATGGGCGTCGGAAAACTCCCAACAATCATCGTCTTCGACAAGAACTGGAAAGAAATCGGCAGATTCATAGAGACCCCCAAGAAATACGGGACAGTCGAAGAAGAGATCTGCGCAATAATAGACTCGACCACCGGAGCTGCAAAAGTCTAGCTATCGAGCGAACGCCGACTCTCTATCGCCATCAGAGCTCAGCTGCAATTGAGGTCTTTGTCACAGGATATTTCACGGCATTCTTTCTCAATTTCACCTCTATCGCCTTGGAAATGTCAACTTCCAAGACATCAGAGAAACCTAGGCAATAGATCAGGATGTCCGCAAGCTCGTCAGAAACTTGGTTCTTCTTCAAGCCGTCCTTGACCGCTTCGCGAATCTGCTGATCAGTCTTCCACTGAAAATGCTCCAATAATTCCGCTGCTTCGAGGCTAATCGCAATTGCTAGATTCTTGGGAGTATCATCCTTCAGCCAGTTTCGTTCGTCCCTGAAACGGGAGACCTGTTTCTTGAGCTCCATGATGGTGGTCTGCTCGTCCATGAAGGGTTCGTTCGCACAACGGGTACATTTCGCTTCCCATCGAAGGAGGGCGATCGATAATTCTACAGACGTGTGGCGTCGTCTGGAGGCGATCCCGTCAGAGAACCTTGACTTCGTGCGGATGTGCTCTGAAGCTGTTCTCAGCGTGTGTGCCGTCGCAGAAGGGCTTGTTGCCTGGAGCGCCCGCACCGACAATACGCCTTCACTACCTTTCCGTCGACGACGACTAGATTAGGCACGTTTTCCGTGGAACGGATACAACTTCTGGCATAGGACGCTAGATCAATTTCACGGTGATATGAATTTCTTCTGCTAGGAAATTGATGACTCGGTGTTTGTTCTTACACCCATTTTTCCAGAGTCTGTTTCCTCCCACTTGGCTCTGAACTCTTTGGAGTGCCAGGGTTGAGGGTCTCCATGTTCTCCAACAGGCGCTTGAGGAGCCGAAAGTCGTGGAGGATTGTTTCTTTGAGGCTGGCGTCGTAGAGGGCTGCTGCCGGATGGTACATGGGTAGGATCGTGACTTCTCCCTTGGTGGAGGGTTTTCCGTGGTGCCTGCTCGCTGAGTATTCGTCTCCCATCAGCGTGGTGATGGCCGGGGTTCCCAACGCGCAGACGATTCTAGGGTTGATGAGTCTGATCTGCGACTGCAAGTACGGGTTGCAGGCTTCTATCTCAGATTTTCTTGGTGCCCTGTTGTTCGGGGGTCTGCACTTGACTATGTTCGTGATGAAAACGTCGGTCCTTTTTAGCCCGATGGATTCTAGGAGTTCTGTGAGAAACTTGCCTGCCGCTCCTACGAAGGGTCTGCCTTGCTCATCCTCGTTCTGACCTGGACCTTCTCCCACGAACATGATTCTTGCATCGCGAGGACCCTCACCAGGAACGGCCCTTGTCCGGCTCTTGTGAAGTTCGCATTTAGTGCAACCCATTATGTCTGAATGAACGAGCTCTAGTTCGTTGAGCAACTTCCTTCACGACTTTGCGTGTCAGGAACTTAAGCGCTTACTGAATCAAATCTTTGCATTGCGTTGCCTTCTCGTAGTCTGATAGAACATTGCTGAGAGAACCAACAAGGCACAAACAACCACAATGTTTCCGAGAACCAAAAATGGGTCAATTGGCTGGATGCTAACCAACTCCATTGACGAGCAACCAAACAACTGAAAATAACACGTAACCGACAAGGAAAAAGATAATCTTCGATTTTCCGCCCTGAGTCTTAGGAACGGGGCCTGTCAAGGAAGATAACTGAGAAGCAAGACTGGGACTTAGGTGTTTCCTAAGTCTTTAACCGCGTTGTCCGTGTCTTTCCCATTCTTTCCGGCAGACCGGGTGAGTCTATTCAGTGTATCTGAGAGCTTCGGCCGGTGGAATCCGGGCTGCTCTCCTACTAGAGCTTAGGGTAGCGAGAACCGATAGTCCGTATGAGAAGGCGATGATTTCGAGAAGCGATACCCATGGTACGACGAAGCTTAGGCCTGAACCGGGGCCTGTGGCTATGGCGTAGCCTAGGTCTATTCCGAGGACTATTCCGATGAGTATTCCGAGAAGGGCGACGTAGCTGTTTTCGAGAAGGAATGCGGCGAGCACCATATTTTTCCTGTAGCCTATCGCGCGCAGTACTCCGATCTCCTTCCGGCGCTCGACCACAGACCTTATCGAGATTATTCCCAGTCCAGCAATTCCCACTACCAATCCAAGGGCTAGGAATGCTTCGAAGATTCCGAGGAAGGACTGGCCGATTTGTATGAAGGTGCTGACGAGGGCGGCTATGGGTATGGTCTGCATGCCGAGGTGGGCGAAGTCCTTCTTCAGTATGTTTGAGACTGAGGTCGGGTCGACACCATTGGAGACTTTTACGAATCCGAGATGTCCTGTTCCTATTCCAAAAGCGTTCTTGAGAAGCTGGCTTGTGCCTACAATCCCGTTGAAGAAGACGCCGTTCAATACTCCTGCTACGGTGACATTTTTTGAGAGTACTGTAGTGCTGTTGGGCTGGTAGTAAAGTTGCAGTAGGTCCCCAGCGTCGGGGGTTCTAGAAGCGGTGGGTGGCCCGTTGAAGTTCACGGACCCGAAGGACCAGACAATGTTGGAGGAGTTATTAGCGGTCACTGATTTCCAGACATCTGTTGCGGTCTTGTAGCCGTTGGCCATCAGCGCCATGGTGAAGGTATTGCCAGTGTAGAAGTTGCTCTGCGCGGGAGCGTTTGGGTCACCTCCCACTGCTAGCTGAGGATCTAAACCTATTCCCGAAGTTAGGTCTCTGACCGCTACTCCCGTGCTGTTGAACGGGATTACGGCAGCTACTTTGCCTGAGAGTGCCGGGTCGGTTCCAATTCGACTTGCAAGGTCGGCTACTGGCAATGTTGTTCGGGTTACGATATCGTAACCGCCCGAGTCTTGCTGGACTACGCTGTTCAGGGCAGCGCCTTGTTCTGCGGTCAGAAATGCGATTACGGTCACGGAGAGGAGTACGAGTGCGAACATGGCGACGGTGGCGCCTGTTCTGAATCTCTTGTTTCCAGGGTAGGAGAGTGCTGTTTTGAAGATGACGGTGAGCCGTTTTCTGCCTCGATAGAAGAGATGGAGGATCTTCAGGATCACATCGGTGTTGTATAGGGCAAGGAGGATGGCGCCCATGACCATGATCATTCCACCGACGATCAGGGTTTCAGGGCCTACGTTGTAGTTCTGGATGATGCTGCTGTTGAACGAAAAGCTCGGAACGCCCCACTGGACTAGGAGTGCTATCCCCGTCAGTGTGAACGCGTATCGGTTTAGGAGAAACCGTGAGAGTACTAGTCCTGCTCCGATGATTACTAGGCTGGGACCTGCCAGCGCTTCTATTGCTGACTTCGCTGCGAAGGATGCTTCAAAGAAGTAGACTCCCAGGATCGCGAGAACGACGCCGAGGATTGAGAGGACCGTGTAGGTTCTTTTTCCTTGTGGAGGCTCTGGGATATCTCTGACTGCTCGGATGATGTTGAGCTTGCTGACTCGCCAAGAGGTCAGGAGGATCGTGAGATATGTGATGAATAGACCTTCTGTAAAAGCGGTGAACAGACTAACAGGAGTGAACGTAAAGCTGTCTAATACTTGGGCTAGGCTTACGGGGAAGAAGCCGCTGATGATGCTTCCAAACGCGTAGAGTATTCCATATGCGATGCCGATCCCGACAAAGATTCCAACCAGGGACGCGCCTGCTGCGTATAGTGTTCCTTCGAAGAGGAACAGTTTCGTCAGCTGGCTTCTCTTCATACCTACGGCCCGAGCCATTCCCATCTCAGACTTTCGTTCCTCGGCAAGCATGATGAACATGTTGATGATCAGCACGACGCCGGCAATGATCGTGATTGTGCTGAGGACGGTGAAGAGGTTCGTGAGTTGCATTGCTCCTGTAGTGGCGCTGTTGACTGCCTCCATCTTTGACCCATAGGCGCAGAGTAGAGTTGTTGAGTTTGCCGGGACAGTTGGACTGGTCTTACACTCGAAGCTGGGCGCGAGCGATTGAAGACTGTTAAGGGTCTGGTTTGCCGCTAGTCCAACGGTTGAAGTGTACTGGATGGAATTGCGAAGTCCGCCGACGTTTGTTATTGCGATGAAGTTTGCAGATCCGGGATGGAATGTCAAAGCTTGAGCCGTGGTCATGCTGACAAAGATATTGTCGCCTCCTGAGAAAGAGCCCCTGGCATCCGATAGCGCGATCCCGACAAGTTTCACTGAGACTGAAAATGTCTGATTGACCGGAGAGAATATTGTCAGCTGGTCCCCGACAGTTGCGTTAAGGTCCCGTGCAGCCCGATCGTTCACGATTGCCTCGGTGTCGGTCAAACTGGACGGGATGACGGACCCATCGCTAGCGTGAAAGTCACCAAGTACCTGCGAGGCATTGGTGAATGTCCCAATGAGGGTAGCCCCAGATTGAACAACACCCCATGATGTATTATTCGCAGTGGCAGTGCTCAGTATCTCAGGAGTTACTCCGCGAACGTACGAGTTGACACTGGAACTACCAGAGAGGCCCTGGTAGAGACTGTGGGCTATGCCGAGGCCGAAAAACTGGTACCCGCCCCCGCCGCTCTGCGTGTACACCACTTCATCGGCGTAGCCGTAGCCGTTGTAGGCTCCTCTTGTGAAGAGATTGGTGAGCGTATCGCCGGTGACTAGGGATCCGGATATCATGGCTGTGCCGATCATGAGTCCCGCGATGACGAGGGCCATACTGGTTTTTCGGCGGGTGAAGTTTCTCAAGCTCATACGGACGGTGATCTTATCCCGGGTCATCATTCCGAGGGTGATTAGGAAGAGAACTATTACGCCGTAGACTTCAAGGCCTATCAGCGAGCTTCCGAATATCGAACTGAAGACGGTGAAGTAGAGGATTAGAGCGATGATAACCGCGATTATCGGAGAGAGGCCACGAATTCGGCGGGACGCGCGTCCCAGTCTTCCGATTGGTCTTGCGGTCGAAAGCTTGTAGGCTAGGAATGCGCTTCCTGAGCCTAGTAAGGCTAGGCCGATAATCTGTTCGTAGATTAGGGACATGTTGTTCGAGACGTATTGTCGGAGGTAGGAGTTGTTCTGGTAGTCCATGAGAAGCGCGAACAGTTCGCCTATCGCAATGATTGCGACTAGGACTGTCAGACCAATTAGGAGAGGTCTTGAACGATTCGAACTCAAATGACTATCTTTCCTTTCTTAGCTTAGGCAGTTGCGACGGCTGTGGGGATGACTTCTCTCTCGATGACGCCGTTTCGCATGTGAACGATCCGGTCGGTCTGCTGAGCAATCTGTTGATCGTGGCTGACCAAGACTAGGGTTAGACCGTACTGTCTGTTCAAGCTTCGTAGAAGCTTTATTATTTCCTGCGAATTCTCCGAGTCCAAGTTCCCGGTCGGCTCATCAGCCCAAACGATCGCTGGCTTGTTGACTAGGGCCCGGGCGATGGTGACGCGCTGCTGCTGTCCCCCGCTCAACTCCATGGGCTTGTGAGACTTCCACTCAGTCAGCCCAACCATCTTCAACGCATCGAGAGCTAACGGATGCGCCTCTGATTCAGAGACACCGGCAAGCAATAGTGGGAGTTCGACGTTCTCCTGAGCGGTGAGAACTGGGAGGAGGTTGTAGGCTTGAAAGATGAAGCCCATTCGTTTGGCTCGGAATTCGGACTTTTGATCGTCAGACATCTTAGCAAGGTCAGTTCCTTCGACCGACACTTTGCCCTTCGAGAGGTCGTCCAGGCCCGACACACAGTTGAGGAGGGTTGTTTTGCCGCACCCAGAGGGGCCCATGACCGCGATCATTTCTCCCCTCTTGACGGCTAAGTTGACGCCTCTCAGGGCTTCAACTTTGACGGAGCCTGTCTGGTAGACCTTCCAGATATTATCGACATCAACTATGACTGAATTTGCGGGCCGGCTCAAGGGAATTTCGCAGTAATAGCCGCAGAAAAGCGGCTTAGTTATTGCTTACGAAATTCTGTCCAGAGACCCTTTCCTAAGGAGTCCGGCCGCTATCTGATCATCATCACTGAAAACTCTCACTCTAAAGGGTGTGTGAGGGCCCAGAGTAGCTCTAGAAGGAGCGAATTTGTGAGTTAGATTCCTTTCCAGCAAGCCTTCTTGCTTTTGTCATACCAAGAGTTGACGTACTCGCCGCCGCTTATCCTGTTGCAGACGAATTTCGCATCGCAGTAGTCGCAGAGCTCAAGGTTTCCTATTACCCATCCTGTTCCAGGGTTCATGTCTGTCTTCAGTTCCACCATCTCCTCCGATAGCCCTTGGGTCAATGTGTCCAGAGGATTTTTTGTGCATTGGTTGCAACCGTTGGCACATGGATAGGGTTCAACCGTGTAGAAGGGACCCTTGGACCCGTTGATGGTGTTGTGATAATCACAGAAGAATGCGCATGATGCTTCAAGGGGGGAGAGAGACACAGTAACTCCAGGTGGCAGGAATATGTTGTACGCGCCCCGGCCGCCTAGGTTGGGGACCGTACCTTGAGCTATCCAGCCGGCAAGGGTCTGTTTGACTTGCCCGTCAGATATTTTCGCTGCGGGAGCCGTCTTTATGTTGATGAGAGGGCTAACCTTCCCGATTCCAACATTGTATTGGGATAATCCTCCAGAGTATGTCTTGTCCGACTCAATATTTGCGACAGCCTTCTCTACACTCGCCACCCAGGCCAACGCGGAAGAGCTTGTGAAGTATGGGCCCCAGTAGATGCTCTGCCAGGTGTAGCCGTTCTTCCAGAGTGGGCCGCCACCATATTTCACATTGGCTGACGTCGCACGGAGCTGGTTCCGATGACGACAGGGGCTGGCGTAGTGCCAGATTCCCGATTCTTGACCCGCCGTCGCTCTTACGCCGTTGTGTTCGAACCCGGAGATCGAACTGCCACACACGTTGCAGGCCGAAATATTCCTGCACGCTTCACACCTATCTTTCAAGTTACTGAATGGGAGCTCGCTTGAGAGGTCCGAATCCTTTCCTTGGACTTTTGACATGTCGTATTCTACGTCAGTTGCGCTAAGGTCAATCTAAATTGTGGTGTTCCTCATCGCCCAGCTCTAGGGTAGCGGGGTGCGAACTCCGCTTTGTGAAGAGGGCGCGAATAGGCCCCTCTTTCATGCCAGTCTCCATAGCCAACAATCAGTCGTAACCTTTGACAGCTATTCGTAGAAAGTTCTAACCATAGACACAGCTGAGATAGGAGCTATGTCGACATTGACTGATCACAAGGCTACTCACAGCCAGGTGTATCCTGAACCCACCGTGGGCGCGTTGATAGTCAACAAGGAAGGGAGGATTCTCCTAACGAAATCTCACAAATGGTTTGACAAGTACACCCTGCCCGGCGGGCACATCGAGGTTGGCGAGACGATGAAGGAAGCTGTTATCCGAGAGGTCAAGGAGGAGGTTGGATTGGATGTGGAAGTTGCGGAGATGCTGCTTATGCAGGAGGCTATATTCCCGGAGGAATTCTGGAAGAGGAAGCATTTCATCTTCTTCGATTTTCTTTGCAAGAGTAGAGACCAACAGGTCAAGCTTGATGGACGCGAACTACAGGAGTACGTTTGGGAGTATCCTGGCGCGGCGTTTGGGCTGGAGCTCGACTCGTTCACGCGGAACACTTTGGAGAAGTATCTTCAGAGAAGCTGACTCAGGGCAAGTGCTATATTCGCATAAGCCATTAGCATTAACGAGTAGCGTCCTACGATAGACCCTTCGTCTTTCAGAGAGAGCCAGTTCTATGAGATGGTTAGCTCTCTCCATTCCCACCCGCTCTTCTATTTCCTGGGAGGCAATAGGCAGCGCTCAGACTTCCTCTATGTTTCCACGAAAACGGGTCTCCCGCTTCTATATCGTTGGGATGACAATCTAGATGGGGGCCAGCTGCTAACTCCTGGCGACGAGCCTATTTTCCCGTATGCCAGCGCCGCAGCAATTCACCCGTCGAAGCCTCTGGTAATTTTTCCCAAAGATAAGGGAGGCAACGTAAACTATGAACTGTATACATTGGATTATTCGAAAAACGTCTTACAAAAGATAACCGGACCGATTGGCCGAATATTCTACACCTTCTGGGTCAATGACGACGAGTGGCTCGTAGTAGGGCACGACAAGGAGACCGTGTACGCCAAATCTCTCCTTCGAGACGGAACAATGAAGGATCTCTATACGACAAATGAACAAATTCTCGGCGCTGCATACGACGGCCAAAGGAACCTTCTCACATTCTCTGTCGGAAGAGAGGCGGCTAAACTCGTAATCATCGACATCGCCCATCCTAATCATTGGCAATGGGTTCCGGAGGCCGGGATTCCCCCATTCTATCCCCCATCAGTCTACACGGAAAGAGGACTCCTCGCATACTCCATTGACAAGCAAACTCACCAAGAACTCGTGGTCAGATCCATAGAAACCTTGGAAGAGCTGAATCGGATGAGGATTCCAGGTTTCGGATCCATGGAATGGGTCGACGAGAGTCATCTGTTTGGCGTAATCTTGGACGATGGCCGGTTGTCGCCGCGAATTGTCAACCTTCGCAATGGAGAATGGTCTCCTCCGCTGGCTGATGTATCTGCTTTATTCTCGACTGTGACTAAGGATGGTCCGGTCTGGGTTGCGAACAGCTTCTTCCAGCCTCCATTCTTGCAGGCTCTCAGAAACGGTGTTGTCGTAAACCTCATCGCTCCGCGTTCTGTTGCGCAGAACATTCGGATTGAGAATCACCACTATCAGACTTTCGATGGACGAAGAGTTCAGGGCTGGTTGTTGAGGAATTCGAATCCTGAAGCGCCGCTGGTCATCTATCTTCATGGAGGTCCGACAGCGACTCAAGGAGATTGGTGGTACCCAGAGATTCCTCCCTTGGCGATAGCCGGCTTCCATGTTTTCGCTCCTAACTTCCGGGGTAGTGATGGATTCGGGATGGAGTTTAGAGACTTGAACATAGGCGACTTGGGCGGCGGCGATCTTCAGGACGTTCGTTACGGCGCTAGATACGCGATGGAGGCTGTCAAGACTGATCGTAGACCTGCCCTCTTTGGAGGCTCCTACGGCGGATATCTAACACTCCAAGGACTCTTGACACAACCCGACGAATGGGCTGGAGGGGTCGCGATCGCGCCTACGACCGACTGGAAGCAAGATTACAATCTCTCAGATTCTCACTATCGAAAGTTCTGCGTCCACTTCTTCGGAGGAACCCCGGCTGAGAAATCAGACTTGTACGATGATAGGTCGCCAATAACCCACCTCAAGGGACTGACCAAGCCGCTTTTGATACTTCACGGTGAAAACGATACGATAACCCCTCATGAGCCTGTCAGGAAATTCTCCGCCGAAGCCGAGAAGCTAGGACTTCCAGTCCAGCTGGCAATAACCCGTGATGAGGGTCATGGATCGTTGCACAATCTTAACACTATCAGAGATATCACACTAACCTTGGAGCATCTTAGAGCAATCTTTCGGATCCAAGTCGAAGCCGTCATCTCGTAGAGAACGCTCAAGCCATTGTAGGTGTTCGGTGTTTTCGCCTGTAAGCGTTCTCTTCTCTCGCATAGTACAGGGGTTTTTCAGAAAAAGGGGCTTGGCTTCTGTGTGCCGACGGGTACTAAGCTGTGGCTGTTACTGTGGTTTTGGGTAGTAGGTTGAGCTGGGTCATGAATCTGACTAGGTCGTAGAAGAGCTTCTCCTCGACGATCTCTCCATTCTTCCAGTGAGCCACGGTACAGAACTCCAGGTTGAACTTCCTGTGAGTCGCGGGATGGATCTGCCCGTCAAGACCCTTCAACGGACCCGTATGCGTGCCCGTCCATCTCGCCACCGAGCAAGTATAGTCGCCCTGGCCGAAGAGAATCATGTACGGATCATTCTCAATATGGTTCTCAACAGCTTTGAAGAAGCCAATCGACTCCAAATGGTGCGCATGCCGTCCCCTCGTCGGCTCCGGCTGACCCGGCCAGTAAACCGCCACATTCTCAGCATGCCGTTTCATGAAAGTCTCCCAGTCCTGTTTGTTCCAAGCATCGTCCAGCGTCTTCATCAACCGAAGGTTTTCCTCAACTGTCAGACCAACACCTCCCAAACTCCACGTTACTTCCACCAACCGAATATTAAAGCGAAAACCGCTTGACGAAACTCTGAGGTCAGGTCGAGGAAAAAGTGATATTCGACCGTTTGAACGGAACGGGTCTGATGGTCTCGCCAGAACCGAAGAAGAACTCTAAACCCTGGGTGCCTCCTGTCGCAAGACTACTGGCGGGAATAATTGGGTTTGCTGTCATCCTCATTGTGTCAAATAACTGGATAGGTGCAGCAGGAGTTGGGATCATTATTTTCTTCGTGACTTGGCGCAACCTCAAGAAGTACTATTGATCAATACAGAGGTCCATCGCACACAGGAGCCACGAGTACGCATAACACAGGCTCGGAAAACCACCCAGAATCACCCTTAGTCACGAATCTAACCCTTCGATTTTGATCTATGGGCTTTCGCGCGTATTCGTTGGGGAGTAGTCCAACTTTGAAAATATCGAAAGAACACATTTCCAGGTTCTGAACCAGAATCCTCGACCGGAATGGTTCCAACTAGCGAGAGCCCTCTCCAAAACATCCGGGGGGCTATTAGGGGTCCACGACGCGGATGAGACACTCCCGGGTTGTAAGAAGGAAAGAGTCAGGGGGTTCCGCAACGAACGGTTTTGCTATATCGTCTGTAGCTTTTGTGCGCAGGTCTCATTGGCAGGTTCGACGCGGACGGCTATCACTAGCCCCAGATTCCTGCCCCGAGAATAGACGCAGCAACGGCGAACAGTCCTGCCATCGGGAGAGTCACGACCCAAGCGGTCGCCATGCCACGTAGAGCGGATCCTAGGAACTGCCTACCCTTCTTCCCATGATGGCCCGCTGCTGCGCCGTCCGACACGTGAGTCGTTGAGAAGGCGTCGCCGAAGTAAGCTCCCGCAGAGACTAAGAATGCCGTTGCGGCGTGCGCCTTCAGCCGGTGCCCGCGGTGCTGCGGGGTATGTCCAATCAGAGTCTTGGCGACTCGGTCTCCCCAAACTAAGGAACCAGCGACAACAGCAACGCCGACGACCACATAGGGCAACCAGACAGTGTCCTGTGGTGTGCCTAGCAGGAGGAATGTTCCCAACGCAGCCATTTTCGGCGCGTCGTTGACCCCCCTCGCGAAGGCGACGCCCGCGGAGGAGCCCCAATCAGCTATCCCAACGCGTCTTGACGAGGCATCATCCGCCTCAGCCCCTCGCTTGCGAGACAATCGACTAAGGATGTAGACTCCTAGGAGGGCGGCAAACGGACCCGCCGCTAGAGGAAGGAGGATCCTCCAGATGAGGAAGGACCATTCTAAACCAGAGCTCCCGAACAAAAAGAGAGCCTGCACAATTATGGCGCCGACTATTGCGTGGGTTGTCGAGACTTGAATTCTGAGTAGAGTCGCGAGCAAGATCCAAGTGGCAGCACCTACAATCGCTGCTAGAATGAAAGAAGACCCAGGAGCTGTCTGGAGAAAACTCTGGGGTGCGAACGCGGAGAACAATCTGACCGAGATCAGGATGGCTGCGACGCTGCCCAGGCCACTGAATAGGCCTCCCCAGATGAGAGGCGAGTATCGCGGCCGAAATGTTGACGTCTCGGGATCTGTCATGAGGGCCACAATGCTTTTTCCAACATCGTTCGCTCCATTGCCAAAGGCTAGAACGAACAATACTCCAAGCCCAAGGTCCGCTGTCAGAGACATTAGTGGCGCTCACTCTGCCTTGTTCCGCTAGAACACGTTCAACGATTACTGGCAGCCAGAGGTTGTGCGACCATATTTGCAGAGTGATACTATCGCTCGTGCAACATAGAGCCGGACCTTTGCTCAGTTCACATGTCAAACGATCCGACGAGTGCGATTGTTGCCGATCCTAACAGCACTAGACCTGCGTATCCGTTTGGGGATTCGACGCGTTCCCATTGGAGAAAATCTCGATCATGCGGTGCTCTCAAAGAATGGCAAGCTAGAATGGAACGACCGATCAACTCCTATGTTGTAAACGGAAACACAAGATGGGTCCTTGGAATAAGGACGAACAGCACGACAACCGTTCAAGTTCTGGCTAAAGCCGAAACATTGACCGCGGCAGACCAGGTCACAATAGCCACAATCACAATAGGAGCTAAGATCAAAGTTCTCGTCGACACGTCTCAAACACCACCAACAGTGCTAAGCGTTCAATAGGACTTCGCATTGAAACGCCCATTTGGAATGAAGTTCTAACCCAAAGAATGTCATGAAGATTCCGAATCCAGACTCACAAACGAAGCTCCATTCTCGATAACCACTTCGTAGTCACGAGGGTTTATTCCACAGATCTGCCAAATTAGTGGTATGTTGAGACTCAATCATGCTCGACCAGCCTTTGAAGACCTTCGACCGTATCTCTGGCCACTCGTTGTTCTTCTGATAGTATCTCTGTTAGCAGTGCCGATGACCTTGATCTTTCCCCTGCCCATCAAGCTCTTAGTTGACAGCGTACTCGGTTCTCAGCCCTTGCCGGGGTATCTCACAATTTTTGTGGGATCACAAGTTTCCAAGACCCTCGCATTATGGCTCGCGATCAGCATACTCATGGGAACCGCAGTCCTGACCTATCTCCAGAACCTAGTGAATGTCTGGTACAGCAACAAAGTCGGAAATCGAATGACTCTCGACGTGCGGGCCCGACTCTTTCGTCAGATGCAGCGTCTCTCAGTCGCTTATCATGATACTATGGGAGCTGCGGACTCAGCGTATAGAACTCTCAATGATGCACCTATGTTGCGTTCGTTCGGAATCGATAGCCTGATTCCTCTGACCACTTCCATCCTGACTCTTGGCGCGATGATTCTTGTCATGGTCTTCCTCGACTGGGAGCTTGCCCTAGTCGCCCTACTCGTATCCCCCCTGATGTTCCTCCTCACGTTCGTATTCCGCCCACGAATTCGCGCGGGCTGGCGGAAGTTTAGGGCGTCGGAGAGCGCCGCGATGGCTGTAGCTCAAGAGAGTCTCGGCGCGTCCAGACTTGTAAAGTCATACGGTCAGGAGGAGCGGAAGAACAGGGAGCTAGTCTCTCACTATGACGCGAGCCTGTCTGCGTCGCTCAAGGTCCAGGTGGATAGCGCAGTATACAGCTTGCTTGTTGGCATTCTAACAGCTGCCGGTTTAGCGGCTGTCCTCTACATAGGCATCGGCCACGTCCAGGCAGGCATAGGAAACCTCACTCTCGGTAGCCTTCTAGTCGTAAACTACTATGTGACACAGCTCTACGGTCCCTTGAGAAACGTTGGCCAGTCAATACTCGATATTCAGATGTCGCTGACCGGAGTCGAAAGATATCGCGCCGTTCTCGACGAGAAACCTGACGTGCCTGAATTACCAAACGCGATTCCACTTGCGAGGGCAAGAGGCAATATTGCATTCCGTAATGTATCATTCGCCTACACGAAAGATCATTCAGTACTCCACGACATAACATTCGAATTGCCATCAGGCAACCGTCTCGGCGTAGTCGGTCCCACCGGCTCAGGCAAGACCACGCTCTCTACGCTCCTTCTACGTCTCTTCGACCCGACCGAAGGCGTGATCACTCTTGATGATCTCGATCTGAAGGATTACAAATTGGCGGATCTTCGAAACCAGTATGCAGTGGTCCATCAAGAAACCGTCCTCTTTTCAACGAGTGTAGCTGAGAACATTCGGTTCGCCAAACCCAATGCAACCATGGACGAAGTTATTGCAGCCGCAACAGCCGCAAAAGCTCAAGACTTCATAACAAATCTACCAAACGGATATGACACCTTGGTAGGTGAGCGCGGCATGAAGTTGTCAGGCGGAGAGCGTCAGCGCATATCTCTCGCTCGCGCATTTCTCAAGGACGCACCCATCCTCATACTGGACGAGCCTACCAGCTCATTGGATGTTCACACGGAATCGGCGATCCTCGACACGATTCAAGAGCTGATGAAGGGCAGGACGACCATGATGATCGCTCACCGTCCAAGTACTCTGAGGGACTGTAACATGATTCTGGTGCTCGAGGATGGAAGAGTCAATCGAGTGACAAGCGAAGTCGAGTCAGTAATCTCCGACATGCAGGCTGTAAGAGTTCAGACGTGATTCCGCAACCGTTGGCGCAGTTTCAGTCATGCCTGAAAGTTGTAGAAGTCTTGAATCAAGATTGACGATGTTGTTGAGTTAACTCTAGATCGAATTCCTTGACTAGAGCCATGGCTACGCTCATGTTTCTGAACACTTCGCTCGGATGATGAGCGTCGGATCCAAGGCTCACTCTGCAGTCGGCTTTTGAGCAGGCTGTCGCAAGCCTTCGGACAAGCTCTGGGGCGTAGTCGATATCTCGCCCGTTCAGTTCAAGGGCCTTGTTCCTCCTCCTAGCTACTCTTGCAAGGTCTAACAAGAGGTCGTCGAGTTCGGGAGGAGCGGCC
>Ga0209239_1000597_pt1 | contig 20853 bp, 24 predicted proteins | sample GraSoi013_2_20cm_FD_185824 | JGI IMG/M metagenome (GOLD analysis project Ga0209239, IMG submission 185824) | Grasslands soil microbial communities from the Angelo Coastal Reserve, California, USA - Sample 10_02_2013_2_20cm (SPAdes) (version 2) | ecosystem: Environmental > Terrestrial > Soil >...
CACCCGACGAGATCTATCTCACGGCTGCTGCTCGTCTCGCCCTCTCGTCGGCGGAAATCCAGACCGCGCTCGTCGAGAGTTTTGCATTCAAGGGATTTTCCGAACCGATGCCGGTCTATCGTATCGAGCAGCGCCATCGTACGCGCACCATTACCGATGCCTTCATTCTGTTCTCGGACCTCAGCGGCTTCGGTAGGATGATGGATACTGGGCCCGCGAGCGCCACGGTCGAGCGCATCCTCGATGCGCTCGATGCGCTAACTCGTGGCGGCGCGCAGGAACTTGGCGGTACCGTGCGCTTCAATCTCGGAGATTCCTATTGCGTGACGTTCGCCGAGGCCACGCAGGCGATTGCATGGGCGGAGCGTTTGACCCGGAACTGGGAAGCAATTCGGCATCAGGAACAATTCGGCTGCACGATCAGCATCGGGCTGCACCGTGGAACGCTCTACACGTTCCGTTCTTTTCTTTACGGCCGGGACGTCTGGATCGCGTCGCAACTGCAGAGTGCATCGGCTAAGCTCCTGGGGAGCGAGGAGAACGGCATATTCGTTACCGCCGCGGTCCGCAATGCGCTGTTCGGCACTCCATCGCATAACCGGCTGCAGCCCGTCGCGCTGCTCCCGTTGCCCGCGGCTCTTGCCGGAATAGAGGTCTATCGCTTGTGCAATGCAAATTTCGAACAATAGCAGCGAGACGAGAGAGTCCCTTGTTGGCCCGAAACCGACCGTTCCCTACACTTTAACCTGCACGTCGGGTGTCAGGGGTAATCCAGCCTCATCACTCTCTTTCCAAGCTCCGGGGGGCTGATGGCCTACGGGCCCAGTCTGCCCGACATGTACAAGCGTGCAGCCATCTACGTCGATCGCATTCTCAAGGGAGCCAAAGCGGCTGATTTACCAATTGAACGGCCAACCAGATTCACGCTGGTGATCAACGTCAAGACCGCGAAGGCAATCGGCCTTGAGATTCCTCCCATCATGCTCGCCCGCGCCGACGAGGTGATCGAGTAGCGGTGCTGTTTGCTGCAGCGCGTTAAGACGCGATTGGCACTAAGCAGACGTGCCGAGGCGCCTGCTGTTTTGTCCGCTTTTGGGGCGAAGCGGACATGCGCGATCATGTGGCTTGGACCGCAGTGGTCGTGATTGACCCAAAGCGGACATGAGCCTGGTCGAAATCCCGCAGTGCGGCGGTCTCCTGGCTCCATCCGCGCGGACGAGCTGTCCCCAGATAATTCGATCATGCAGCGGTAAACGGCGAGTTGTCCCCATTTTGCACTGACGTAACAATCGCCGCCGCCTTCCGGCCAAGATATTCGTGCGCGCCCTCGGCGCTGCGAAGAGGAGTTCCTATGGCCGTCATCCTGCATGATCTGCTGCTGTTCTCTTGCCTCGCCGCCTTCGTCACAGGGATCGTGATCGCGGCCGCGAGTCTGCTCTAGCTTGAGCCTTCGCGGAGCCCTGTTTGCTGTTCAAATGCTCAACACGATCAACCCAACAACTACAATACCGATCAACAGCACTACGAGAGCCACCGGATCATATTCGAGCCAATTCCGAGAATCGGAACGCATGACATGCATCCCTGCGGGAAGCGTCTTCATTCTTGGATTTGGTATTACCTCGGCATCAGAGCTCCATCTTTGACGCCCATCACAGAATATCGCTTTGCGTGATTCGGCTTAGCTTCACGGCATTTCCGGGTGGAGCATCGCGTGTGTAAGCTCGCCATGTCCGCTTTCAGGGGCAAAGCGGACCTAACCTAAGTGACGACTCATGTCCGCTCCTGACCCAAAGCGGACATAAATGGGCAGGGAGCGCGGGCATGATGGGCGCCAAGCAAGGCCATCCTTTCGTCTGGTTGGGTGCGGCTTTCGTGGTGATCGTGCTCCTTGCGGCGATGCCGGTGATCTCGGCCCTGATTTCGGGGGCAATCGCCGGCGCATTGGGTTGCCAGCTCAATGAAGGTGGCGCGCCTCCTTGCCCCCTCATGGGCGTCGATCTCGGCGAAATGCTCGTCGTTATGTTCGTCCTCGGCTGGTTCGCGTTCGTGACCTTGCCGCTCGGCGCCGTCGCCTTGGCGGTCTGGCTGATCGTCGCCTGCCTGATCACGTTCGTCTGGTGGCGACGCCGGCGCCGCGAAGTATAGCGGGCACGCACGGTTTCGACGTTCAACCAGCAAGCGACCCCGAGCGGTCATAGCTGGGGTCGAAATCCGGCAGCGCAGCGGTTGCTAGCTGAAAATGTGCCAGTCGCTAGATACCGCAGCGTGTGACACAGTACCTTCCGCTTTGATTCCCAACCCATCCATCAACCAGATGTAGACCTGACCGCTGTCGTGGCGCCATACAATGTCGCTGCTGCCGTCGATGTCGAAGTCGCCGATGTCCTCGACATGCCAGTCGTTGGGGACCGCAGCATGCACGATGGTCCCTTCCGCTTTGACCCCCAAGCCATCCATCGATGAAGCGCTGGCCGATCTCGCGTCCGGCCACATCCTGATTGCCAGCGATGTGTGAAATCGTGCTGATGCGATGCTAGGTACTGCCTGCGGGCCTTACCAGCATGCGGAGCTTAGGTGGCAGGCCAATCGGCGGGCGCATTCCTGAAAGGAACGCTCCATGAAGCTGTGCCCCCATGCGGCTAGTCGTGCCCGATCCTAGATAACCATTGACGGACTCTTAAGCGCGGGGGCGAGGGCTAGTTCATCGCTCGCAAGGTCAGCCGCCCCCTGCTTGATCGCGTCCAGCGCCCTTCGGCGAGGGACGCTCGCTTTCGGACATCATGAGGATCGCACGCCAACGCACGGCTATGAGGCCACGCGCGAGGCCGCTATGGCGGCATTCGCAAAGAGTTGGTGGCGTGAACCGAGCTTGCCTAGCTGATGAAGCTCGCGGCTGCGAGGACGATGCCCGTGACGAATGCAGCTAGGCAGCAATACAGCAAGACTTCATTAAGAACTTGGGCCATGACACCTTCCACTCCAGATACACCTTGACCAAAAGGTGACCGCAAAGTGTTAGGGAGTGGATAACAAGAGTGGATAACAAAGATGGAGTCCGCGTGTGGCGGAGATGCAACAGCAAATTAAGAGTTTCTTAGCTTTAAGAGACTGCATTGGTGCACCTCGCTCATTACTCAATGGAGCACGATCTTCATGCGCGTGCACACACATTGGCTCGACTACGATGTGGCCGCAGTGGCGTTTCTGATCGTCGGGATAGCATCGGTGGGATTACTCGCAATAATTATCTGACTCGTGTTCGGCCAGGTCACCCGATCGGCCTAAATTGACGTGATCGCGCTTCAGCGAAGTGCGCGCTCGATTAGAAATCCAGCCTGCCCATCCTCAATTTCACCTGCGAGCGCTAGAGCTTCTTCAAGATGCCGGATTAGCTGGCCGCGTTTGTCTGCCTCATCCGTCCTAGTGAGAATCTCCCTAAGTCCACTTTTGGGGCGAAGCGGACGTGCATGGCATGTGGCTTCGCCGGCTTCGGTCGCAGATGACCCACTTGAGACATCGGAGCGTCGAGTGGCTGCTCTCAGTTGTCATTGCCTAACCCAGGTTGCGACGCCCCACCGCCATGCCCTATCTGGTATGTTCTGAACCGCATGGAGTGGCACTGAGGCTCCTGGGAGAATGCTACATGAGACGGCGCGAGTTCATTACCCTCCTCGGCGGTGCGGCGATCGTGGCGCCACGGGCGGCCATCGCCCAGACATCATCCAAGGTCTATCGCCTGGGCACGCTCGGTCCCCGGGACCCGATTGGCGATAAGAGCCCGTTCGGCGCGATCATCGTGCGCGTGCTGGCGCAGCGTGGCTACACGCTCGGGCAAAACCTGGTGTTGGATGCTCGCGGCGTTATGGGCGAAATGGGCAAGCTGCCGGAAATTTTCCGGGACATGAAGGCGAGCAACGTCGACGCGATCGTGCTCATAAGCTATCCGCTGGCGCTCGCTGCCAAGGCGACGGGTATCCCCACGGTCGTCGCCTTCGGCGCCGGCGATCCGGTCGCCACCGGCCTGGTCGATGGGCTGGCGCGGCCGGGCGGTAACATCACCGGCATATCGGATATTGCGACGACGCTCTCCACCAAGCGGCTGGGACTGCTCAAGCAATTGCTGCCGCAGATGCGCCGCGTCGCCATGCTGTGGAACAAGGACGACCTTGGCATGTCGCTGCGCTACGAGGCATCGGCAAAGGCCGCCCAGGCGATCGGCACCGCCGTGCAGCCGCTCGGCGTGCGCGAGCCGGACGATTTCAACGAAGCGTTCGCGGCGATGAACCGCGAGCCGCCGGATGCCATCCTCATGGTCTCCGACTCGCTCACCACGCTCAACCGCAAGCGTGTCTTCGACTACGCTGCCGAGCGGCGTCTGCCGGCGATCTACGAGTACGACTTCCTGGTTCGCGACGGCGGTCTGATGTCGTATGGGCCTGATCTGAAGGAATCCTTCGAGCGCGCCGCCGCTTTGGTGGACCGTATCTTCAAGGGGGCGCGGCCCGCCGATCTGCCGTTCGAGCAGCCGACGCGCTATCCGTTCGTGATCAATTTGAAGACTGCGAAGGCCACGGGTCTTGACGTGCCGCCGACGCTGCTCGCGCTCGCAGACGAGGTTATTGAGTGAGACTCGTCTGATGACCGCTAATGGCACATCGCGTCAGACCCATAGGCGTGAACTTGCGTCCGCTTTCGGAGTGAAGCGGAAGTGGAAGCACGTGCAGGTTCGACTGCTTGGCCGCGATTGACTCTCAAGAGACATTTGGTCGCTCCAAAGCGCCTCCCTACTAACCATCGGACCCAAACAGCCGGCCGTAGCCGGACACCCGATCGCGTACTCCCGTCAACCGCAACGCCTGCCACATCATGGCGGAGGCAGCGGAGATCACCGGCTTGCCGAGCTCTTGCTCAAGGGTATCGAGGATCGAGATGGTGGGCATGCCGAGTCCACTCAGAAAAACTGCCTGCGCGTCCCGTGTGTCGACGGCACGGCCGAGCTGACAAGCCCGCTCCGGTGTCTCATCGTAGATATTCGTGACATTTTTGAGCCGGCCGTGGCTGACAACTTGCAAACCATGCTCCTCTAAGAGCGCCTTGCCTTTGAGGGTAGTCTCCTCGCTGTAGGGTGTGCCGAGCGCAACACGCGTGGCGCCGAGCACCTTGAGGGCGTCAAGTACGCTGCCGAAAGCCGTCGCGACAGCTGTCCCACATTGATCTCGCAGACGTTGTACCAGTTGGGCCTCCGCTTGCCGGCCTAACGTGTAGCTGGTCGCCGTGTGGGCGAGCATGATGACGCCGGGGTTGACCATGGCGAGCAGCCCTGCGCTTTCGCCGATATGCTCGATCTGCGTGCGGTTGCGCGCCTCCTGCCCGTCGAGCGTCCCGGTCGGCCCATACGCGACCATGCGCGAGAAATGCACCGACACGCTTTTCGGTGCCATCTCGATCATTTCCGGCTCGACCGTCGGATTTCCCGGTGGAACGAGGAAGCCGAGCCGGACGCTCCTTGCCATGATGACTATTCTCCACCATTGCACGAGAGTAGCGTACCGCACCCCGCCCAGGGACGACAGCGATCGCTGTCACTGAGTGCCGTGACATCTCGCTCCGCCCATCTCGTGCTGCACCTTTTGATCTTGGCGCCACCGTGCGATCCTTGTGCCCGGCGGTTGCGGCACGTTCGTGCGGACCTATATAAACGACATGTCCGAACACAGAGTGACTTTGAAATGGGAGCGCGGTGGCGCCGAATTTTCTTATCAGAAATATCCGCGCGATCACACCTGGGCCTTCGACGGCGGTCATACGATGACGGCGACGGCGGCCCCGGCTTATCTCGGTAATCCAGCCAATGTCGATCCCGAGGAGGCGTTTGTCGCTTCACTCTCAAGCTGTCACATGCTTACGTTTTTGGCGATTGCGTGTAAGCAGAAGTTCGTGCTCGACTCGTATGAGGACGAGGCGGTTGGTCACATGGAGAAAAATGCCGAAGGCAAAATGGCCATCACTCGTGTCGATCTTCACCCGAAGATTACGTGGCGTGGAGATCGAATACCCAGTGCAGAACAGCTCGACAAAATGCACCATGCCGCACACGAGAATTGTTTCATTGCCAACTCGGTCAAAACGGAGGTGACGGTAACGAATTTCCGGGACGCTTAAAGCGTGAGGTTTCGTAATAGGCATAGAAAAAAGCAGAAGAGCAATCAGCGCCGCAGCCCCGCTAATCCATTCCACCAGGAGATTGGTATGCAGAACCTAGTCGTTTGGCATGCCGAGAGAGGTTATTTGGTTGATTTCGACCCTTTCGGTAAGCAGGAGACCACTTGGTCAATCGACATCGGGAAGGCCTGGGTATTCGGATCACTCAGGGATGCTAAGGCAGCCATGCGCTGGCTCTCGGGACCGCTTCAGATACTGCCCCGGCGGACCGACCATAAATAAATCGCGCGCGATGTCCGCTTTGAGGGGTGAAGCGGACGTAGCCTAAATAATCTGCGTCTGCTTATGACCCGATCCGGACATATCGGGGTTACCGATTTCGATCGAAACCACCTGCGGTTTCGATTATTGTTTTTCAATCGGGCATGGCCTTGATCCCCCTCGGGGAAAGCTACGTGAGACGGCGCGACTTCATCAAAGTGATTGCTAGCTCGGCGATCGCGTGGCCACTTGGGGGCCAGGCCGAGCAGGCTCACAGCATACGCAGAATTAGTGTGCTCCAGGCGATCGATCCGCCGTCGAACCGTCGCTTGCTGGCCTTCCTGCAGGGGCTTCAGGCGTTGGGCTGGATAGAGGGCGGCGATGTGCGGATCGACTATCGCTGGGGCGGCACCGATCTCGAACGCATACGATCTCTTGCCATCGAGATCGTGCAGAGAAAGCCAGAGGTCGTCCTGGCCAGCAGCTCACCGGTTTTGCAGCTCTTGCAGCAGGAGACCCAGACGATACCGATCGTATTCACGCAGGTTGTCGACCCGGTCGGGGACGGGTTCGTCGCAAGTCTGGCTCACCCAGGCGGCAATATAACGGGAGTTAGCTCTGCTGAATACCTCACGAGGGTTGGCACATCATTGGAGCTGCTCACAAACATTGCTCCCCGCATCGGCCGCGCGGCGATCGTTCTCAATCCAGACCTAGCGCCACATACGACAATGTGGCACGCCATCCAGGCGACCGCACGATCGCTAAGCGTGGGGGTGACAAGGGCCGAGGTACGCACGGATGCCGATATTGCGCCCGCGATCGAGGCCGCCGCACACGAGCCTAACAATGGGCTCGTCGTTCTGCCGAGCCCCATCACTACCGTTCACCGCACACTGATCATTGCACTCGCGGCCAAGCACCGCCTGCCCGCGATTTATCCTTATCGTTTCAACGTCGTCTCCGGAGGCCTGATGTCCTACGGCGCTGACCCGGTGGATCAATACCAACGGGTAGCTTCGCATGTTGATCGCATTCTGCGCGGTGCGAAGCCTGGCGACTTACCGGTCGAGCGGCCGACTAAATTCGAGCTAGTCATCAACCTCAAGACCGCGAAAGCACTCGGCCTCGACGTGCCGCCGACGCTGCTCGCACGCGCCGACGAGGTGATCGAATAAGTCTGGCTTCGTACAGCGTATTGCTGCGTCTGCTCACGGCAGCAATTGGCACAAAGCAGACTTAGCGAGACGTCTGCCCGTTTGTCCGCTTTCGGGGTGAAGCTGACATGGACGATTGTTGGCATCGACCGCCTCGGTCGTGAATGACCCAAAGCGGTCATCGTGATGCCCGGATTCACCAAACGATAGTTACGGAATGTCGCCGGCGAGGGCCTGGCGAGCGCGCCAACCCAACCGAGCAGACAATGAATCTCACCTTCGAAGCTCTCACCGCGGTCCAAGATGCCGGGGTTGACAGCCAGCCCTTTCTGACCAATACTTTCCTATGTGGTGAACTATCATGAACGGCTCGGCCGGACATTTTCGGCGCTCGTCGACCCGACTCGGCGGGCGATTCTCGCCCGGCTCGAACGCGAAGAGAGCGCGTCCGTCAGCGCGCTGGCGCAACCCTTCATGATCAAGCTGCCCGCGGTGATGAAACACCTCGACGTGCTTGACGATGCCGGTCTCATTACCCGGACGAAAGTCGGACGCACAGTGACAGTACAGCTCCGTCCCGAGCCCATCAGGGAGGCGATGGATTGGCTGCGCCGCTACGAACGGTTCTGGTCGATGAGCCTTGATCGGCTCGCCGCCTACGCCGAAGGCAAAGAAGCCGAAGTGAGGAAGAAAAGACGATGACCAGTCTGACGCTTGTCCGGCGGATCAAAGCGCGGCCCTCGATTGTCTTCGATGCGCTCACCACACCCGAGGGAATCGCCTGCTGGTGGGGCCCCGACGGCGGCCCCGTGCTTGTGGCGGAGACTGATCCCCAGGTTGGTGGCCGCTTCCGGGTACGCTTCCGCATGCTCGATGGAAGCGAGCATGAGAGTAGCGGCGAATATCTCGAGGTCGTGAAGCCCGAACGGCTGAGCATGAGTTGGCGCTGGACGGGCGGCGTCGAAGATCCCGGCGAGTCGCTTGTCGAGATCAGGCTTCGCGCCATTGTCGAGGGGACCGAACTCACGTTCACACATTCGCGCCTGCGCGACGAGGAGACTCGCCGCAGCCACGAACAAGGCTGGAACGGAGCGCTCAACAAGCTGGAACGCCATTTCTTGCAAGCGAACGAAGCTGCCGGCCAAACGTAACGTCAGTCGTCACCGCGGCCGGAGTTGAGCCATCGACCGACTTGAGATTCTATGCCGCGAAAAACTGCAAAGGAGGATATCGCATGATCACGATCTCCGCATTCAAATGGGTTCCAGAGTTTGCGCAGGGCCAGGTCCGTGATCTGCGCGCGCGCTGGGCGCTGGAGGAAGCCGGTCTGCCTTACAAGACGCGTCTTCTCGAACTAGGGGATCAGGACAAGCCGGACTATCGCGCGCTTCAGCCTTTCGGTCAGGTGCCGATCCTTGAGGAGAACGGCCTTGTGCTTTTCGAATCCGGGGCCATCGTGCTGCATGTCGGCGAACGGAGTGAGGCGCTGCTGCCCAAGGACGCCGGCGCTCGCGCATGCGCCGTGCAATGGCTGGTCGCGGCGCTAAATTCCATCGAGCCATTCGTTATGAACGTCGCGCTGATCGATCTGTTTTACGCGAATGAGGAATGGGCGAAGCTGCGCCGCCCAGGAGCGGTGGAGTTTGTGCAGAAGCGCCTGTCCGCGCTCTCCAAGTCGCTTGGCGACAAACCCTACCTTGACGGTGACCGCTTCACTGCGGGTGATCTGATGATGACGACTGTGCTGCGAATCCTGAAACACACCGACATCGTCACAAGCGAGAAGCGCCTCGCCGCGTATGTCGAACGCTGCACCTCGCGGCCTGCCTTCAAGCGCGCGTTCGATGCGCAGATTGGTGATTTCAGGAAGGCTGCATAGCCCGAGATTGGGCCACCGTGAAGGCGAAAGGACATGCAATGGCAAAGAACACGATTTGTCTCTGGTACGATAAAGATGCCGAGGCCGCTGCTCGCTTTTATGCCGAGACCTTTCCCGACAGCACGGTGGGTGCCATCCTCCGTGCACCCGGTGACTACCCATTCGGCAAGAAGGGAGATGTGCTGACAGTCGAATTCAAAGTTGCCGGCGTCTCTTGTATCGGCCTCAACGGCGGTCCCACGTTCAAACATAGCGAAGCCTTCTCGTTCCAGATCGCCACTGACGATCAATCCGAGACCGACCGCTATTGGAACGCTATCGTCGGCAATGGCGGCCAGGAGAGTGCGTGCGGCTGGTGCAAAGACAAGTGGGGCGTGTCGTGGCAAATCACGCCACGTGTGCTGACCGAGGCGCTGGCGGCCGGCGGCGATGAAGCAAAGCGCGCGTTTGATGCGATGATGGGCATGACGAAGATCGAGATCGCCGTAATCAAGGCGGCGCGGCGTGGCTGAGTTTCGCGGCGGGGAGGTCCGAGATGGCCGCTTGCGTGAGGTCGGAGCGGCGTCAGAACATGAAGCGGCGATGATTATGGCGCGCGGGCTTGACCATGTAAGCCGGCCTTGTCCGGCTTGCGCATTTTGAACGTCCAAGCGGGGATTAAGTCCGAGCTCGGTCGTCGATCGAATCTTTGCCATACGCCTGTCGCGTCTTTTACGCAGATTCCTTGGCCGCGGAGATGGATGCGCGGGTCAAGCTCGCTCGCGTGTGATAACTCATGAAATGCAGCGGCGCGATCAGCCGGAAATCTTGCACGCCGGGCGCCGGCATTTCAGAATGAACGTGCGCAGGCGTAGCCGGAGGCTCGGCGCCGCAATATTCACGATGGGACATTAAGAGTGGCAAAGATTCCTCCTGGGGTTGGCCCCCGGCATCCGCAGGTTGTTGTCCTTGTGGGCGCCACCGGCGACCTGTCGCGGCGCAAGCTGCTGCCCGGCCTGTTCTACCTGTCGAGCGCCGGTTTCATCCCGAACTGCCGGATCATCGGCGTCTCGCTCGACCAGATTGACGCCGATGGCTTCCGCAAGATCGCGCGCGAGGCGCTCGATCAGTTCTCCAGCCGAAAGGTGAAGGACGCGGACTGGGCCGCCTTTGCCGAGACACTGGACTACGTGCCGATCGGCGCGGGCGCTGACGCGCTCAAGGCCGCGGCGGCCGAGGCGGAGCGGAAACTGGGCAACGAGAGCAGGCGCTTGCACTATCTCAGCGTGCCGCCCAATGCCGCCTTGTCGGCCGTACGCCTGTTGGCGGAGGCGGACCTCGTCGACCGCTCCCGGATCATCATGGAAAAGCCGTTCGGAACCGACCTGAAAAGCGCGGTCGCGCTGAACGCCAAGTTGCACGAGGTCTTTTCTGAGGACCAGATCTTCCGCATCGACCACTTCCTGGGCAAGGAGCCGGCGCAGAACATCCTCGCATTCCGCTTCGCCAACGGGTTGTTCGAGCCGATCTGGAACCGCAACTTCATCGATCATGTGCAGATCGACGTTCCGGAGACGCTCGGGCTCAGCATGCGTGCCGCCTTCTACGAGGCGACCGGGGCGTATCGCGACATGGTGGTCACCCACCTATTCCAGATTCTCGCGTTCATGGCGATGGAGCCACCGACGGCGCTGGCGCCGGGGCCCATCAGCGAGGAAAAGAACAAGGTCTTTCGCAGCATGCTGCCGATCGACCCGAAGCATGTCGTGCGCGGGCAATACACGGGCTACCGTTCCGAGGCCGGCGTCGACCCCGAGTCCGATACCGAGACCTTCATCGCGTTGAAATGCGCGATCGACAATTGGCGCTGGGCCGGCGTGCCGTTCTTCCTGCGCACCGGCAAGCGGCTGGCGGAGGGCCAGCGGATCATCTCCATTGCCTTCCGCGAACCGCCCAAGAGCATGTTCCCGCCGGGGTCGGGTGTCAGCGCGCAGGGCCCGGACCATCTGACCTTCGATCTCGCGGACGCCGCGAAGATGTCGCTGTCGTTCTACGGCAAGCGGCCCGGGCCGGGGATGCGGCTCGACAAGCTGAGCATGCAGTTCGCCATGCACGACACCGGCTTGATCAGTGACGTGCTCGAAGCCTATGAGCGCCTGATCCTCGACGCGATGCGCGGCGACCATACGCTGTTCACGACCGCCGAGGGCATCGAGCGGCTTTGGGAGGTGTCGATGCCGCTGCTCGAGGCGCCGCCGCCGGTCCGGCTTTATCCCCCCGGAGATTGGGGGCCGAAATCAATCCATCAGCTGGTCGCGCCCCATGCCTGGCGGCTGCCGTTCGAGCGGGTCTGGCGCAACCCCAACGCCGCCGGCGGCTGACCCCTGGCAGTCGTCTGCAAGCGTCGGGTTCTGTCAGCTTTCACTAAGCGGACATGTCGAGAGTCTGCTCATTGTCCGCTTTTGGGGCGAAGCGGACATACACGGTCGTGCGGCTTCGACCTCTTCGGTCGCTAATGACCCTGAACCGACATAGAGAGGAGCATCTTGCTGCAATGCAAAGGGCGGCCCCGCCTTTCAGTAATGTGCTAGATTGATGGCTGTCTCTGAGGGGCGATTATGCGACGGCGCGAGTTCATCACGTTCATCGGCGGCGCGGTGGTCGGTTGGCCGATCGCAGCGCACGCGCAGCAGCCGGCGATGCCCGTGATCGGGTTCCTGAGCACGAGGATGCCCAATGAGAGCGCGCACTTGGTGGCTGCGTTCCGCCGGGGACTGGCCGAAAACGGCTACGACGAGGGCCAGAATGTGGCGGTCGAGTACCGATGGGCACTCGGCCAATACGACCGACTGCCGGCGCTGGCGACGGAACTCGTGCGCCGGCCGGTGGCGGTGCTCGCTTCGGTCGGTGGCGATCCGGCGGCGGAGGCCGCCAAGGCCGCAACAGCGACTATTCCGATCGTCTTTGAGATCGGCACCGACCCGATCAAGCTGGGACTCGTGACGAGCTACAACCGGCCAGGCGGAAATGCGACTGGGATCAATATCTTGACTTCCGCGCTGGAAGCCAAGCGTCTCGGGCTGTTGCGTGAATTGGTGCCGCAGGCGGCAGCGCTTGGCGTCCTCCTGAACCCGAACTGGCCAGCGGCTGCAGGCCAGTAGAGGAGGCGGCGCGTGCAATCGGTGTGCAGACTCATGTCTTGCGGGCCAGCACCGATGGCGAGATCGACACGGCCTTCGAATCCGTTGCGCAGTACCGCATCCCCGCGCTCGCGGTGGCTAGCGATCCGTTCTTTACCTCGCGTCGCGACAAGCTTGCGGCTTTGGCGGCGCGTCATGCGGTGCCCGCGATGTACCCTTTTCGCGACTATGCCGTGGCCGGCGGCCTGATGAGCTATGGCATCGATCTTCCCGAAGTGTATCGCCAAGTTGGCGTTTATGCCGGCCGAGTTCTGAAGGGCGCCAAGCCCGCTGATCTGCCGGTCATGCAGCCGACCAAGTTCGAGTTCGTGATCAACCTCAAGACAGCCAAGGCGCTCGGGGTGAAATTCTCTGACAACTTGATGTCCCTCGCCGACGAGGTAATCGAATAGAGACCCGGTTTTGCTGCGGTGCACGAGTCCGGTTATGGGGGGCGAAGCGGACATTGGATTTATGAGTACACGCCGTAGCGTAGTCCGTTAGTGCCGTCACATCGCGCTCCGCAATTTTATGACGGGCGGCGAGGCAAGCGATTTACCAGGCTCAAATTTGGTGAGTTTGCGAGAAGCAGCCGGGCCGCACGCCAGCATAGGGCGCAGCCCGCGCGAGGAGCCATCCCTCGATTGAGAAAAAATCAATACCCCGGAACGCAATAGCTGATGGTGCAAATTCCGCTGCGACGTGCGCATCGGCTCAGCGCAATCACCTTGGCTTCGCCGATAAAGAAGCTGCGACCCCAGCCAACGGAGCGCGCGCCGACAGCCTGGCATACGAACGACGAATACAAAAATGCCGAGGCCTCAGACGAGGCAAGCGCGAGCAGCACAGTTGCGAATGTGAGCGAAAATAGCGTCTTACCCATACCCACCTCCTCACCATTAATGAAACCAACACTGCTTCTATAACTCTTTTCCTGGGTGTTGTCTGGGCCACGAGATCCGAGCACGCCCAACTCATTCGCCGCGGGCGGTGTTCGCATGAAGACCAAAACACCGTTCTGGTGGCCACTGGGCCTCCTGGCCAAACGGCGACAGTTAGCTTAAATCGTTCGGCCATGTTGCGTCGCATGATCTTGGGTATTGTTTTAGCCAACGCGCCCATGAGCGTTGGCTCAGCTTCCGCCCAGATCGTGGATATGAACACGGTCACCTGCAATGATTTCATCGGCTTTAAGAGGGATACCACCTTTGCCATCGTCATGTGGCTCGATGCTTATTATCGTGACGAGGACGACCCTCCTATTATCGATTTCGAAAAGCTGAGGCAGAAGGCCGCAAGCCTAACTGTGTATTGCCACCAGAACCCCACACATTCCCTGACCACCGCCGCGGAGCGGATCATAGGGAGCAAATAACAAAGGCGCGCGGTCGCGCGCGTAGCCCGCACCGACGACCGAGTTGCTGCTGTTTTTCAGCGCGTTAGCAACGCGATTGGCACAAAGCGGAAAAATTCCGGTGCCTGCTAATTGTCCGCTTCCGGGGTAGAGCGGACAAGGCCTCAGCGACGGCGTGAGGTCGCCCCTGCCCTATTCCGCCTTAGAAGCGAAACCGGGCCATGAGCGAGGTGAAGAGGCATCTCGAACGGCGCTCCACTGGTATGACTTCCTTTGCAGCGTCTTGGCGCACCCGGGTATGCTATCGTTTGGAGCGGCAGTACAGGCTGGTCGGATAGCTTGGGCAGCGAAGAACAAACGACGGTGAACATCGTGAACCAGGGAGGATGACTATGCGCAAGTGGTGGGCGCGACCTCTGATCGTTTGGGCCGGCTTGGTTCTGACGGCGACACTAAATCCGGGCACCGGCAATGCCGAGTATCGCGGCGGCACGATCAAGATTGGCGTGCTCAATGATCAGTCGGGCCTCTACGCCGATATCGCGGGCACCGCCTCGGTCTGGATGGCGCGCAAGGCGGTCGAGGATTTCGGTGCCGCCGCGAAGGGTATGAAAGTCGAGATCATCGGCGGCGACCACCAGAACAAGCCCGACATCGGCTTGAGCATTGCGCGCCAGTGGTTTGACGTCGACAAGGTCGATGCCATCGCCGACGTGCCCACCTCCTCGGTCGCGCTCGCGGTCAACGAGCTTACCCGCGACAAGAACAAGGTGTTCCTGGCGGTGGGCCCTGCGACCTCCGACCTCACCGGCAAGGCGTGCTCGCCCAACACGGTGCATTGGATCTACGACACCTGGGCGCTGGCGAACGGCACCGGCAACGCGATCGTGAAGCGCGGCGGCGACACCTGGTTCTTCCTCACCGCCGACTACGCCTTCGGCTACGCGCTCGAGCGTGACACCGAAGCGGTCGTGGCGAAGAGCGGCGGCAAGGTGCTGGGCAAGGTGCGCCACCCATTCCCCGGCACCGATTTCTCGTCGTTCCTGCTGCAAGCGAAGGCCTCGAAGGCGAAGATCATCGGGCTTGCCAATGCCGGCGGCGACACCATCAACTCGATTAAGCAGGCATCGGAATTCGGCATCGTCGAGGGCGGCCAGAAGCTTGCCGGCCTGCTGATCTTCATCAACGACATCCATGCGCTCGGGCTCAAGACCGCTCAGGGCCTCATCTTCACCGATCCCTGGTACTGGGACCAGAACGATACCAATCGGGCATTCGCGCGCGAATACTTCGCGGCGCTCGGCCGCATGCCGGGTTATACCGTGGTCGGAGTCTACTCGGCCGTGATCCACTACCTGCGCGCGGTCGAGGCGCTCGGCAGTCATGCCGACGGCAAGGCGGTGATCGCGAAGATGAAGGAACTGCCGACCGAGGACAGGCTCATGGGCAAGGGCTACGTGCGCATCGACGGGCGCAAGATCCACCCGATGTACCTGTTCGAGGTGAAGAAGCCGGAGGAGAGCAAGGCGCCCTGGGACTACTACAAGCAACTCGCAACCATTCCAGCGGAGGAGGCGTGGCGTCCGCTCGACCAGAGCGAATGTGCGCTGGTGAAGAAATAGATCGGGACGCGCGTGATGCTGGCGGGCGGTAAGACCTTGGCCGAGCGCTTGCGCTCGCTCCTCGCACTGGCCGACGAGGTGATCGAATAGCGGTGTCGGCGGCAGCGCCGCTATAAGGTAAGTTTTCGTCGATGCATCGACGGAACTCTTTAGCGCGCACGCTCACGTTCGGCATTGATGCGATGGCGAGGGATCAGGTGGGGGCCCGCCGGCTCCGCTGCCGCCTCGAGCGATAGCGGCTCTGAAGGGCTCATGCCGGCGACGCTCATGCGCTGCGTGAAGTCGCAATAGGCAAAGCCCATCCACGAGCCGCGAAAGCTGCGCTCGGTGGTCTTTTCGAGGTAGAAACACGGCTCGAACGCCATGCCCTGGAGCGACGCGCAAACGGCCTCGCCTCTGACCCTGAGTGTCCCTGGCGGCAGCGATACCGTGCGTGCCGGTCCCGCGCCGCGGAATTGGATGGTGCCAATGACTGAGCCGTCACCATAGATGTGACCGGCGCCGCGCGAGCCATCGAAACAATTAAACGCGAAAAGCTTGCCGGCTACGAAGCGCCGCGCGGCATCGGGGGTGAGGCTTTCCGCGCAGGCCGGGCCGGCTGCAAGCAAGATCAAAACCACCATCGCCAACCGAGTAACCATACCGGACCCTCTCCCGTTACGCCCAGCGATCGCAGCTCGCTGCTCGACGAATTGCCCCAGCGGTATCGCCATCTTCCGGCATCGTCGCGGCAGTTGAAGGCAACTCTGCGCGATTGCGGTGGCCCCTGCAGCTTCGCCTCGTACAGCGACCGCAAGGTCACATGCTCAATGCGAGCAGTTCGATCATGCCGATCCCGATCAGGAGCACGGCGAGTGCTACCGGATCATAGTCGAGCCAATATCGTCTTGGGTGCATGATACGCCTCCCTCTTCCCGATTCATTAGTCGGACCGGGAGGCAACTGGTTCAATCGGGTCGCACGCGCATCCAATCATCGCAGTTAAGGAAATAGGCTGGCTCGAGGCCTTAGCCACGAGGGGGGACCATTAACACTCTGATCTGGTCTTGAACCTTTCAGCCGGGAGGCCGGAAACGCCCTCATTAACCGATGGTCTCTATCCGCCCCTGGGCGCCCAATCTGCTTTGAACCATTCGACCAGCCGGAGCGACCAATAAATCGGGAGCCTTTGCCGGGATCGGCCGGAAAAGGCAGTTCGATTGGGGGGCATCATGCATTCGTCATGCCCACTAGCGGCCCCTTCGGCCGCGCTTGCAGCTTTTCTCCAGCTTGCAACTTCCAGGCCGGCGTTAGCGCGCCCAGCCTCGATTGCTTGCATGAAAACCCGTCATTGGTTTGCGCAGCCCGCTGTACGCGGCGTGCTGGCAAGCCTCGTTGGCGCGATCTTATCTTTGACGGCCAGCGCTGCATCGGCCGAAGAGCCGCTGAAATTGGCGGACAGCCAGCTCGAGCCGATCAAATGGGCAGATCTCGTGGGCTGGAATGCCGATGATCACCTTGCCGCCTTCGCAGCCTATGACACGAGTTGCCAAGCCTTGCGCAAAATACAACGCACTGACCGCGGGCAGCTCTCCAAGGCCCTTTCGAACGTCTGCCGCAAAGCCATGGGTTTGCGGCGGCCGGATTTGAATACCGCTCGCACCTTCTTCGAACAAAATTTTCAACCCGTGCGCATCGCGCGTCTGGGCGAAACACAGGGTTTGCTGACCGGGTACTATGAGCCGATTGTTCAAGGCTCGCGCTTCCCAAATCCGGAATTCCATGTCCCACTCTACCGCCGCCCGCCCGATCTGGTCGTGGCCGGCCACCAGCCCGGCTCGAATGCATTTCCAAACAAGGGCGCACGGATCGGCCGCCGTAACGAGCAAAACCAACTCGTGCCGTACTATGACCGCGGCGCCATCGAAGCCGGCGCGCTCGATGGCCAAAAACTTGAAATCTGCTGGCTCAGGGATCCATTCGATCTGCTCGCCATCCAGATTGAAGGCTCGGGGCGCGTCATCCTCGAAGACGGCACGCCGCTGCGCGTCAATTACGACTCGCATAACGGCTATTCCTTTACCTCGACCAGCCGTGCTCTCATCGAGCGCAATCTCATTCCGCGCGAACAAATGTCGATGCAGCGCATTCGGGAGTGGATGGCTGCGCATCCGGACGAGGCATCAAAGGTGCGTGCTGCCAACCGCTCCTATGTGTTCTTCCGCGTCACCGGATTATCGAACGAGGGCGAACCGGTCGGCGCCCAGGGCGTGCCTTTGACGCCTGGCCGGTCCATTGCGGTCGACAGGCTGCATGAGTACGGCACGCCGTTCTTCATCGAAGCCAATCTGCCGATCGAGAGCGCAAAGCCTGTTTCATCGTTTCGGCGCCTGATGATTGCGCAGGATACGGGATCGGCGATCGTCGGACCGGCGCGCGCCGATCTGTACCTGGGTGGCGGCGATGACGCCGCTCGGATCGCCGGTCGCATTCGCCATTCTGGTCGGTTCGTGATGCTGCTTCCACGCGAGCTCGATATGATCGCGGCGGGCAAACAAATGCCGTTGCCGCTGCCCAAACCAAACGTCGCCGAACTCGTCGAGCTTAACAAACAGGAACAGGGGAAAGTCGATTCCGCCGACGAGGATTGGCGGCGACAAGTCTGGACCCGCAAGCCGGCCCCGCCCGATTGCGCGAGCGGTTCTGGTATTGATTGCGGCAGCAAATCAGTTCCACCCGTCGCCGCCATGAGCAAGGAGCACCTACCGACTACGGGCCGGAGACCCGGCCCCCATCAGGAGCAGCGTCAACAGCAACAGGCGCAGCCGGGAATGCAGGGCCGGGGACCCGATCAACTGCAGCAGCCAGGGATCCAGAGCCGCGGCCCGCCTCAAAAGCAGCAACCGCAAGCCACCACTGGCCGTGGGCCGCAACAGAGGCAGCAACAGGCGGCTATCGAGCGCCGCGGTTCCCCGCAGAAGCAGAAACCGCCAGGCACCGACGGCCGGGGCGGGTAGCACTGATGCCGTCTCTGAATTGAACCGCGTTACGCGCTCGCCCCGCAGCACCAAGGCAGCTTCAGTGAGCTCCCGGATCAGTCTTGAAGCGATAGCCTTCGCGGCGTTTGCCTCGCGGAATACGGTCAGCAAAGCCCCTGCCGACTGCATCGGCAACGTTCGCGAAAATGACAGAGCGATTTCCCACCGACTGGTTTTAGTACCAGCCGCGGCCTTGTTGAGCTCGAACCATCTACTTTGTCGCCCGGGATTGCTACCGCGGAAGTCGCGTTACAACGTGAGTTGGAGAAACAGGTCGCCGCTATAAACGCGACGCAAGATGGTCAGACCCCAGTTTAGCCGGGACGCGATTCTGACAGGCGCTCAGATGCTGATGCGGACTTGGTGGTCGTCCCTGAAGAACTCGGTATTCAGGTCGATTTGAGCTGGGCGGTTAATTGTCAAGCGGGCGACGTACAAGGCACCGCCAGTCGCTGTCTTTGGCGCCGCCAGCGTACTTACGATTATCGAGGCGATACGGTGTTTGCGGTGAGATCGCGCAGAGTGGCAGCGCGGGGCGTAAGGGGTCCAAAGTCCGGCATTGCGGTCCAGAGTCTGTTGCCGTTCGGACACAGTTCAACAGAAATTCCTGTCAGGGTTTCCGTAGGCCAGAAGTCGCAGACTGAGCTTAAATGCTCGCGCTCCCGTCGTTTTGATCAGCAAATTCGTGCTTTTGTGCTGCTACTTGCGCGTGCCGACTCCAGCCGCGATGACAGCAAGCCGCAGGGCCTTCCACCACAAGGCCATGCGACGGCCCGAGGACCGTCGCATTTTCACCACCGGTCCAAGATGAACCGACTGTTATTCAGGGGCGATCGATGAAATCGGGGACGAGGGGAACATGGCGGCTCCGGCAAAACGCATCGACGGCATCGACTTCTGGCGCGGCCTTGCGCTGTTGATGATATTCATTGACCACGTGCCGGAAAACGTATTTCAGCACGTGACGCAGAAGAACTTCGGCTTCTCGGATGCGGCTGAGTTGTTCGTATTCCTATCCGGCGTATCCGTCGCGCTCGCTTACTGCACGCGTTTCTTCGAGGGAGAGACCGTCGGGGCGGTACGCGCCGTGCTTCGCCGGGCGTTCACGCTCTACTGGGTGCAGATCCTGATCTCGTTGCTGATCATAGCCATCTTCGTCGGTGCTGCTGCCCTGTGGGACGAAGACGATCTCCTGGAAGATGCCGACGCGGTGGTGTCTAACCCGCTGCAGACGACCGCCGGCATTTTGGCGCTCCTCCATCAGCTCGAGAACGCCAACATCTTGCCGCTCTATATCGCGCTGTTGCTGATGACGCCGTTGCTGCTGGCGCTGGCGCGCCGCGACGATCGGCTGATGCTCGCAGCCGCGGCCGGGATCTATCTGGCGGCGCGCGCGTTCTCTCTCAATTTGTCAACCTGGCCCGTTGAGGGAACCTGGTTCTTCAACCCCATCGCGTGGCAGCTCATCTTCGCCATCGGCATTTTCGCAGGACGCCGACTTAAGCGCGGCGGTATCGCCTACGACGCGCGGCTCTTCGCCGCTTGCCTCGCTGTCGTCGCGGTCGCCGCGGTAGTGCGCACCGATGTCTTCGGCTATGCGTCGGGGCTGTGGCAGGACGTGCGCGACGTGCTCGACTGCGGCAAGACCGATCTCGGATTCGCGCGGCTCGTGCATTTTCTCGCGCTTGCCTACATCGTCTATCATTCCGGGCTCACCGGACTGATGCGGCGCACCCGGGCATTCCTACCGCTGTGCCTGATCGGCCGCTACGGTTTACCGGTTTTCGCGACCGGCACCGTCCTCAGCGCCATGGGCGAGGTCGTAGAGACGCGCTCAGAAGCTTTCAGCCACGAGGTGGCGTTCGGGGCCGCGATCGTCGTCGGCGGCATCCTTGTGCATTATCTCGTCGCCCGCGGCCTTGTCGCGTGGAGAGATAAATCCAGAGCCCAGCAAAGCATGATGAACCGGGCGCACACGTTACAAATGGCTGCGCCATTGTCCTTGCGGAAGTCACCCATCGTGTTGTGGTCAGGAACAAGCCGGCCCATCAGCTACATCTGTCCTTCCCGAAAATCATATCCTCGCGTAGCAGTGGTGCAGTCCGGACAAGATTGGTGTGATGACGATCGTCACAGATCGCTCGATCTGTCGTCCTAGCGGGGCGTCTTTGCCCAACCGCATGAGGATGACGTCTGGAGGGCGGCGTTCAGTCGCGACGGCAAGCGCATCGTCACGGGGT
>Ga0209239_1000603_pt1 | contig 20804 bp, 20 predicted proteins | sample GraSoi013_2_20cm_FD_185824 | JGI IMG/M metagenome (GOLD analysis project Ga0209239, IMG submission 185824) | Grasslands soil microbial communities from the Angelo Coastal Reserve, California, USA - Sample 10_02_2013_2_20cm (SPAdes) (version 2) | ecosystem: Environmental > Terrestrial > Soil >...
TCCGCATGGTCCACGGGGCCGGGACGCTCGCTCGCCAGGTCCTGGTACAGCGTGCCGCCCAGGGCGACGTTCAGGATCTGGATCCCGCGGCAGATGGCGAGGACCGGGAGGCGACGTCGCTCGGCCGCCGCGATGAGGGCCAACTCGACGGCGTCGCGCGCCCGGTCGGTCTCGCCGAGCTTGGGGTGGGGCGTCGCGCCGTAACGCCCCGGCTCCACGTCCTCGCCTCCCGTGAGGACGAGACCGTGCACGCCGTCGAGCGCGGCGCAGGCCGCCTCCGGGTCGAGCATGGGGGGCACGAGGAGGGGGACGAGCCCGGCGCGCATGAGCGCATACACGTAGGCGCTATTCAGCGCGACGCGCTCCCGCCCCGCGTCGATGCGGCGCGTCGCGCTCACGGCCACGAGGCGGCTCACTGCGCCGAGCTTGCGGGGCCCGCCGGGGCACCGAGCAGCGGGCACTTCGGGTTCGAGACGTTTGCCCAGTCCACCCGGACGCCGTACAAGGGGATCGTCCGGTCTGTGGCTGTGAGGACACCGATGCTCGGGTATCCCTCCGGTGGGCGGCGCGACTCGTAGATCAGCACGCCCTGCGCCCGCTGCGTGGAATCGTCCACCACCAGGATGCCATAGGCGGTGGTGTCGCTGACCGAAGCGGCGGGGAAGCCGGCCCCCTAATGCTCCATCGTCAGCGCGCCCTTGCTGTAGGTGACCGCCACCGTGCTCTGTTGGGTCACGCCGACCACCCGGACAGGAAGGGTGCCCGGCAGCCCACGCGGCGCGTCGGTCAGGACGAAGGGCAGATGCCGAAGCCGGTCCTGGATCAGGGACGGTCCGATGAGCTGCGCCATGCCGCAGGTGGGAGAGCGCGACCGGTCGCCTGCACAAGACAAGAACGGCGTCAAGCAAGACAGCGTGAGCGTCAGGCGGGTCAGCGTCATGGGGCGGTCACCACCTCAAGGACGCTCTGCGGATATGGGGCGTCGAGTCCGACGCGCTTGAGTTCGATCGAGTCTGCGCCGGGGACCAGTGGCGTCCCGAGCCGCAGCGTGTCGCCCACCAGCCACGCCGCCGTACGGGCGCGCTCCCAGACCGGCTTCTCGAGCTCGACGCCGATGATCCAGCGACCGGTGCCGCGCAACGGTCCCGCTTCGACCTTGCTGCGGTCGGGTTCGCCCCGATAGCGCCGGTACAGCCGGCCCGAGATCCAGTCCCCCACGTGTGTTTCGAGCGTGATGCGAAGGTAGACGGTGGAGTCGATCGGCACGGCGCGCTCGACGGGGACGGGGCCCGGGAGGAAGATGCGGGTCAACTCCCAGGTGCCGTTCAGCGGGGACGCCTGGAACCCCTGGAGCAGCAGGGTCAGGATGAGCGCGCCGTCGAGCATCGTACGAATCTAATACGTCCAGGTGATGGTGGCGGCGAGCGTGCGGACCGGAGCGAGCGTGCGGGGCACCTGACTGTAGATGTAGTTCAGCGCGTTGGCGAGCTGAGCGCGCAGCATCCACGCCCCCCACACGGCACTCGCTCGCAGATCGAGGACCTTCTCTGCGACGCGCGGATCGGGCTCGTAGATGTCTACTCGGTCCAGGCGGCTGGTGTAGCGGAAGTCGCCCCCGACGCCGATCGCGCCGTGCTGATAGTCGGCGCTGAGTGTGAGCAGGTGCCTCGGCCGGAAGGCGAGTGGGCGCTCCGGGACGCTGTCGTGCGCGAGCTCCCGGGCATGCAGGAACGTGTATGACAACGTCGTGGTGAGGCCCGCGACGGGGGCGGTGGCAGTGACGGCCAGGTCGACCCCCGCGAGCCGGGCACGCGTCACGTTCCTGAATTGGATCCGCCCGCTGTCCACGGTAGGCTCGATCAGGTCGTAGGCTTCGGTCCAGAAGAGCGCCGCGTCCGTCCGCACCGCGGACGAGAGCGTCGCCGCGTTGCCGAGCTCGACCGACCAGGCCGTCTCAGGGCGCAGGTTGGGGTTCGGGACGACCGGGATACCCTGCACGAAGGTGGAGACGAACCGCTCGGCCAGGGACGGGGCCCGGAAACCGCGGCCGGCGGAGGCGCGCCACACGCCGACGCGGGCCGTCGGCAGCACAACGCCGAAACGCGGGCTCAGGACGGTGGCCAGCCCGCCGCCGTCCACGTCGATGTGATCGATCCGTGCGCCGGCGGCCAGCCGCACCGTCCCGACCTGGCGCTCGCCCTCGGCGTAGGCGGCGAGCTCGCGCTGATCATGCGTTCGGACCACGTTGCTCGTGGGATTGGTGTCACCGGTGAAAATATTGGTGCGCACGTCGGAGAAACTGCCCTCCGCACCTACCGTCACGACCCGGTCGCCCGGCGGGGTCACTTCGCCGCGGAATTCGACACCGTATCGATTGGCCACGCCCCAGTCATCGCCGGTGGGTTGAAAATCCGTGAAGTGCGTGCGGCCCCACGAGCCCCGAGCTTGCCAGGCGAAGCGCTCCGAGACGCGCCGCTCGACCGTCGCGGCGAGGTATCCCTTGTCCGAGCGGGTGAATGCGCCACGGCCGGACGCATCGATCATGAAGGGCTGGAAGGCCTGGCCGCGGTCATTGCAGCTCCCTTGGGTGCACCAGATGAGCGGCGTCTCGTACTGATCGCTCGCCCACGAGCCGGAGGTCGTCACGCGGGTCGCCGGGCTCGGAAGCCACTGCGCCTTGCCTGCGGTCTGCCAGTGGTTGCGCCGGTCCTGCTCGCGGTAGCCGTCCGAGTGCCAACCGCCGGCTGTGTAGCTGCCGCGTACCACGTCGGTCCCGTATGAGGCCGTGACATCCAGGCCTTCCTGCGCGCCGGTGTAGTCACGGAACTTCCAGATGTCGTGGGGCGGGTCGGCGTACGCGCCACCCAGAGCGCGTACCCGGGCGTGGAAGCCGGTCGGGATCTCACGCGTGATCACGTTGACGACGCCGCCGAGCGCCGCCGAGCCATAGAGCGCGGAGCCTGCGCCCTTCACCACTTCGACGCGCGCCACGTCCTCGAGCGGGACCAGGTCCCAATTGATCCCACCTCGATCCCCCTGATTCGCGGGCACGCCGTCCACGAGCATCAGCACGCGGCTGCCGAGCCCCTGCACGTAGCCCGACGAGCCGCGGATGTTCACCTGGCCGTTCAGGAACTGCACCCCGGGCGCTTTATCCACTGCTTCGTCTACGGTCGTGACGGCCCGGCGGGCGAGGTCGGTATCGCTGACGAGCGCGACGCTGGTCACCACCTGGCTCAAGCGCTGCGAATGCTTGGCGGCGGTGACGATGACGGGCTGCAAGAGTACGACCGCGGGAACGAGTTGGTAGTCGCGCTCGAGTGAATCTCCTGCGGCCAGAGTCACAGTGTCGTCGAGGGACTGGAAACCGAGGGAACCGACCCGCACGATGACGAGCCCCGCCGGTACGCTCAGCCGGTAGTGCCCCTGGGCGTCCGCCACGCTCACGCCGTCGCCGTTGACGACTCGGAGGGTGGCGCGTAAGGGCTGGCTCGAGCTGTCCCGCACCGACCCGTACAAGTCGGCGGTTCCCTGCGCGCTCGCTGCGCGCAGCGGCAGGATGGCGAGCGCTCCCAGCAAGAGGGACCTCACGGGCACGGCGGGAAGTAGGTGCAGATCGGGTGCATATTGCCGAAGTCGATCACGAAATTGACCGAATCGCTGCTCGAATCGTGGACGACGACCACGCCCGGCGCCGTGGGGTTGGTCTGGTCGCGGTAGAAGCCTGCCTCCTTGAGCAGCGAGTCGGCATTGCCGAAGCCCGGCGCGAACGCGCCGACCTTCTTCCAGACGGCCACCACCCACTCGTAGCGGCCGTTGCGAAGGGGAAGCGAGTAGAACTGCGACCCCGCAAACGGACGGGGGAGCGACGGCGGGGGTGGGAACGGCTGGAAGGTGAGGAGGTCGTTGCGGCTCTGCGGGAACGTCGGGTAGGCGACGATCAAGACGCCCTCCGTGCTGTCGGGCTCGGTCCCTTGGAACGTCACCCTGCCGCAGATCGCAGCGGCGTTCGGGGCGCAGAGCGGGGTCGGCTGGAGACCCTCGTTGCATGCGACGACCCCCACCAGGGCGAGGAGGGCAGCGCACGAGCGGCGGTTCGGCATGCGAGCAATCTTCGGGGGGCCGCTCGGGGCGTCAACTTGACCGCGGTTTGGGCGGGGAATAACGTAAAGCCCGCCATGCCGATCTACGAATATCGCTGCACGGAGTGCCACACGCGCTTCAGCCAGCAAGAAGGAATCGAGGAGCACGCGCGCAACCGGCCGGCTTGTCCCAAGTGCAAGTCGCCCGCGGTGGAGCAGGTGTTCTCGCCGTTCTTCGCGAAAACGGTCCGGAAAAGCTAGGCTCCGGTGTTCGAGCGCCTGCGTGACGCGTTGCGCACCGCCCTGGACGCGGCGACGCCGCCGGGAGACTTGCGCGATCTGGCCCGCCAGATGCGTGAGGCGGTGGTCGAGGCCAAGCTGGCCGTCGGCGAGGCACGCGACGCGGTAGCCCGCACCGAGCGCGACCTGACCCAGGAGCGCCAGCGGCTGGCCGATGCCGAGCGGCGCGGCCGGCTCGCGGCCGAGATCCAGGACCGGGAGACGGTGGACGTGGCCCAGCGGTTCGCGGCCAAGCACCGCGAGCGCACGCGCGTGCTCGAGAAGAAGCTGGGGGCCCTGCAGGACGAGCTCGCGCTGTACGAGCGCGAGCTGGGGGACATGCAGGGGCAGCTTGTCCGTGCCGAGCGCGATCGACCGCTCAGCGAGGCGGAGCGCTCGGCCGAACGCGCGTGGCGCGATCTCCAGGCGGGGGGCGGACCGCGACCCGGCACGGACCCGGAGGATGAACTGCTCAAGTCGCAGCTCGACCGCGCCACCCGCGAGGCGGCGGCCGACCGCCAGCTCCGCGAGCTCAAGAAGAAGATGAAGAAGGACTAACCATGAGCGTGATCCGCGGCGTGCTGTCCTGGTTCCGTGACGCCTTCGGGCCGGGGCCCCGCAGCGCGGACGGGCGGCGCTCCGGAGGCAGCATGGACATCAAGCGCGATCGCATGGTCTTTCTCGGCTACGGCAAGTACTGGCGCTCCGACGCCATCATCGGGTTGATGCCGATCGAGGAGGAGCGCGGTCCCAAGCGGCGGACCAACGTCTTCGTGCAGGGGCGGGCGGAGCCGATCATCGCCTCGCGCACCGAGCAGAGCATCCTCGAAGACATGGGTGCGACGGAGGGTGGCTTCCAGGTCCAGGCCCTGCGGGAGGCTGTCACGGAGCTGCTCGCCGCGTTCCACGAATTCTCGCCGGCACTGCGCCGCACCCTTCAGAACGATCACCACCTCGACGTCGAGCAATGGGAGCAGCGGCTGGGCGAGCTCCTGCGCGCTCCCCAGACGCCCACGCCGATCGAGCAGAACGATCTCTTCGAGTGACGACTCCGCGGCCTGGATCTTCGTGGTTCGGCCACCCCCGCGGTCTCTCCACCCTCTTCTTCACCGAGATGTGGGAGCGGTTCAGCTATTACGGGATGCGGGGGTTCCTGATTCTGTACATGACGAAGGCGCTCGGGTTCACCGACTCCCACGCGGGGTCGGTGTATGGAAACTACGTTGGCAGCGTGTGGCTGGCGGCGATCTTCGGCGGGATCATTGCCGACCGCTGGCTGGGGCACTACCGCAGCGTGCTGATCGGCGGGATCATCATCGCGCTGGGCCACTTCACGCTCGCTTTTCATGCCCTGCCATTGTTCTACGCCGGGCTCTCCTTGATCGTGATGGGGACCGGGTTGCTCAAGCCGAACGTCTCGACCCTCGTGGGGTCGCTGTACGAACAGGGGGACGAGCGGCGCGACGCCGGGTTTTCGGTCTTCTATATGGGGATCAATCTCGGTGCGCTCCTCGGGCCGGTCATCGCCGGTAAACTGGCCGAAGGCGTCGATTGGCATCTCGGATTCGCGTGCGCGGGCGTCGGCATGACGCTGGGACTGGTGCAATACGTCCTCGGCCGCGGGCGTCTCCAGCCGGCTATCCAGCGTCTTACCACTCGACCGGGGCCCGCGGTGACGACTGCCGCCACCGGGCCGGCCGAGGGCTTCAGCACCGAGGACTGGAAGCGGATGACGGCGGTGGTGGTGTTCTTCGCCTTTGCGTCCCTCTTCTGGGGGGCGTACGAGCAGGCGGGGTCCACGCTCAACCTGTTTGCCGACCGTTACGTCCACCTCGAGCTGCTCGGCATCAAGCTGTACGCGTCGTGGTTCGTATCCATCCAGGCCGCGTTCGTGATCCTCCTCTCCCCCGTCTTCGCCTGGCTGTGGGTGAAGCTCGGACCCCGGCAGCCGTCCTCACCGGCGAAGTTCGCCCTCGCCCTGTTGTTCGTGGGCCTGGCGTTCGTGCTGCTCATGCCGGCGGGGCTCGTCGCGGTCTATTTCATCGAAGAGCTCGGCGAGCTGTGCCTCAGTCCCGTCGGGCTGTCGGTGGTGACCAAACTTGCACCGCGGCAGGTGGTCGGGCTCATGATGGGCGTGTTTTTCCTCTCGAACGCCCTGGGGAACAAGCTGGCCGGCTGGTCGGCGGGGTTCATCAGCACGACGCCGCTTCCGACTCTGTTCGGCGTGACGGCCGCGGTAACGCTGGGCGCAGCGGCCGTCATGTTCGTGCTCATCAAGCCGGTCCAGCGGCTGATGGGCGGAGTGCGCTAACGGCCCAGCCGCCGCTGGAAGAACGCCGCCGCGGCCTCGTACGCCGCGACCCAGTGCGCGTGCGTCAGAAAGTCGTGGATGTCGTCCGGGAAGATCAGCTGCTCGACGTCCACCCTCTGCGCTCGTAGTGCCGCGCCGAGCTGCACCGTCTGGCTGAATTGTACGTTGCGGTCGTCGTCGCCATGGATCAGCAGGACGGGTGCGCGCCAGTCTTTCACGTACGCGATCGGTGAGGACGCGTAGGCGAGCTTGGCCGCTTCCGCCTGCTTCGCCGGGTCGTAGGTCGGCACCCAATTCTGGATCTCGATGTTCCAGTCGTGCACCCCGTGTAGATCCACGCCCGCCGCGAAGAGGTCCGAGGCACGCGCCAGACCCATGGCTGTGAGAAAGCCGCCGTACGAGCCGCCCCACAAGCCGATTCGCTTGGGATCCACATCCGCACGGTTGCGCAGGTAACGGCCCGCGCCCAGCACGTCGTTGAGCTCACTCGCGCCCTGAGCGCCGTAGCGGAGCGCCTCACGGAACTCCATCCCGTAGGCGATGCCGCTGCGATAATTCACCGACAGCACGACGTAGCCCCGGCTCGCGAGGTACTGATTCAACGCGTAGGCGTTGCGATAGTAATAGAAGTAATGCCAGCCCAGCAGCATCTGACGCCGGGAGCCGCCGTGGAAGAAGATTACGGCGGGCCGGCGGTCCCCCGGCTTGATGCCGCGTGGCAGGAACAACTGTCCGTGAATCGTCATCCCGTCCGCCGCCGGGAAGAGCACGGGCTGTGGGTCGACGAGTCCGGCCTCGGGGAAGTCGACCGGAATCGCACCCGGCGCGAGGTCGCGCGGCGCAGCGGTGCCGAGCAGGATTACGGGGCGCGGCGGCGCGCGGGTGCCGGCCCGGATAAAGGCCACGCCACGACCGTCGCCGGTCATCACGGGCGTCCACTCGAGGTCGGTCCCACGGGTCAGCGCCGTCGGCGGGCCCCCCGTCACCGGCACCTTCCAGAGGTGGCGTCGCTCGATGTCGTCCTGGTTTGAGCTGAATACGATCGTCGCTCCGTCCGGGCTCATAGCCACGTGCTCGACCTCGAACCCTCCGGGCGTGAGCAGCGTAGCCCGACCGCCGTCGACCGGGACGGCGTAGAGGTGCGTCCAACCGTCCTTTTCCCATGGGAACACGATGCGGTCGCCGGCCGCCCAGCGGATCTGATTCTCCGCGACCACCTCGCGGAACACGCTGCCGGGCCCCGAGTCGGCGATCCACACCTGGCGTGCTGCGCCGCTCGCCACGTCGGCGACGTGAATGGACCACGGCTGGCCCGCCCGCTGGGGCGTGAATGGCAGTCCCTCCGAACCCGCCGGAATCCGCAGGAAGGCGACGCGCCGACCGTCGGGCGACCACACCGGCTCCGCGTCCGAGTCGACGCTCGGGTCGAGAAACCGCAGCGTCTTCGTGGCGACGTCGTAAACGGCAACGAACGCGTGGTCGCCGCGGTCGCTCACGAACGCGAGCCTCGCGCCCTCGGGCGACCAGCGCAGCGCGCGGGCGGTCCCGCGCGCGTGAATCAGTTGCTCGGCGGGGCCCGTGTCCGCGAGCGATGCCCACCAGATCTGGCCCCGCCTCAGGAACGCCACCCGGTCGCCTTTGGGGGAGACCGCCGGCGCGTGTCCCTCGCCGATGCGCCGCGGATTTCCGCCCGCGACCGGCACGACCCACACGGCCTGCTCGACGCCCGCGATCAGACTGTGGGGGTTCGGGTACTCACCTTTCTCGTTCGGGTCCCCACCGCGCACAAACACGATGGCGCGTGTGTCGGGCGTCCAGCGCAGGTCGCCGACCTCCTGCCCATCGTCCTGGGCGTACGCCGTCACGGCCCGGCCGGCGTAGTCAGGCGACGGGGCGACCCAGATGTTCCGCGCGCCACGTGTGTTGAAGACCCACGCCACGGCGCCGCCTGCGGGAGCGGCGGTGAGCTCGTCGGGGAACGGCGCGCTCATCACCTGCTCCATGGTGAAGGTCGGTTGCTGCCCGGCGAGCGCGGCAGGGCCAAGCAAGGCAAGAGTGAGGCAGCGAAGCAAGCTCGTCATAGGTAGAAGTGCGTCTCCTCAGTTGAACCGCGTCGTGCGCCAGAGCAGCCAGCCGGTACCGGAAAGCAGCGCGAGCATCGCTGTGGTGAGACCCACGACCCATCCCCAGCCGAGGGTCAACTGGGGCACGCGGGCCACAATCCCGAAGCCGACGAACGTCGCGGTGGCGCCGCCGACAAGAATCCAGTCGAGCGACGAACGGCGGCCGGGGGACGCGCCCGCGCTTTCCCCGGCGAGCGCGGCCCGGACATACGCCGGGTCGACCGCGTACCGCGTAGCTTCGCGCGCCGCGGCCTCCTGCCAGCGACGGTGCTCGGCGCTCGTGGTGGAGGCCAGCGCGATCGCCAGCGCGCCGAGCGCCATCAGGAGCGACCCGCCGATCACCTGTCCGTACGTCGTCGCCGCGCCGCCGCGCAGCTCCCCGAACACGAGCAGTCCCCACACGAGCCCCCACAACTGGTTCGTGTTGGACAGCGGAATCCCCCGGCTGATGCCGACGTACTTCGCCGCATACTGCTGGAACAGATCGCCCACCACCCACACGAACCCGCCGAGCAGGAGCCAGAACACGACGTCGCGGGCGGCGGCGAGCTCGGCGGCGAGCGCAGCGACGCCACCGCGGTCGGCGAGGGCGAGCGCCAGCATCATCACGACCTCGCCCACCGAGAAGAACGTGACGAACGCCAGCGGGTTCATGCCGGTGAGGTAAGCCTTGCGATAGGGGATGTACATCGTGCCCCACAGCGCGCCGGCCGCGAGCGCGGCGGCGACACCCCGCGCCGCATGTCCCGTCGGTGCCCCGGCCGCCGACGCGACCGCAAGCAGGGTCGCGCCCGCGAACATCAGCGCGGCTCCTCCGAGAACGCCGAGAGGCCGCCGCCATCCGGTCCCCCGCAGCTCGTTGAAGAACACCGCACCCCACACGATTCCCAGCAGGCTGTTCGCGTTCCACAACGGAAACGCGATGCTGAGGCCGATGTCGCGGATGGCGTAGATCGTGAGCGTGTTGGCGACGGCCCAGAGACAGCCGGCGAGCACGGCCCAGACGACGAGGTGAGGAGCCTGCCGCACGTCCGCCCCGATCGCCGCCGTCCCGCGGAGCAGCGCGGGCAGGCTCCAGCGAGCCAGAAACACCCCCAGCACCATGGCCAGCGAGATCACGACAGGCGACAGGCCGAGGGTCACCATCTTGGTAGGCGCCTCGGCGGCGCCCAGCCAGGCCCCGGCGGTGAAGCCACTGGCGATGCCAGCGAGCTGCAGGCGTGCCAGCCGACGCGCGTCGACCGGGGCGGAGGCGGGCGCTAGCGGATCCACCACAAGACCAGTAGGCCGGCGATGAGAACGGCGACGGGCACCCACAGCTGGGGGTCGCGGAGCATGGCGGCGCGGCGCGTCACAGCGGCTGCTCCGCGAAGTGACAGGCCGCGAACTGCCCCAGTGCGACCTCGCGCAACGCCGGCCGCTCCGTGCGGCAGCGCGCGTCCTTCTTGGGGTGCGGGCAGCGCGGGTTGAACGGGCAGCCGGGCGGCGGGTGCGCGGGGGACGGCACGTCGCCCGCCAACACGATGCGCTGCCGCTGGGCCTTGGGGTCCGGCACAGGCACGGCGGACAGGAGCGATGTGGTGTAGGGATGCCGGGGCCCGGCGTACAGGACGGGAGCGGGCGCGCGCTCCACGATCTTGCCTAGGTACATGACCGCCACGTGATCTGCGATGTGCTTCACGACCGCGAGATCGTGGGCGATGAAGAGATAGGTGAGCCGGCGCCGCTGCTGCAGGTCGGCGAGCAGGTTCAGGACCTGGGCCTGGACCGACACGTCGAGCGCACTCACCGGTTCGTCGAGCACCAGGAAATGCGGCTCGACGGAGAGGGCGCGGGCGATCCCCACCCGCTGCCGCTGGCCGCCCGAGAGCTCGTGCGGGTAGCTCCGCGCGAAGCTCGGATCGAGCCCCACCTCCTCCAGCAGGGACGCGATGCGTCGCTCGGCGTCGGCCCCCCTCGCGATCCGATGGATCGCCAGCGGCTCGGCGAGCATCTGGTGCACCGTCATGCGCGGGTTGAGCGAGCCGTAGGGGTCCTGAAACACGATCTGCATGCGGCGCCGCAGCGCCCGCAGCGGGCGTGCTCCGAGGGCGACCACGTCTTGACCGTCGATGGTGACGCGCCTCGCGTCGGGCTCGATCAGCCGGAGGATGGCGCGCCCCACGGTGGACTTGCCGCACCCCGATTCGCCCACGAGACCCAGGGTCTGGCCGGGCGCGATCGCGAACGAGACGTCGTCCACGGCGCGTATGACGGCGCGCGGCCGGCCGAGGCCGAGCAGCCCGCGCTCGCCTGGGAAATGCTTGACGAGTCCCTGCACGTCCACGAGCGCCGGGGTCACGGGTGTGGCGTGCGACGCCGCGGCTCGGTGAGGAGCCAGCAGCGCACCGTGTGCGCGCCGGGCTCTCCCTCGCCTCCCGCGTCGAGCAGCGGCGGGGCCTCCGCGCGACAGCGGTCCCAGGCGTACCGGCAGCGCGGATGGAAGCGGCACCCGTCCGGCCAGGCCGTGGCGGCCGGCACCTGACCCGGGATGCCGTGCAGGCGGCCGTGCTCGCGCGCCGGCGGTGCGTCCAGCCGCGGTACCGACGCGAGCAGCCCCTCGGTGTATGGGTGCAGCGGGCGGGCGAACAAGGCCGTCGTCGGCGCCTGCTCCACGACCTGACCTGCATACATCACCACGACGCGGTCGGCGCTTCCCGCCACCACACCGAGGTCGTGCGTGATCAGCATGACCGCCATGCCGAGGTCCGCCTGGAGCCGGTCGAGCAGCTCGAGGATCTGCGCCTGGATCGTCACGTCCAGCGCGGTCGTGGGCTCGTCGGCGATGAGCAGCTTGGGGTGGCACACCAGCGCCATCGCGATCATCACGCGCTGGCGCATGCCCCCGCTCATCTGATGAGGGTAGTGATCCACCCGCTCGTCCGGGTCGGGGATCCCGACGAGGTTGAGCATCTCGATGGCGCGGGTCCGCGCGGCCCGGCGGGACAGGCGCTGGTGCACGATGGCCGCCTCGGCGATCTGGTCGCCCACCGTGAACACCGGATTGAGCGATGTCATCGGCTCCTGGAAGATCATCGCGATCTGGTTGCCGCGGATCGCCCGCAACTCGCGGGGCTCGAGGGTCAGCAGGTTGCGCCCTTCGAACTCGATGAAGCTCCCGGGGCGGATATGGCCGGGAGGCTCGGGGATGAGGCGGAGGATGGAGAGCGATGTGACGGTCTTGCCGCACCCCGACTCACCCACGATGCCGAGCGTCTCGCCCGGCTGCACTTCGAATGAGACGCCGTCCACGGCCCGCGCGGTGCCGCTGCCGTGCTCGGTGACGAAATAGGTCTTGAGGTCGCGCACACGGAGCAGCGGCTCCATTACGCCGCCTCCTTGCGGGGGTCGAGTGCGTCACGCAGCGCGTCGCCCACCGCGTTGAGGGCCATCACGACGAGCGAGATCGCCAAGCCTGGAAAGGTGGACGACCACCAGGCAACCGACATCTTGTGCCACCCGTCGGCGATCATATTGCCCCAGCTCGGCGCTGGAGACGGCACGCCCAATCCGAGGAACGAGAGCCCCGCTTCGAGCAGCATCATGTGGCCGATGCCGAGGGCCCCGGACACGATGATCGGAGCGGCCGCATTGGGAAGAACGTGGCGAAAGATGACGCGCCCCGCCCCGGCCCCCAGCGCCCGCGCCGCAGCGACGAATTCCCGCTCGCGCAGACTGAGTACTTCCGCCCGCACGAGCCGGCTCGTCCCGAACCACCCGGTGAGCCCGATCAGCAGCACGAGCACCCACAACGCGATGTGCTCCCACAGCGCCACGGCCATCAGCAGGACGAAAATGCGCGGCATGGCGAGGCCCACGTCCACGAGCCGCATGAGCGCCGCGTCCACCCCGCGTCGGAAATAACCCGCGACGGCGCCCACCGCCGTGCCGACCGTTGCCGCGACGAGCATCGCCACGGCCCCGATGCCGAGTGAGACGCGGGCCCCGTACACGAGCCGGCTCCACACGTCCCGGCTGAGCGGGTCGGTGCCGAGCAGAAATTGCGCGGAGGGAGCGTGGTCGGGGTGTTCGATATCGATCTGGTAGTAAGGTGCGTACGGCGCCACGACGGGTGCGGCGATCGCGACGGTTACGAAGAACGCGAGCACGAACAACCCGAGCTCGGCCGTCGGGTGCCGGAAAAACCGCCGCCCCGCCGCGGTCGCCCGCACCCGTCGTCGGAGCTCTGCGACGACGATCAGCGCCAGGACCGCCGCCCCGCCTAACGCCAGCCAGTTCCAGAGGTTCACCTGCCCTCCCCTGGCACGCGGACCCGCGGGTCGGCCACGGCATACAACACGTCGGCGATCAGGTTGCCCAGCACCACCGTCGCGCTGGTCACCAGGGCCGCACCGGTCACCACGGGGTAGTCGCGCTGGAAGATCGCGTTCACGGCGAGCCGACCCATCCCGGGCCAGGCGAACACCGTCTCGATGAGGACCGCGCCGGTAAAGAGGAAAGGAAAGGCCAGCCCGAACAGCGTGATGATCGGGAGGAGGGCGTTGCGGAGCGCATGCACCAGCAGCACGCGCCGCTCCCGCAGGCCCTTGGCGCGGGCCGTCCGCACGTAGTCCTGGCTGACGACCTCGAGCATCGCCGCGCGCTGGTAGCGCGCTGTGCTCGCCGCGCCCACGAGACCGAGGGTGAGAGCGGGGAGCGTGAGGTGCCAGAGGAAATCGAGCAGACAGTACGGCGAGTCGATTCGGGGACACAGGACGGGATTCGTGATCCCGCCCGCCGGGAACCAGCGCAGCCACTGCGCGAACACGAGCAGCAGGACCAGTCCCAGCCAGAACACCGGCATGGAGTTGACGAGCAGCGCGACGTTCCCGGCCGCGACGTCGCCGAACCGGCCCGCCCGCACGGCCTGATAGATCCCGAGCGCCAGACCGAGCGCGAAATCGACGAGCAGCGCCGCGAGCGCGAGGATGAACGTGTTGGGGATGGCGTCCGCAAGCGCGTCGGCAACGGGCCGATGCAGTCCGATGGACTCGCTGAGGTCGCCCTGGGCCAAGGCGGCCAGGTACTTCACATACTGCACCCGCAGCGGCTTATCGCAGCCGAACCGCCGACACAGCTGCTGGCAGACTTCGGGCGGGAGCGGCCGATCGCCGGGCCCGCACGGCGTGCCGTGGGCGAGGTGCACGACGAAGAATGTGATAGTGACGACCGCGAACACGATGGCGATCGACGCGACGAGCCGTCGCACCAGCCACGCCGCCACCTAGCGCTCCACGCGGTCTCGATCCGTCAGTCGGTCGGCGGGAATGCGCCAGGTGCGGAGCAGGGCGAGCCAGGAATCGGGCCGGATGGTCACGTCCACGATCCGCTTGTGGACGGCCGCGACGTTGGCGGTGGCGAACAGAAAAATGCCGGGGGCGTCCCGGTTCAGCGTCTCGACGGCCGCCCGCCAGGCGCGCCGCGCTTGGTCGCGGTTCGCGGCCGACGCCACGGCCCGGTCCACTAACCGGTCGACGTCCGGGTTGTCGTAGCGGCCGTAGTTGGAGCGCCCGAACCCGGCGGGCGTCCAGGTCTGGGGAAAGCCCGACGACGGCGTCGGGTCGGTGTTCCACACGTTGAGGAGCGCGTCGAACCGACCGGCGCGCGCCCGCTCGTTGAACAGACTGAAGTCGACTTCGTCGAGCTGGACGTCGACGCCGCCGAGGCGGAACTGCTCCTGCAAGAGGCGCGCGTACTGGCGGCGGATGGCGCTCGTCGTCGGGAGGAGCAGTCGGAAGGCGAGCGGGCGGCCGCCCTTGTCGCGGATGCCGTCGCCGTCCGAGTCGGTCCAGCCGGTTCTGGTGAGCAGCCGCGCCGCCTGGCCGCTGTCGTAGGGCAGCTCATGGATCTCCGGGTCCCAGATCCACCACAGCTGCGACAGCGGCCCCGGTGGGACCTTGGCGAACTCGCCGAACACGTTGCGCAGCAGCCGCTCGCGGTCCGTGGCCATGACGAGCGCCCGACGCAGGTCCCGATCGCCGAACAGCGGGTGAGGTTTGGTGGAGTCGCCGGGCACGGCCAGGTTGAACCCCACGTACCCGTACGCCGACCCCTTGTACGGGTAAGTCACGAGCTGGGTGTCCGCGCGCGCGCGCTGCACGTTATCGGGGGTGACCAGCACCTCCACCGCGTCCGCGTCGCCCGCGATCAGCTGGGTCACCGCGACGAACTGGTCCGGCGTGAAGCGCCAGATCACGCGCCGGAGGTGAGGGCGGCCGAGGAAGAAAGTCGAGTCTGCGGCGAGCTCGATGCTCTCTCCGGCCTTCCAGGCAACGAAACGGTACGGTCCGTCGCCCACCGGCGAGCGCCCGAACGCCGCGCTGCGCCACTGATCGCGCGGGACTTCGCGCAGCAGATGGGCCGGCAGAATGCGCATGTGGTACACCGCATCGTAGAACATCTCGGGATAGCGCTGCCGGAAGCGAAACACCACGGTGAGCGAATCGCGCGTCGTGACCGCGGCGATCTGGCGCAGCGAGGAGCGGAACGAGGAGTTGACGAGCGTGTCGGTATACGCGTCGTACGTGAATGCCACGTCCGCCGCCGTCACCGCCTGGCCGTCCTGCCATCGAGCCCGCGGGTCGAGGTGAAACACGAGCGTCGTCGGGGCGTCCCACTCCCACCGCTCGGCCAGCTGCGGCTGGAAGTCCTCGTCCCCGATCGTGTTTCCCGAAAGCCCGAGGTCCGCGAGCTTCAAGAACACCTGGTCCGTCAGGTCGCGCGTGATCGAGAACTCGCTCACGGGCGGGAGCAGGATATCCGGCTCGCCCCCGGAGGCGATGACCATCGTCCCACAGTACTGTCCGGTGCAGCCGACCGGGCGCTCGCACTCGGCGACGAAGAGGAGGCCGGCGAGCGCCGCGAGGGTCAGGCCGGTTTGTGCGCGGGCGATTGGCATGGCGCCTAAGATTTCACCGCGATGCCTAGCGGCGCCAGGTCCAGGCGGGATCTGAAAAGCAGGCGGTAGAGGACGGTAGAGGGTGGTAGGGGGCGGTAGAGGCGAAATCATCGCCCCACGCCCGCACCACCGCGTCGGCAACTTCGTCCCACGTCACCCGTCGTGCCAGTTCCTCCGACAGCGTGGTTGCCGCACTGGCGGCTTGGGGCTCACGGCTGACGGCTGCTATGACGTCCTGCGATCCCGCCAGCAGCATCGAGCCGTGTTGCAGGAACGCTCGTCCCTCGCGCACCTGGGCCGAGCCCACGAGCTTGCGCCCCCCGACGATGACTTCGCCGCCGACCGGGCTCGCGAAGCAGGGGCCGGGACTCCCTGAGGGTCGCGGGCGGGCCGGGGCGAGCGTCGCATCGGCACCGAGCGTGCGCAATGCCGCCGCCAGCCTGGCGTGGATCATGCCGTAGGCTTCACGCAGGCCGCCGAACGTGGCCACCGGCGCGGCGACCGCGTAGGTCACTTCGTGCTCGTGCCACACGGCGCCGCCGCCGGTGGGGCGTCGCACGACGTCGAGCCTGAGCCGCGCGAGGGTGGGGCGATCATAGCGGGCCGCGGCCGGCTCGTTCCGACCGAGCGAGAGACACGGCGGGTCGAAGCGATAGAGTCGCAGGAACGCTCGCCCCGTGTGTGCGGCCTCGGCGAGAAGGCTCGCGTCGATGGTCATGTTGGCGGCCCCGCTCCGGCCGGCCGGCTCGCGCGTCAGCTGCCACTCGAGCCGGCGCTCAGTCAGCAGCAAGTGCGTACGCCTCCATCGGCGGACACACGCACACCAGGTTCCGGTCGCCGAAGGCGCCGTCCACCCGGCTCACGGACGGCCACACCTTGTGGGACCGCGTCCAGACCGCGGGGAAGGCGGCGCGCTCCCGCGGATAGGGGCGGTCCCACGTGTCGGCGATGAGGTCCTCCAACGTGTGCGGCGCGTTCGTAAGCAGGTTGTTGCTGCGTGGCTGGGTTGCTTCCTCCACCTCGCGGATCTCCTGCCGAATCGCGATCAGCGCGTCGCAGAAGCGGTCCAGCTCCTCCTTCGACTCGCTCTCCGTCGGCTCGATCATCAGTGTGCCGGCGACCGGGAACGAGACCGTGGGGGGATGGAAGCCGTAGTCGATGATCCGCTTCGCGATGTCGTCCACCTCGATCCCGGCCGACGCCTTGAAGGGTCGGCAATCGATGATGCACTCGTGGGCGACGAGCCCGTGCTGCCCGGCATACAGGAGCGGGTAGTGCGGCGCGAGCCGGCGCGCGACGTAGTTGGCGTTGAGGATCGCCAGCTTCGTGGCCTCGACGAGCCCCTCGCGTCCCATCAGGGCGACGTAGGCCCAGGAGATCGGCAGGATCCACGCGCTGCCCCAGGGCGCGGCGGCCACGGTGCCGCACGGCTGCTGCTGGCGGAGCGGCACCACCGGATGATCGGGCAGGAACGGGCCGAGATGCGCCGCCGCACAGATCGGCCCCATCCCGGGGCCCCCACCGCCATGGGGGATGCAGAAGGTCTTGTGCAAGTTCAGATGACATACGTCGGCGCCGATATCCGCGGGGCGGACCAGGCCTACCTGCGCGTTCATGTTCGCGCCGTCCATGTAGACCTGCCCGCCATGCGCGTGGATGATCTCGCATACCTGGCGGATGGACGCCTCGAACACGCCGTGCGTCGACGGATAGGTGACCATGAGCGCCGCGAGGGTGTCCTTATGCTCGGCGGCCTTGGCGCGCAGGTCCTCCACATCGATGTTGCCGCGCGCGTCCGACTGCACCGGCACGACGTGCAGCCCGGCCATCACCGCGCTCGCAGGGTTCGTCCCGTGCGCCGAGGTCGGGATCAAGCAGGTCGTGCGGTGACCCTCGCCGCGGGAGCGGTGATAGGCCCGGATCACGAGCAGGCCGGTGAACTCGCCCTGCGCCCCCGAGTTTGGCTGCAACGAGACCTTCGGAAACCCGGTGATCTCCGCCAGCATGTCCTCGAGCTGGCGGAACAGGGTGCGATAGCCGGTGGCCTGCTCGCGGGGCGCGAATGGGTGCAGCCGGTTGAACTCGCGCCACGACAGCGGGACCATCTCCGTGGTCGCGTTGAGCTTCATGGTACACGAGCCGAGCGGGATCATGGCCGACGTGAGCGACAGGTCGCGCGCTTCGAGCCGCTTGATATAGCGCAACATCTCCGTCTCGGAGCGATAGCGGTGGAAGACGGGATGCGTCAGGTAGGTGGAGGTGCGACGCAGCGCGTCGGGAATCGAGGGGTCGGCCGTCGCCCCCAGGTCCTCCACCATGAAGGGCAGCACTTCGTTGAGCGAGAACGCCGTGACGAGGTCCGCTAGGTCGCCCAGGGTCGTGGCCTCGTCGAGCGAGATCCCAATCCGAGTGGGGGAGATGACGCGCAGGTTGATGCGGCGCGCCCGGGCCGCGTCGAGCAGGCGCGGGAGCGCCCACGACTCGACCTCCAGGCAGAGCGTGTCGAAGAACGACGAGTGCACGAGACGGTACCCGAGCCGGGTCACCGCCTGGCCGAGCAGCACGGCGAGGGTGTGCACGCGCTCGGCAATGCGGCGCAGCCCTTCGGGGCCGTGATACACGGCGTACATGCTCGCCATCACGGCGAGAAGCACCTGCGCGGTGCAGATGTTGCTGGTGGCCTTCTCACGACGGATGTGCTGCTCGCGGGTCTGGAGTGCCATGCGGAGCGCCGGGCGGCCCGCGGCGTCGCGCGACACGCCGATGATGCGACCGGGGACGTAGCGCCGGTGGGCCTCGCGCGTCGCGAAGAAGGCGGCGTGGGGCCCACCATAGCCCATCGGGACGCCGAAGCGCTGCGAGTTCCCCACGGCGATGTCCGCGCCCCACTCGCCGGGGGGCGTGAGCAGGGTGAGGGCGAGCAGGTCCGTCGCGACCGTGACGAGCGCGCCCACGGCGTGCGCCTTCTCACAGAACGCGCGATAATCCTCGATCTTCCCGTCCGTCGTGGGATACTGCAGCAGCGCGCCGATCACACCGGGACGGAACGCGAAGCTCGCGGGGTCCGCGATCACCGTCTGGACGCCGCGCGCCTCCGCCCGGGTCCGCACGACCGCGATCGTCTGGGGGTGGCACCCTTCGGCGATCATGAACATCGGGGTGGTGCCGGCGGGCACGCTCGCGACCGCCTCCGTCAGGTGCATCGCTTCGGCGGCGGCGGTGGCTTCATCGAGCAGGGAGGCGTTGGCGATCGGCAGGGCGGTGAGGTCGGCGACCATCGTCTGGAAGTTGAGCAGCGCCTCGAGCCGGCCCTGCGGGCTGGTACGGCGTGTACGCCGTGTACCAGCCCGGGTTCTCCACGATGTTGCGCTGGATCACCTGCGGCGTGAACGAGTGGTAGTAGCCCATCCCGATGTAGGAGCGGTACAGCTGGTTCTGCGCCGCGAGGCCGCGCAGGGCCTGGAGCACCTCGCGCTCGGTCCGCCCCGGCGGCAACGCCAGCGGGCGCCGCAGGCGGATGTCCTCCGGCACGACGGCATCGATGAACGCGTCCAGCGTCTCGTATCCCAGGGTGGCCAGCATGCCCCGCGTCTCGTCGGGACTCGGTCCGATGTGACGGGTCACGAAGCGATCAGCAGGGGCGAGGGAAGCGCGTACCGTCACCATGAGCGGAGTTGCCTGGCCTCGTCAGGAAAGGGTGTGAGCGTCGCCTGGCGCGAGCACGACGACACGGGCGCGGCCGCCGACCTGGCGCTTGAACTGTTCCGGGTCGGCCTTGATCACGTCCCACGTATTGTAATGCATCGGAATCACGGTGCGGGGCTGCACGAACTCCACGGCGCGCACCGCGTCCTCGATACCCATCGTGTAGTTGTCGCCGATCGGAACGAGCATTGCGTCCACGCGCCCGGCGAGCAGCTGCATTTCCATGGTGAGGCCCGTGTCACCGCAGTGATACACGGTGTGCCCGCCCATCGTCACAACCACCCCGCAGGGGTTGGTTGTGAACTGGCCCGTGGTGTCTCCCTCCACGGCGCCCCCGTGAAACGCGGGCACGAGCTTGACCCGCCCGAAGGGGAACTGCCGGGCACCGCCGATGTGCATGGCATGCACGGTGGCCCCGCGTTCTCCGCAAAACCGGGCCAGCTCCGCCGTCGCGACAATCGTCGCGCCGTCCCGCCGTGCGATCGGCACCGCGTCTCCCAGGTGGTCGCCGTGACCGTGCGACAGCAGTATGGCGTCGACCTTCGCGAGCCGCGTGAGCGGGATGTCGGTCGCGGGATTGCCCGTGAGAAACGGGTCGATGATCACTAGGCGGGCGTCGGCTTCGAGCGTGAAGCAGGCGTGGCCATGGAACGTGAGCGTGAGCATGACGGACGACGCTATTGCCCGATGTGCCTCTTGTACGCGTCATTGCCCAGAAGTTGGTCGAGCTCCGCCGCGGTCTTCACGCGCAGTTTGATCATCCAGCCCCCGCCATACGGATCTTTGTTGACGAGCGCCGGGTCGCCCTCGAGCGCCGTGTTCACCTCGGTTACCGTGCCCGCGAGCGGCGCGTACAGCTCCGACACTGCCTTCACCGCCTCGATCGTGCCGAACACGTCGCCGCGTGCAAAGACGGCGCCGACCTTGGGCAGGTCGACGTACACGACGTCGCCGAGCTCGCCCTGCGCGTAGTCGGTGATTCCGATCTGCACGCTGGCGTTATCGCCGGTCTGTTTCACGTACTCATGGTCCTTGGTGTAGCGCAGGTCGGCTGGAATGTTCGCCATGCGGGGTCGCTCACTCGTGGGCGCGGGAGGTCGCGGCGAAGGTTACCCGGGGCACCGAAGCTCTGTCAAGGCAACGGGTTGGCAGCTGGAAACAGATCGGCGCGCGGCGCCAGGCCCGCCGCGTCGGGCTCGACCAGCAGCAGCCGGCCGGCGCCCCACGGCCGGAGATCGAGGCGTACCGCAATGGGGTCGGGGTCGTTGGAGAGGGCGGCGAGCACGCCCGGACGGCCCGCGCGCCCCCAGGCCTGTTGCGCGGCCGGCGCGGCCGCGGCGGTCGCGACGATCGCGTCGGGCAGCGCG
>Ga0209239_1000604_pt1 | contig 20803 bp, 25 predicted proteins | sample GraSoi013_2_20cm_FD_185824 | JGI IMG/M metagenome (GOLD analysis project Ga0209239, IMG submission 185824) | Grasslands soil microbial communities from the Angelo Coastal Reserve, California, USA - Sample 10_02_2013_2_20cm (SPAdes) (version 2) | ecosystem: Environmental > Terrestrial > Soil >...
TTCTGCTCTTCGGGTCCGCCTTTGCATTGAACTGTCGCCAGCTCTTCCAGTTTACAGGTCTTCCGTGGAATCGGCCCTTCTTCGACACAACCTTCTCCGATCTAGCCTTGTCGAGTTCGAGGGCGATTGGGGTCTTCCTAGACTCGGAAACATCGCTAACACACTTGAGGAAGAGCCTCCTGGGACGACGAGAGGATGAGAGGAACAGCTCAGCGTGTCTGGCCTTCTGTTCAGCAACCTTCTTCATGAAATTCTCGTCAAACTCAAGCCCATTGTACATCTTCCAATTCTCGTGGCCGTATAGAATACTGTAAGATTCGTCTACTATCGCCCAGGCACTGAGCGGATACGGGAGGGCCTTCATGGAAGGCTATTGTCGGAGGGTTTGCGGGATAAGTTATCCGGCTACATCTTAAGCTGGCCGGAACGTCTCAGGGACTCTACCTGTCCTTGAGTATATCTGAACATAATATCTCCTCGCTCCTGCTGGAAATCCCATGGAGCAACCAACACGGTGTCTCCCATCTTGATCCAGACTCTACGCTTCATCTTACCACGTATCCGACACACACGCGTTACGCCGTCAGCGCATTCGACTAGGACCCTATCGTAGCCGAGTAGGTTCTTGACTGTCCCGTACATCTGGCCGGGACCCGGAGTAAGCATTTCACTGAGATTGGCTTCGCTGAGAACCTTGCGCTTTCCCATTTTCTTACCCTAATAGTGATTCTGGGGAATATTAAGCCTCTCAGATACTCGCGAGCTAGAAAGTCGTAGGTCTGCTACTGTTTCCATTTTATAGAGCAACCGAACGGTCGAGTCTCCTGCACAGCCGGGTTCTTGCCTGACAGGACCGCATCTATTGCGTTTCTCAAGTCGTGACTCTTCACATCGCTCGGGTTTCGATTGTCATCAATGCGTCCCTTGTAGCTGACGACCCGTTGTTGATTGAAGAGGAAGATGTGCGGAGTGCAGATTGCTCCATATTTTCTGGCGACCTCCTGAGTCTCGTCACGGAGATATGGAAAGTTGAAGCCCTTCTCTTTCGAGCGCGTTATCATGTTTTCAAAACTGTCTTCAGGGTACCCTTCATCATCGTTGCTGTTGATAGCAACCAGACTAGCACCCTTGGGCAGATAGTCTCTTTGCAACTGAACCATTCGGGCCTCGTAGGCTTGCACGTAAGGACAGTGATTGCAGCTGAAGACGATTGCCAGGGCTTTCTTGTCGGCGAAGCTCTTGAGAGAATGTATTTTGCCGTCTACTCCCTTCAATTGGAAGTCTACCGCGGTGCTTCCCAGAGGAAGTCCAACGGAGCCGACAGCGACTGGTGATGAAGACATTATTTCCTGAGTTGAGGGAAGACCTTAGAAACCTTTCGATTCGATCCGAACCGATCCGCTTGGAGGACGATAGATTAGAATGAAATTCTTTGTTGGAGTGTCTGGATTCAGCTATGCCAGTTGGAAGGGAAGCTTCTATCCCAAGGATTTGAAGAGCGAAGACTTCCTCAGCTTCTACGCCGGGAAGCTGAATAGTGTCGAGATCAACAGCTCCTTCTATGCACCTCCCAGCGCGGCCATGGTGAAATCCTGGGCCGGAAGAATAGGCGAAGATTTTCGGTTCGCGATAAAATCACCCCGATCAATTACTCACACCCTCAAGCTCGGCAAGGGTGCCTCTGAGGCCGCGAATCGACTGGGAAAGACCCTCGATTTGCTAGGAGGGAAACTTGGACCCGTGTTGTTCCAGTTACCACCGTTTTTCAGACAGGACTTGAAGACTCTCGAAGACTTCCTCACGCAGACAGCTGGTGTGAAGAAGAAAGTATTCGAGTTCAGGCATGATTCTTGGCTGAACGATTTGACTTATCAGCTGCTAGAGAAGCATGATGCAGGTTTCTGCATCGCCGAAACCGAGGACATGAAACCTGTTCTCAGAGTGACGGGAGAACTTCCCTACTTCAGGCTGAGGAAGGATGTTTACACTGCGAAAGATGTGGAGGTGTGGACGGAAAAAATTCGGGAGATAATCAAAGGCTCAGAGCAGGCGTACGTCTATCTGCGCCACGACGAGACGGGGGAAAACGCCTCGTTTGCTGTAGGAATGAAGGAAAAAATGAACGGATGACACTCAGTCAGTTTCTAGTGTTACGCTGTTTTCGCTGATGCTTTCTTGAGTTCGTCGTAGTTCGGTTCTTTGGTGGGATCGTCGCTGACCCATTTGTAGGTCACGACACCGTTCTGGTCCAGGATGAAGACGCTTCTCTTTGCCGCTGTATATCCTTTCAAGTTTCCGAAGTCGTTGTGGAAGACATTGTACATTCGGACTACCTCTCGGTTGTAGTCGCTGAGAATTGGGAAGGTGAGGCTGTTCTTCTCTGCGAAAGCCTTGTTCGTCCAGGGATCGTTTACGTCGATTCCTACGACTTGGGAGTTGATCTTGTTGAACTCTGCAAGATCGTCCCTTAGCTTACACATTTCCTTGGTGCATACACTTGTGAAGGCACCTGGGAAGAATGCGAGCAATGTCGCACCTTTTGGTTTCAATAGCTCTTGGAGGTTGCGCGGTTTCCTCTCATGATCTGGAAGTGTGAAGTTAGGAGCTTTTTCTCCCTGGTTGACCATTTCTGGATCCAAGGTCCGAAGGTCTTTTCGATGTTTCTAAACCTTACACCGACCGGGCGAACGCCAAGGGTTTTTGAAAAAAGAGGAACTGGAATCTAAGAAAAGAGTTTGGGAAGTAGAATAGATCAGAGTAGCTAGTTACTCGTGCTTCTCTTCGCCCGCGGCACAGGAAGAGTCATGATCGCCCGGATTATGGATACTCTTTGAGCCGTGTGCCTCGTCATTATCGGTGTCAGTGTCGTGGTGCAAATGGAAAGCCGGGTTAGACTTGCCCATAGCTTTCATCAAGGCTACTGTGGCGTCCATCTTGTTCTTGACGAGTCCGAAAGCGTTGCCGTTGTCTTTGCCGTTTCCTTTGTCATGGCCGGGGTCGGGAGATCTGGCCTCTCCACAGTTCCCGTTACCGCCACCGTTGCCATTGCCGTTACCGTTCCCTGTGTGCGTGGCGATGATTACGTTGGAACTACCTGAACTGCCGTTGTGACTAGAGTCACCCCCGTAGGTGCCAGTGATGGTAGCCGTACCGGTTGCGACACTGGTGAAGTCAGCGGTACACTTGCCAGCTGATAGCGAGCAGCTAGCAGATACGGTGCCCACTCCCGGATTCGACGACGCGAAACTCACAGTACCAGTTGGAACATTCGAGGCAGTCGTAGTATCAGGAACGGATGCGGTACAACTCGAAGTCCCACCCATGGCAATCGTGCTAGGACTACACGCAATACTTGAAGACGTATTGTCCTTTGCGCCCGTAGGTGTAGGACTTGTACCCTGGGGCGATGGCGAGTTTAGCAGGAACGGCACGAGGAATGCGCCTAATCCGGCCACGATAAGCGCTACTGCCCCTAGTCTGCGTCTGCTTGGAAATATCATTCTTTTTTTGCCTGCCCTTTTTCCTTGGGAACGCCTTTTTCCCCGACGGGTATATTATTCAACGAATTGATCACCAAGAAACTTGTCAATCCCTGATGACGGGACGCCGAAATCTTTCAGGAACCGTTGATGGGTATCGGAACCCGATATACTGTTACAGGATTCGGAGGAACAGGTAGAGGATCAGAATGTTTGGAATAGTGACTAGAAGTCCAATTTTGGAAAACTCTAGCGAGCTGAAACTTGAGCCTCTGTTCTCGGCCGCTTCCAAAATGATGACATTGCTTGCTGCTCCCAGTAGACTTAGTCCGCCTGCTAGAGTGCTCGCGCCGGCCAGCGCAACCCAGGCTTTGACATTGTTGCCTGTGAATCCTGCGGCTTGCATCGCCTTGATGTAGACCGCGACGAAAGGAACGTTGCTTAGTAGCTGGCTGAAGATCAGACTTGTTAGGATTATGACGCTTAGAGAGACTACTATCTCTGAGGGGTTGAGCGCTGGCAAGTAGAGTAGTAGTGATTGGAGGGCGTTCGAATCCCAGAAGCCCTGGACTACGATGAAGAGGGACATGAAGAAAATTATGATGCCCCAGTCCACAGATGCGAGGATCTCCCTCCGCCTAGTACTTAGCAAATAGACGATGGTCGCACCGAACAGGGATACTGTTCCAAGGTTTACGTTTCCCTGCACCCCAAACAGTTGAGCGACTCCCACAAGAAAGAAGCCGACGACCACGATGCCAGCTACATACGCTGACAGTCTTGATAGCCTTGCATCCTTGATTGGTGGCAGCGGAATTGTCCCGAAATCTTCCGCGGATTTTGCAAGGTCCTTTCGATAGTAGAATTTGAGAATCAGAAATGTGACTATGAGCCCTATGATTGTTGGTGGGACTAGAAAGTAGAGAAAGTCGAACATAGGGTTTGGAATGCCGCTTGACAGGGCAATGAGCAGATTCTGCGGATTCCCAACCGGAGTCATAACGCTACCAATTGTCACACCAAGCGCGAGCGTCATCAACAAAACACTCGGTTTGATCCGCATCTGCTTCGAGAGCCCTAACATTATCGGGGTTGCTGTCAGGGCCAATGTGTCGTTGACGAGAAAGGCTGAGAGAAGACCCATGCCGAACAGGACCAATGCCAAGGCTCGTTGAGGGGTCCTGGCGAGCTTAATCATTCTCGCTGTGAGATATTCGAGGAGTCCTGACAGCTCCATGGCCGCAACGATCGAGAACATTCCGAGGAGGAAGAATATCACGTCCAGGTTAATGGCTGCATACGCGTCTTGTAGAGGGATGGCTCCGGAGAAGATCATTGCCACCGCTCCTGAGAGCATGATGGTCCAGATGGGAATCTTGAACCGGCGGAAATTTCTGAGAGCGATTAGAGCGTAGACGACTGCGAAAATGCCTATCGGGAGATAGTGAAGTGGAGGCATCTAGTACAAATCCTAGGGATAGCGTGTACGCTCTGTTAGCGCGTTTGCAGTTTGTCTTGTGAAAGTCTTCGGGTCTGAACTCAGGTCAGAGTTCTTCCAGCATCTTCTTCGACCATAACAGTGAGGCTTCAGGCTTCTTCAAAAGCTTCGTGGGCTTGGTCTTCTTCGGAGCCAAAGCGGCTTTCGTTACTCCTGGAATGAGACCCTTGTTGTGGAGGACTGGATGTGGTCCGGCGGGGTCCTGTCCTAGACCTACTACCATGCCTTCAGGATCTCGCAATACGCCGTTTTCATAGAAGCCCCGGTGGCGTCCCTCATAGTCTATGATATTTCCGTGGTCGTCTAGCCAGGCTATGTTGTGGCCGTCAAAGTCTACGATTCTAGTATCTTTCAGAATTCTGTACCTTGCGGCTCCGTTCTCGTCCCAGATAACATCGATCTCTTCTTCCTCGGCCTCACGTGCTGGTTCTGATTCCATTATAGTCCGTTCCCCTGAAGATGTGTCAAGCTAAGAAGGTTATCTACACTCTTACGAGGTCAATGAAGCATAATTCGACGAAACAAAAAAGACCTTTTCCTTAAAATAGCAGGAAGGCGGTATACTCCTCGATCATGTCGCGGGTTCCGGCGACAACTCATACTTGTCCTGTATGCGGCCACATGGGTCCATGCACACAGTCCGCCGGCGAAACAGGCCAGTTCAGATATCACAACTGTCACGTCTGCGGTTCTACCTGGAAGGAAGCGAAGGTTCAGGATCCAGCAGACAAAGACTCCAAGCCTCTACAGACAGCATAAGTCCGATCCCATTTTCAACCCAGAAATACTAGTGAATGCTGCCTCTCTCGACAGCGTTGCCTCGAGCCGACCAGCGTTCAAAGGTCAATCGTCGACAGAGAACGAAGAACAAGAAGAGACATCTAGCACTCAATAGTAGGAAGCCAAGTAGACGCCGCTTGCATAGGCGCTTGTCAAAGACGTTCGCTGGTTAGGCCGCTAGACCTAGAAAACCTGACGTAAGCTCCCACCGTTCTACAGCATGCTGGACGTGAACCTGTAGGACTGATGCAGCAGTCTGGTTAAGGCCGGAAGATCGCTGTTCTGTCCCAGCTTCATGGACACCCAACCTTCCCTATCGTGGGGTTCAGGAGACCGGGAGGCCATGCCTCGGGCGAGAACATTCTCCTTGACATCTTGGGGAAGACGGACGTCAATTCTATCCGGGCGATGGATGTGGGCAAAGGCCTTCCCTCCTACTCGTAGCTCAACGCTATCTCGACCGCTATCATAGGCCTCAACGCCGGGCACTAGGAGCATCTCTCCCGTAATGATATCCAGTAATCCCATTGGTCTCAGTCCGGAACATGTGGACTTATCTTGCTTCCGCACCTGGGACGATATCTATCATTTCGAGAGTTGGCCGGGAGGAGGGGCGACCTCATTCAACTCGATCCGTCAGCCTCCAGCTTCCGATGGTGCTTGGCGAAGATGAATGTATCTCTTCAAGCGAGGCCAGCCAGTCTTTGCATACTTTAGTCGTGTCCGATCGTTCTTGACCCATCGGAGCATGTGAAAGAAGCTTCCAGCTCTCTTGTCATCTCTATCTGGCAAAGGCTCGTAGCCTAGATTCCTAATCTCGTCAAGATAGGCCGTCTCCACGTTATGTTGTGCCTCTCCGGAGATGATCGCGGTCTTGACCTTCTCTTTCCCAAACTTTCTGAAAAGCTCCTCTCGGGTCTCATCGAAGACGAAGCTACGGCAGATCTCGACTTCCTCTTCAGCTCCCAGATTCATCTCCTGTAGGAGACGGAGGGTTACTTCTGTTGCTTTCTTGAGATACAGTTTCTTCCGGAAATGTGGGGTCTGGAAATAGTTGACTGGAATGATATCGTAGTGAAACTCTCCAGTCTCCTTCCTGTGAGCCCCGATGATGGCCCCGAAGAGAAGGTCTCCGACACCAGCATCATCCACCTGGACTGTCACTTGTTCGACACGATACCTCGCTTTAGCTGCGGAGTACTACCTCACTGGTTGACGATAAGGATATGCTGATAGTCCTTGGACAAAATCCCGAGTCAGAATTGTTCTAAGGTCTTCAACCCGGACCCCGTTGCTATCACGACTACGCTATCCTTTCTGTCGACTGTTCCTGTCTCGTGTAGCTTAGGTATGGCCGCGAAAGCCGCGGCACTGGAAGGCTCTACCAATAATCCATCCCGTTTTGCAACGTTAAGCATGGCTCTGTGAATCTCCACGTCCGAGACCTTCAACGCTAGTCCTCTTGACTCTCGAAGACTCTTGAGAATCCATGCTCCGGCCAGAGGTTTTGGAATCTTTAGTCCTTTTGCAATTGTCTTTGGTGATTTCCACTCGGGGACCTCCATCCTACCCTTGTTGTACGCGTCTACCACCGGAGCGCACCCGGTTGGTTGGACTGCGATGATTCGGGGCCGTCTGCGTATCCATCCGAGTCTATGGAGGATCTCGAACATCTTCCACATCCCTACTAGCCCAACTCCTCCTCCGACAGGATAGACGATGTAGTCGGGGCTCTCCCATCCCTGTTGCTGGCAGATCTCGAGGGCCATAGTTCCCTTGCCATCATGTCGGAACGGCGTCACGAACGTTGAAGCATTGTAGGCTCCTGTCTTTTCAGCAACTTCGGCCGCATGTCGTCCTGCCTCTGAGATCGTGCCTTTGACCTTAGTGACCTGAGCGCCTAGTTTTTTCGAAAGCTCAACCTTTGCATTGTTAGCGTCGCTTGGAAGGTATAGGTGACAATTGATTCCGGCCATTTGCGAGTAGAGGGCAAAGGAGCTGCCAGCGTTTCCCTCCGAGGCTAGTACGAGTTTTCTGACTCTTAGTTGCGAGAGACGCGTAACTGCAAGAGAGGCACCTCGGTCCTTGAAGGTTCCAGTTGGATTCCGAGTCTCGTCTTTCAGCCAGACGCTGTGAAGTTGTGGATACGATCTTACTGGTCTGAGGGGCGTGTTTCCTTCCCCTGCTGTCACGGGAATCGTTCCGGCTTTTACCGGTAGAAACATGTTGAACTTCCACATGGACTGAACGTCGTTTCCCGGCTGTCGCTTTGAGTAATGAGACAGGACTGTCTCGTCAAGCACTGTGTCTAGTAGACCTTGGCATTTGGGGCACCTGCCTAGAGGTGCTTCCTCATGGAAGAAACGGTGGCACTGTGTGCATTGGAGGCCGGTGTAGGGCTGCTTGGGTCGTTTCAACGAACTCCTTGCGATATCGGATCGGTCTCCGAGAATAGTTTTAGGTGGGCTTTATATCGAGATACGAGAATATCGTGTTTCGATACATTGTGAGACCATGAGCAAGGTCGTTACGGAACGCATGGTGAAGAGCTTCCTCGACCTCTTCGTCCTTGACCTGCTCGACGACAGCCCAAAACACGGCTATGAGATCATGAGAGAATTGAAGACAAGGACAGGTGCCAGAATCGGGGCAGGGACTCTGTATCCGCTACTCTATGAGCTTGAGGAGCGGAAACTGGTGGCTGGAGAATGGAATTCTCCAAACAGGCGAAGCAGAAGAGTCTACAAGATTACAGAGCCGGGCGCGAAGTACAAGAAGAACGGATTCAAAGGCATAGATCTACTGATACGATCATCAAACTCCGACTCTGGCTCCTGAGTCTGCCCTAGGGTCTCGTATCGGCGAGACGGCTAATCTCCCTCGGCTCGCCTATTACGGCTTCACAGAAACTGTCACCCTTCCCCTGGCAAGATACCTCGATGGACTCACATCGACTTCCGAAAATCTCTCCCACCGCCCCGGTGAGGATTCCTCGCCCAAAATGGCAGACGGGTGTCTTACCCTTCCGGTTCCGAACTGATACGCCGTTCTTCCATCTTATCCTCGCGAACTTTCTGGTAGGATCAAAATCGACGATCTCCAGTTTTCCCCACCCGTCAAGGGTCCCCAGACTACTTGCGATTCTCTGAATGTCGGTAGGGGTCTTGATGTTGAAACCCGCCTTCTGGGCTAGGTGGGTGTACTGTGCGCCTCCTTCTCTTCCGATCTCGTATTGGAAGCTTGTCGCAGTAACTGGTCCGAAACTCTCTGTCAGTCGATCCTCGATCGAATGAATGAGTTTGACAGGTATGAGAAGAAATCTAGCGCCATAGGCACTAAGGGTGCCTTGTTTTTCATTCATAACGAGTTCCCTGCCAGCGCCTGACTTGCTTTTCTTGCTCTTTCTTTTGGACAAGGAGACTCTCAATCTTCGTCCTATAATCGTCCTACTAATAGTCTAGTGATTATCCAAAGGAAATCCAATAGAATTCGTAGATATTTCCGCCTCTTACTAGCTGTTTACAGTTGCCGTGCTAGTCCCGCCTTGCTCCTTCGAAAAATAGTTTCTAATCCTTGCTATGATCCGGTTCCGAAGCGTGTTCTTGCGACCCAACAGTCTGTTCTCCCAGTCGACCATGATCAGGAAATATGCTGTCGGAATCAGGAGTGCGATGGAAAGAATAGTGGTGTACAAGTCTCCGCCAAATGTTTGCGGGATCAGCTGACTTGACTGTCGTGCGACATAGAGGACGGTCAGTATCCAGATGAACTTACCAGTGTAAAGAGAGAGCAATGTCTTCGGAAGACTGTAACGAATCATGCCCAAGGGAATGAATGCCGTATCGACCAGAGGAGACGCTGCAAACACAACGCCTACTAGAAATGTGCTTCCGCCGAGATATTTCCGCAGAGAGTCAAATCTCTCAGGCTTCCCAATCGCACGCCTGGCGCCGTAACCCAGCGCATAACTTGCAAGTTTGCCGATGCAGGCGCCGAGAGCGGCTAACGACGCGATTTCTATGATTCCAACTCCCTGGAACGCCGATCCGGGAGTTGCAACCAGCAAGACGATGAATAGGAGCGAGGGGGTTGGTACGAATGGTATGACATTCCCAAATATGCCGAGGAAGAAGACTAGGAGGAGAGGATTGCCGGCGAAGAGTGTTGCGACCCAATTAATCCAGTCGTAGAGGAAGAACATGACACTAGTGCGGTTTCTGCCGATAGCGATGTTTGAAAAGCTATCTGAACCCAGCAATTTTGCCAAAACTGGCAGGCAGAGGCTTCAAAAACCCGAAGCTAAAACGACGCCCTGAGCCCGAATGCCTCAGAAGGATGTCTACTCGAAGAAGATAACCTCAGAGGAAGAGCAGAAGAATTTCGTCCTCGTACTGAAAGACCGACTCGCATTCTTCCCGGAGGAAGGAGAGGCATTCAAGCTCATCCACAACGGCCAACCTAGAAAGGCGAAGATTGAATCATACCCATGCTCCTGCAGGGGACCGGACCAGCCACACTCTCACTACTTTGTCAAATCAAAGGGTCTCAGAGCGGGGGACAGAATCACGATCCAGCGCGATGTGAAGGGCGGGGGCCGCTACTTCTTGCAAGTCCAGCATCACCCTCATAGAACCTAGGTTATTACCAAGTCCCCTCGATTCGCGAACTGGCTGAGCCGATGGTTCAGATCGATCTACTGGGCGGGATAGGAGAAATCGGCGGAAACAAGTTTCTCGTCGAAGACTCCGATTCTCGGATACTCCTAGACTTCGGAATGAGCCTAGGCGCAAGAGGCCAGTTCTTCTCCGAACCCTTCCTCTCGCCCAGGGATAGACAAGGCCTCGTGACCCTCGGTATACTGCCGGACATCCACGGGCTCTATAGAGACGAGGAGAGTCCACCAATCGACGCCGTAGTACTCAGCCACGCACACATCGACCACTCCATGTGTATCTCACTGCTGAACAGGAAGATCCCAGTCTACTGTGGCGAGACGACCCTATCGATTCTGAAGACGCTGTCCGAGATGCGTCCGAGAGGCTTCGAGAACGACCTTGAAGGAATAGAATTCAAGAGCTTTCGAACAGGCGACAATCTCAGTTTCGGAAAAATCCAGCTGGAACCGATCCACGTGGACCACAGCATTCCCGGCTCCTATGCTTTCCTAGTTCATACCTCGAGAGGAACGATAGCCTACAGCGGGGATTTCAGATCCCACGGACCAAAGTCAAACATGACAAGGGACTTTTCGGATGCGGCCGAACGATCTGAGCCCGAGCTTTTCCTCTGCGAGGGAACCAATTTGGTCAGAGGAGACCTGCGGACCGAGCAAGAGGTACTGGAAAAATCAGAGCATGTCGTCAAGAAAACGAAGGGCGCAGTACTCGCCAGCTTCTCCTCGGCCGACATCGACAGACTGAGGACCTTTCATGAGATTGCCGAAAAAAACGACCGGCTCCTCGTCGTATCGATGAAACAAGCCTATCTTCTCAGGTCCCTCGCAAACGACAAGCACCTAGACGTTCCGAATGTTATCGAGGACCCGCACATCGCAGTCTATCAGAGATCGAAGAAGACTTACTACAACTGGGAGAAGGACATTCTCAGTTCCGTGACTGTGAAGACATCGAAAGATATTCGGGAGATGCAGCCGAAGATAATTCTGGCTTCCAGCCCCTATGACATGAACGAAGTCTTAGACATACAGCCCGGGCCAGGCGGCGCCTACATCAACAGCAGCTCAGAGCCGTTCAATGAAGAGATGGAGATGGACCATGAACGGTTCACAAACTGGCTGAACCATTTTGGACTGCCAATGTACCAGATTCACAGCTCAGGCCACATGATGCCCACAGAGTTACGAGAGACGATTGCTCAGGTGAAGCCGAAACGGCTGATACCTATCCATACGGAGCAGCCTGAATTGTATCGTCTGTTCGTGAAGGATCTCACGATGGTAGAGCTGGGAAGCAAAGGCTCGACAGTCGAAGTTTGACGGCAGAGCAGAGGGTTGAGCCAGAATGGGCGATGAGGGAAGACCAGCTGTTTTGAAGGATGGCCGAAGGGTCCGGCTTCGTACTTACAAGCCTTCGGATAAGGAAGGCCTCGTTTCGATGTATGCGGGTCTCTCGCAGGAGTCTCTCAGGTGGAGTATGCCTCCTTACAATCGGGAGAGAATCGAGCGCATGACTTCCGACTTGGAGAACAGGATAATTGTCCTAGGTTTTGATGGTCAGAATGTTGTCGGGCATCTGCAGATATCTCTCGCCACTAATGCCCGGTTTCGAGGGACAGGGGATCTATTCATCTATCTGCATCAGGATTTTCAGAACGCCGGATTGGGTGCGGCCTTGATGAATGAGGGTATCGCCCTAGCTCGAGCCCGACGGGTGCACAGGGTCGAGTTGACTGTGGTCGCCGATAATCATCGAGCAATTAGATTGTATGAGAAGGTGGGTTTCCAGCGAGAAGGTGTGAAACGCGAGAACTACCTTGGCGAAGACGGGAAGTATCATGATGAGGTCGAGATGGGAATTCTACTCTGATTTCCAACTGTGAAACTGGTGAGATGAACGATAGAATCGACCGATTCGGGCTTATTCTTCCAATTTAAGACCGTTTGGGGTTTAAAACAAAGACGTTGCCGAATATCGGAGAGGCGCGCCTGACCTCCGTTGAGGGCTATTGATTTTCGGACTAGTTGTGCTTGTGCACTCGGTGAACTCGGGCCTTCCCGTTCTTCTTTCTGGCCCTAGTTCTCTCTTCCTCGACCGTTACGAGGAGTGTATCTCCCTTCTCAATGCCCAACCGCTGGAAGTAGGACCTTGGTACGACTATTCTCAGGTCGTCGCCTTCGTTGATCATTTTGACTTCTAGCACACTGCTCATGCCACAGCATTACTTGCCCTTTGGTATAAGAACTGTGGACTGGTAGAGCAGTAGAACGATACCCTAGGCTATACAAAGTTGTCATTGGGAACGTCGATACTAAGATGAGTAGAATTGGTAGTTGTCGCTACTTAGCCGAGTAGAATTAGTAGAAAGTTGCGACGCTGGTCTAGGATTTGACTCCGACATATAACCCTCGACCCATCAGACCCTCAGGGTCAAAGACGACTTCCAAGCCTCCATCTCGGAAAGCGTCGAGATACTCTTCATGGGTCCAGAGACCCATCGACTCTCTGTCGACAACATGCTGAACCTTGCTAGGAGTCCCGATAAGGTAGTGGTATTCGAACGCAGAGACCGGTCCGCGGACCTTACTGATGTTAATTCTCGCGATCTTCAGATTCGGCTTATCGACGGAGTTGAAGCCTACAATTCCCTTTCTGAAATTGGCTGGTGTGATCCATGGTTCAAGAATCATCAGACCCCCCGGTTGAATATGGCTAGCCATGTTTCGAACCGCCCTTCTCATGCGAGCCTTCGTTTTGACATGTCCAATAGCGCTGAACAAGCACGTAATGATGTCGAATCGATTCTTCAGTTTGAAAGTGGTCATGTCCCCTCGGTGGAAGACGACTTCAGGGTGTTTCTTGCGAGCTATTCGCAGCATTTCAGGGCTGGAGTCTAATCCTTCTACACTGTAGTGTTGTTTCAGATACTCGATGTGATTCCCGGTTCCGCATGCAACGTCGAGAAGCTTGTTGCCCGAGGATTTCTTATGCCTCTGGATTATAGTCTCGATTTTGTCAGTTTCTTTCTGGTATTTCTTGAAGTAGTAAATCTCGTCGTAGTAGTTTGCTAGTTGCCTGTACATTCGCAAGGATCAGGACGGATGTTCGGAAGGCTATCCAGAGTTATCTGGGTCAGATGTGGAGGGGGAGAGTAATGGATTCTTCGGGATGTACGAGTCCGATTGTTATGAGTTGCGTAATGCTCTCCAAGACTTGTAATCGAATCTCAGAGGGTGAGAGATTCTTCTCACTAGCGATCTCGGTCGTGATCTCGTCGATCGTTTTTTCACCCGTGCTTCTCTCCCAGAGATTGGCGATGTCGTCGCTTCCCAAGTATCGAGAGTTGGCCTCGTTGATTAGTACTATCTTCCCGTCCGGGTTCTTGGCGATGTGCCCCTTTTTTCTCGGTTTGAATGTCGACGGGTTGAATTCTATGGTGACAGGTTCTTGTGCCGCTTCCAAGCGCTTCTTCGCCTCTGGGCTCATCTTGTCCGGGGTCCAGGGCGGTTCCCAGACGATCTCGACTTCCGCCTTCTTCACGCCAGGGATCTTCTCGATCTCTGTCTGGACCTGGTGCATTAGGTAAGCGTGAGCGGGACAGCCCACTGTCGTCAGGGTCATCTGAACTTTGACGTTGTCCTCATCGATTGCAACTCCGTAAACGAGTCCAAGGTCTACAATGTTTACCGGAATCTCGGGATCATAGCAGTTGCGGAGCGCGTTCATTACTCCGTCCACTGTAAGAGATTCGGCCATGACACCTGACCTTGGATAAGACATGTCGTCGGGAACTAATAGATATGTCCTAACCTTGGGTGAAACGAAAATCCTCGGAAGTTTTGTTCACAGTTAGCAAAGAATCATGCTTTCTGACTGGGGGTCTCTCCTTTAGAGCGATGTTGGGTCAGGGTTTGATGGAACACCATTCCAATGAGCAGTAGGATTGTTGCTGCTGTGAAGGTGTAGAATCCTTGCTGGAAGCCCCAGGTGCGGGTTACTCCAAATATTGTTTCTGAACCTGTCGGCTGAGTTATGCAACCCGTTCCTTGACAATTGTTGGATGCAGTGTAGCCGATGAGTTCCGCGTAGCCTACTAGGGCGGCGACGGAGGTCACAAGGCTGCCAGCGAGGATTCTGACGCGCGGTGTGAAGCTTCCAGCAATTGCCAGTGCCATAGAGAGGAGCGCCAGGGCGAGAATGATCGGGCTGTAGGTTGTGATCGTATTGGAGAAGCCTGAAGCGTTATTGATATCGGGGTTGTGGCTGGGACCACCAAAGAACCCCCACATCGAGGAGGTGGAGATGCCGAAGCCTGTTGCTCTGATTCCCCACCACGGAAATAGGATGCTAACCAGGGCCAGAACGCCACCTATTATTCCTAGGAAGTTCACTCGTGGGAGCTTCGTAGTCAAGAAATCCTTCCATCCCGAGCTTAGGACCAAATCAGTCGTTTATGATATTAAGCGTCTTTGACAGAAACATGAGATCTGAGCGGGTCGGACTTCTACCAGAAACTTTGTCAGCTTTTTGTAATCCATTAAACCTACTCGGAAACGACACGTTGTGAAGTTCATTGTTGCTGGCGGGCTCAATATGTTCGCCAACTGGAAACAGATACAGACAGCGGCAGTCGAATCAGACCAGCTTGGATATTGGGGATTCGTACTCCCGGACCACTACATGTGGGGACCCGAGAGGGGCGGCGATTCTACCTTTGAGACTTGGACAGCCCTGACTTATCTTGCCGCGAAGACGGAGAAGATTCGACTCGGGACCCTCGTAACTCCCATTCCCTTTCGCCCACCCGGAATGCTCGCAAAGACCGTATCCACTCTTGACCTCCTCTCAAACGGGCGGACGATTCTAGGTGTAGGAGCAGGCTGGTCCCAGACGGAATTTGAAGGATACAGCGAATGGAATTCGAACAAGATCCGAGTTGACAAGACCCGTGAAGGATTGGAGCTTATTCTAAAACTCTGGACCCAAGAAAAGGTGGTCTTCAAAGGAAAATTCTACCATGCCAACGGAGCAGTTCTGGACCCAAAGCCCGTTCAGAAACCTCATCCCCCACTCCTATTCGCAGGCATCGGTCCACGAATGCTCAGAATGGCAGGAGAATACGCGGACATCTGCATGATACCTGCCTTTCCCAATGTTGACAATGCCAAATCACGAAAGATCGTCTTGGACGAGGCTCACCGGCGACAGAGAACCGGAAAGATCTCAATGGCAGACATGGCACCTTTCCCGCGAAGTCCCGAGTCAAAGTACGAACGAAAAGAGTATCTGAAACATGTTGAAGCCGCGAGCGAAGCCGGTAGCAAATACTTCGTTACACCGTTTCCCTCGACAAACTATCTGGGATCCCTCCTAGATTTTGCTGAGAACATCATACCATCCTTCGCCAAATAGGCACTCGAGCATACAGTCGTGGCTTGACCGTAATCTGGATAATCGGGGACGCATTTTGAGAAAGCTGACTTTTTTCAGAAACTCGGCTAGTCATGCCACTACTTTGGCTGTTGCGACTGGTGTTAGATGACCGTTCATTAATCGAATCTCGTTAATATTGAAAGAGAGTGTTAACTGCACAGTTACGGAACTTGCGGCAGTTATCTGGAAGCCTCCGTTGGTAACGGGAACTTTCAGGCTTCCACTAGGAACTGAGTATATCGCGCTTGGTTTGCCCGAGAAGCTGACAGTCACGGCTGTCACGTTGAATCGGAGAATGTCGTATTTGCCAGCGGGGAGCGGCACTTTGCCAAGTGCCTCCGAAAGGCTCAGCACCTTGATCATGTCTATGGTCTGTTGTGAAATCTTGATGGGTTGCCAGCCGCTAGAATCCCCTTGGCCAGCAAGGTGAGCTTGGAATTGCGAAAATGTCACGTTGATGTGAGTAATGCTTGGATCGTATTGTTGAGAATTGCCGGACTGCGCTTGAGCTGGATCGGTAATGGTCAGGGTCACTGTTCCCTGGACGTAGTTAGTGTAAAAGAGATAGCCTGCGATTGAACCTATGATGATGATTGCAAGGATGACGGCTATAGGGCCCTTAGACAAAGGCTTTCCAAGAAGATCAATCCTTTAGACGGGATTTAATGCTACTGAGTTGAACACCCATCAGAACAAGTACTATCACGTGTGAATAGACCCGACCAATGGCGAAAGACCAAACGCGAGTCTTTAGGAAGCATCTCGAAACCTTCGAGGATACCTGTGAGCTAGGTGCTTGAGCTAGTCGAATTCAAAGAGTTGTTCTCTCCAAAACTTTTGGCTTCCTGGTCCCTGTTTTCGCGCTCTTCTGGATCATGAGACTCAGTTCCTGATGACAGCTGGTCTCGCGCGCCTTCTGAATGCCCGACTGTTTTGTCGAGGAATGGAGAAGGCTCGTGTTCCGAACACCATCTGGTCAAGGCTTCTTCAGCCGCCTTGCTAAGGGAGCCACGGCCATAACCGTGGAGGCTCATTGCGATCCGTCTAAACTTCTCATTCAGACTTTCTGAGAGATAGATCTTCAACTCTGCCATTTGCTAACAGACCCTTTGTCTCTATGTCACTAAAGGGACGAGGCTAAACTGGCTAGTGTAACATGGACCCTCGGATGACCGGTTCCGCCATGGGTAACTGCTCAGCGGCCATATCTGTACTTGGAAAAAGCGGTCATAATGTCGAAGCAATCAAGCGTAATGGACGACCTCCGACCAATAATGCCACCACTCATACGCCTACTCGCGGGAATCATCGTCCTCGTCGTCATACAAGCAACAGTCCTCGGCTTCCCAGGCATCACAGCGCTAATCCCTACCACCACCTTCACTATCGCTGCTTTAGTAGTGTTCACGCTCGGACTAGTCGTGTCCGCCATTGTACTAAAGTTCGGAACACAACTGGCTAACTCTCTAGGCGATGCTTACAAGAGCTACCGCAACTATACACCACTGCTCACTTGGCTATTTCAGATGATAGCGCTGGTAATCCTCTACAATGTTTCAAAGCCTATCACAGCTAGCTACTTCGCAACAATCCCATGGGCCTATCCACTGATATTCCTGCTGATAGCTATCGGACCAACAATCAAGGTAGTAATGAACACAGTCAACGCCCTCGAAGGCAAGAACACCTCTAGGCACCTACAGACCAACTAGCCCAACAAACATACGGACACTATCCCAGTTCTATCAAAACAGGGCCGGAAGATAGGATAAACCCCCATTTTTTGTTATGTCTCGAAATTCTTGCATGCGATGCTTCGGGCTTTCTACGGACAGTTGCAAAGTTTTTCCAATCCAGACTTAATCAAAATGATTGCCACGATCATCGCAGTGGTCGCAGGAACTCCTACAACGCTCGAGACGAGAGGAGCGACAGCGTAGGCCAGCGACTGAAAATCACCATACTCGCCTCTTTTGCTGCAGTAACGCCAATCGGCACAGATCTTGGCTCTCAACTTCTCCAAGGATCCAGAGATGAAAGACTTGCCTCTCTGAACTGCGTTCTGCCTTGTGACTGTTCCAGCCAAGGGGTAATCCGGCGTGATGAGCGACCTGCCCAATTCCTCGTACAGATCATCGACGCTCTTCACGAGAAGATGTTCTATGTTGGAAGACAATTCGATCTTGTCCCTAGAGCTTGAAGCATAATTAAGTTCCAACCACGAACTACTATCAACCCATTTGACCTGCGAGATCTGAATTCAGGTCTTCTCTCCTTTCTTTCCTCTAAATACGACGTCATCGAGCAACTACCTGGAGCTCGCAATCCCTTGAAAGGATCAGACTTGCTGGTCCGATGCCTTGAGAATGAAGAAACAGAATTCGTCTTCCAAGTCCCCGGCGAAGAGACCCTTGCGATCACAGACTCTCTAGGACAGTCGAAAAGGATCAAACTCATCACAGTTCGGCACGAGCAGGCCGCCGCTTTCATGGCCGGCGTCTACGGCCGTCTCACGGGTCGGCCGGGGATCTGCGTAGCAACCCTGGGTCCCGGCGCCACAAACTTGGCGACCGGAATCGCAGATGCTAACGTAGACAGGGCTCCTCTAATCGCCATTACAGGACAGGCGGCCCTTGAGCATTTTCACAAGGAATACCATCAATACGTTGACGTAGTGAATATTCTGCGTCCCATCACGAAGTGGAACACTCGGATTTTCAAGGCGGACACGATTCCTGAAGCTGTGAGGAAGGCTTTCAGGACCGCCGAGGCCGAGAAGCCAGGATCGTGCCACTTAGAAGTCCCGGAGGATATCGGTGACGAAACTGCCCACACTACGCCCATTCCTCAGATTGCTGGTCCGGAACAGGCCCGTCCGACAACCAGTCAGATACAACAGGCCGCCCAACTCATCAACAAAGCCAAGACACCTCTCATCCTCGCCGGAAACGGAATCATCAGGGCTCGGTCAACTGCACCCTTCCGCGAGTTCCTAGCAGAGGCAAAGATTCCAGTGGCCCACACTTTCATGGGCAAGGGAGCGTTGGCTGACGATAACCCTCTCAGTCTCTACGCGATAGGACTGCCCTCCCAAGAACTAGTAAGCAAGGCCTTCGAGCTTGCAGACCTGATCGTCGCAGTAGGCTACGACCTTGTAGAATACGCCCCATCACTCTGGAACCCTCGTAATGATAAGACAATAATTCACGTGGACAGCACCAGTGCTGAGATTGACACGAACTATCAGCCAAGCATACAGCTAGTCGGGCATATCGGCCAGACACTATCCATTTTGACTGGTCAAGTCAAACCTCGATCCAGCAATTTCGCAAAATCCGTCAGGGAAAGCATTCTCGCAGAAGCCACCGCAAAATCGCGAGACGAGTCATATCCGCTGAAACCGCAAAGGATTCTACATGACTTACGAGAGGCTTTGAAGCGGGATGATATTCTCGTCAGCGATGTGGGAGATCATAAGCTCTGGATCTCACGACTGTTCCCAACGTACGAGCCGAACACGGTACTCATCTCCAATGGATACGCGAGCATGGGCATCGGACTGCCTGGAGCCATAGCCGCCAAGCTAGTCCATCCTGATCGGAGAGTCGTTGCAGTATGTGGAGATGGAGGATTCCTCATGACGGCCCACGAACTAGAAACTGCTGTCCGGTTAGGAGTAGGCGTTACCGTGGTCGTGTTCCACGACAACGCGTACGGGTCAATCAAGAGAAAACAATTGGCCCGTTTCGGCCGCGCTTCAGGCGTAGATTTTGGAAATCCGGACTTTGTCCAATTGGCCAAGGCGTTCAACGCTCAGGGCTATCGTCCGAGCAGAGCTTCCGAACTGGCATCGATCCTCGATAATGCTCTCGACTCGCGTAAGCCGAGTGTTATTGATGTCCCAGTGGATTATTCCTGAGATCTATGCACGAATTGGCGACAGTCTACGGCTTGCCTCTAAGTCTCAGGGTTCTGAGAATGACCCAGTAGGCCAACGCACCTAGAGCGGCAAGGGGGAGCGATGTAGCAAGCAGATTAGAGAGCAAGGTCGCGTTTAGCAACTCGCCACTAAAGACGGAATCTCTAAGCGCAGTAGCCGCTAGACTGAGGGGGTTATAGTCGGCAATCGTTGCGATTGGACCTGGAAGGTATCGGGAAATCGTCTGGGCTGAGTAGAAGATCGTGCTGATGGTGACGAGAGTCACCTGAAGAGCCTGGGCATAGACCCAGTATATTTCGCCCCTTCTCGAGATGCTCGCGAAGAAGGCTGCCAGACCTGCTATTCCGGTTGCGAGAACGAACATGAAGGGAAGCAGCAAGATCGCGTTCAGGATATTGTGGGGATGAACTGCGAAAGATGCGATTATCAGAAGCGCAGACGAGTAGACCACTCCTCCGAGGCCTCCGGAAATGATGTAGGCGACAACCAGTCCCGATGTTCTGATTGGCAGAGTCATGTAGTACTGGACCACTCCCTCACGCAAGGCCAACCAGATTCTCCGTCCGGTGTCCGTGGCCGCGGTGAACAATCCCACGGTCACTATACCTGGAACTAAGAATGAGAAATATTCGGGGCTGATCATCCTCCCCATAACTAGGGCAGTTACGAGCATGTCAGATAGGCTGAGGCTAATCAACACGGCCATCAGCCACTTGGTTCTGAAGAAGTATGAGAAATCAGTCCGGGCGACCAAGAGGAGGCGAGAGAACTCGCTCAAGCTGCCTTGACTCCTTCTATGATCTTGTCCACGATCCTCGCGCTGAGAGACAGAGTACTAACCGCTATTGCCGTGACTACAACTGCAGCCAGCACCGGATTGAGCAAGTATTTTGGATCGAAGCCTAGAACCCACCTGGTCAGGTCGGCTCCATATGTTAGTGGACTGAGAACGGAGACCGGAGAGTAATAATTGGGCATTATGGCAAGAGGGTAGAAG
>Ga0209239_1000605_pt1 | contig 20774 bp, 22 predicted proteins | sample GraSoi013_2_20cm_FD_185824 | JGI IMG/M metagenome (GOLD analysis project Ga0209239, IMG submission 185824) | Grasslands soil microbial communities from the Angelo Coastal Reserve, California, USA - Sample 10_02_2013_2_20cm (SPAdes) (version 2) | ecosystem: Environmental > Terrestrial > Soil >...
CTGTCGGAGTTTTGCCTCCGGTGCCTTGAATTGTAACGGTGTCCCCGGTGACTGTGTAGGTACCCCAGATATCACGTTTGCCATCATGATTTCTATCGACATCAAATGTGCCGTCAGCCTTCATCGTCCAGACAGTGCCGAGTGAGTTGGTCCAGGTGCCCGCGAGCGCAGCCGGACCGGAGCGGGAAGTCGTCGCGCAAGAACCGACGAGCACGATCAACGCGCTCGCGAAAATAAGTTGGAGAAAGAATGGTATTTTCATGGCGTCAATTCTGCCTGGCACTGACCAGAGCCGTCAAGCCTGGGACGAAGCGCAAGATACAAGGAATGATTGCAAAAAGCTTCGCGGCTGACGTAGAAAAACTCCATGGAGCAAAATCCGCCGCCAATTCCCCTAGCGCCAAGACCAAACTGGTGGAAGCGAAACTGGACGCGGTTCGTGCCGGTTGCCTGCTTCAGCATGTTGGTATTGTTGGTCGCCTTTGTTGTTTCGATCGCGTTGATCGTGTTCAGCGCGATGAAATCCACCGACGTTTACAAAGGCGCTTTGACCCGGGCCCAGGCGCACCCTTCTGTAATCGAGGCTCTCGGATCGCCGATCAAAGAGGGATTTCTTCTCTCTGGAAGTACGAACGTGAACGGCGCATCCGGGGAAGCGAACCTGTCGATTCCCATTTCCGGCCCAAATGGAAAAGGGACCATTTACGTGGCAGCAACCAAGTCGCTCGGTCGATGGAACTATTCGGGTCTCATCGTAGAGATCACAAAAACGCATCAGCGTATCGATCTTCTCCGCAGCCCCGTTCCAGCCGGTTCGCCGTGACCACTCCCGTGCAACCCGCGAAAAAAAAACTTCCCGTCAGCGCAATTCTTTTCGGAATTCTCGCGGGGATTATCGGCGTCGCGGCCGGACTGTTTCTCGGCTTCGCTCTGGGCGCAGCTCTCGCAGCCGCGTTTCATGTCTCTACGTTTGAAGGTGAAGCCGGTTATTTTGCCGCCGCGATCGCGCTACTCGTGACCTGCATCGTCGCTCCAGGCCTGATTCTTCTTACGCTTTACTGGTGCAGCACAAGAGGGCTTTGGCTTTTTGCAGGGTTGATCGCGGTTTGTTTATCGCTCGGTCTTATTACCGTGTCCGGTTTTGGAATCTGGTATGCCGGCCAACCGCATGTTTTGAACATCAACGGGCCAACGCCGCAGCTCGAGTTTGAAGTGAAACCACCGGTTGGTCAGTCCGTCGACAATCTGGCTGACGTCCAGCCAGAACTCGATACACCTCGCAATCGGATGCCGATGCCGGGATACTGGCATACCGACACGCCTAAGGACGCAGGTGTGCGCGCCGGTTACGTCGAACTTTATTTCCGCACTTCGCAACGGCTCTTCGTGTTGAAATTTCCCGGCGATACAGACCGAATTTTCCGGCTCAAGCTGCCAGCGAATCCGATGAGGTCGAAATACCGCGCCTGGTCCGACTGGCAAAACCCGGATTTTGTAGCGAAACGGGGTGAGCAGCCTTCTCACCCCTCTGGCGGAAACGAATACCAGATTCGCTACAAGATGGATTACCAGGAACCATAAGCACGGCGGCGCGGTTTACCTTCCGTGCCGTGTGCGTAAGTTCTTCGGCATGTCGATTTCCGAAGAACAAGTGAAGAACGCTTTGAAATCGGTGAGATATCCCGGTTTCACTAGGGACATTATCTCGTTCGGCCTGGTGAAATCGGTTCAGATCGACGGTGGCGAAGTCAAAGTGCAGCTCGCGCTCGCGACGAATGATCCGAATGTTCCAGCGACAATTAAGAATGATGCGGAAAAAGCGCTGCGCAGGATTGATGGCGTTCAAAGCGCAAAAGTTTTGATCGACATTCATGCGCCACCAGCAGGCGCGGGCACCGGGATGGGTGCAACGCGAATCCCTGGGATCAGACACGTGATCGCAGTGGCAAGTGGCAAGGGTGGCGTGGGCAAATCAACTGTTGCGGCAAATTTGGCGGTCGCACTGGAGCAAACCGGAGCCCGTGTAGGCTTGTGTGATTGCGACATCTATGGGCCGAGCATTTCGTTGATGTTCGGCACGCGCGAGCGCCCAATGGCGACGGAAGAAAACAAAATCGTCCCGATTGAACAATACGGATTGCGGCTCATGTCCATGGGATTTTTGCTCGACGACGCTTCACCGGCGATTTTGCGCGGACCAATGGTGACGCGTTACACCCAGCAATTTCTTCGACAAGTGGAATGGGGCGAATTGGATTATCTGGTGCTCGATTTGCCTCCCGGCACTGGCGACATCCAGCTCACGATTGTCCAAACGGTCGCACTTTCTGGCGCGATTGTAGTCACCACGCCCCAGGAAGTTGCACTTATCGATGCTCGCAAGGCCGCTACCATGTTCGAGAAAGTCAACGTGCCAGTGCTCGGGCTGGTTGAGAACATGAGCTATTTTGTTTCTCCGTCAGACGGCAAACGTTACCACATCTTTGGAAGTGGCGGTGGCGAACGCGAAGCGAAGCGGCTCCGCGTCCCATTGCTGGGCCAGGTTCCGATCGATATCGCCACGCGCGAGTCGGGCGATCGCGGGATGCCAATCGTGGGCGAAAATCGAAAATCCCCAGTGGCGGCAGAGTTCAAAAGAATTGCCGAAAATCTTCGTAAGATCCTGCCCTGACAAGATGTCCGCAACTCGCCAGCGCAAACGAGAGTTAAATAATTAGGGACGTGATACCGTCGAAATGGCTGTGGGCACTCGGTTGGAACCAAAGGATCTGGCAGGGATGGCGTTACCACGTGGACGCGCTGATTGTGTTGACTCGTCCCCAATTTTATGAAAGACAATCCTGAGATGCCTTCTTCAGAAGAGGATCACTCTCAATTCGTTAAAAATTCGGTCCTGTATAAGGAGTTTCTCGCGGAGCGTGCCGAGATTCTGAAACACAAGTGGATCGAAAGTGAAAAAGCCGGCAAAGACATCGGCTTTGAAAAGGCCTTGCTCGATTGGATCATGAAACATCGCTCCAACTGGCGAGAGCGACGAAGAAAGGAGGCGCGCACCGAAAAGTCCGCCTTCTAATTTTTTTGTTCCTTTAATGCGATCCTGCGAGGTCGCCAAGGAAACCAATGAAACAAACAAAACAAAAGACATCCGGTGCCGCCATCCCGATCATGGACGCGGAGGCAATTCGTGGAGCGCTTCGACGAGTTGCGCACGAAATCATTGAGCGGAACCCGCAGCTGACACACGTCGTTCTGGCGGGAATTCCGTCGCGCGGAGTGGAAATCGCCCAGCGCATCGCTCGTTTCATTCATGAGATCGAGAAGATCAATGTTGAGACCGGCGTTATCGACGTAGCGATGCATCGGGATGACGTCGGTACGCGCTCTGAATTGCCGATTGTGCGCGAATCGAAACTGCCGCTGCCGCTGGAGGAACGCACCATCATTGTTGTGGATGACGTTCTTTACACTGGGCGCACCGTCCGCGCTGCCATGGACGCCATCAATTCATTCGGACGGCCCGCACGAATTCAGCTTGCAGTGTTGATCGACCGCGGTCATCGCGAGCTGCCCATTCGCCCAGATTACGTCGGAAAGAATTTGCCGACCGCAGGAGGCGAAAAGGTGCAGGTACGGCTCGAGCAAACCGACGGCGAACCTGACGAGGTTCGTTTGGAAAAATCATGAACGCGTACGCTACCCAATGACCACGCGCTGGACACGCAAGGATCTGCTCGGCCTGCGCGAGCTATCGGCAGACGAAATCAATTTTATCCTCGATACCGCTGACGCATTCAAACAAGTCGGCACCCGCGAGATCAAGAAGGTGCCTTCGCTGCGCGGAAAGACATTGGTGAATTTCTTTGTCGAACCGAGCACGCGGACGCGCACCTCTTTTGAGCTGGCCGCCCTTCGGTTGAGCGCGGACGTGATCAATATCTCGGCAACCACTTCCAGCCTGACCAAAGGCGAAACGCTCAAAGATACTGCGCGCAATCTGGAGGCGTTGCATGCCGACATTTTCGTGCTGCGTCACGGCTCAGCTGGCGCACCGCAGTTTCTGGCGAATCGGTTGAAGGCGAGCGTGATCAACGCGGGTGACGGCGCACACGAGCATCCCACTCAGGCATTGCTCGACCTTTACACAATCCGCGAGAAGCGACGACAGATTGCTGGGCTACACGTGGCAATCGTCGGCGATATTTTGTTTAGCCGCGTGGCGCGCTCGAACATTTTTGGTCTGCTCAAGCTTGGCGCGCGCGTCACGCTGGTTGGTCCGAGCACACTGGTTCCGCGCGAATTTGAGAAACTTGGGGTCGAAATTTCTCACAAGATCGATGAGGTGCTGCCAAAAGCAGATGTCGTAAACCTCCTGCGCATACAGCACGAACGCCAGCGCAGAGAATATTTTCCCGGAATCGGCGAATACATTCGCTTCTTCGGTCTCACCAAAGAACGCGCCAAACTTTTGAAGGCAGATTGCCTGATCATGCATCCCGGTCCGATCAACCGCGGCGTCGAGATCGACAGCGAGGTGGCGGATGGATTGCACAGCGTCATTCTCAATCAAGTCACGAACGGCCTGGCTGTGCGCATGGCTGTTCTCTATCTGTGCGGAGGGATCTCGGCGTGAACACAACAATCATCCGAAACGGCCGTGTGATCGATCCCGCAAACAAGCGAGATGAAATCGCCGATCTTTGCATCGTCAAGGGACGAATCGCAGAGAAGTCAGACGTCAGAGATCCGAACTCAGATGTCGAGGAGATCGACGCGAAAGGTTTGATCGTTGCACCCGGTTTGATCGACATGCACGTCCACCTGCGCGAACCCGGGTTTAGCCACAAGGAAACAATTGAATCAGGCGCACGCGCGGCAGCGGCCGGCGGATTCACCACCATTGTTTGCATGCCGAATACGTCGCCTGTCCCGGACAATTCAAGCACGATTGCGTGGATCAAAGATCGCGCGGCCCGGGTGGCGTGCGTGAATGTTTTGCCGGCCGGCGCAATTTCAAAAAATCTCGCAGGTGAGGAACTCGCGCCGATTGGGTCTCTGGCGACGGCGGGCGTCGTGGCAATCACCGATGACGGTCATTGCATTCAAAATCATGAAATCATGCGGCGCGCAGTCGAATACGCGCGCATGGTTGGCGTGCCTGTGCTCGATCATTGTCAGGACTACAGTTTGGTCGGCAATGGAGTTGTGCATGAGGGTTACTGGAGCACGCTCCTTGGGTTACCCGGCTGGCCAGCGGCCGGCGAGGAAGCGATAGTCATGCGCAACATTTTGCTCGCGGAACTTTGCGATCATCCGATTCATTGCCAGCACCTCACTACGACTGGGAGTGTGCGATTACTTCGCGAAGCGCGGGCGCGCGGGGTAAAAATAAGCGGCGAGGTTTGCCCGCATCACATCGCGTTGACTGACGAGGCGATCCAAAATTTCGATACAAACTATAAAATGAATCCGCCATTGCGCTCGCAAACAGATGTCGACGCATTGTTGGACGGCATCGCCGACGGGACCTTGTCGATCCTATGTTCCGATCACGCGCCGCACGCAGAATTCGAGAAGGAAGTTGAGTTCGACGTCGCGCCGTTCGGTATCATTGGATTGGAAACTGAGCTCGGTCTTTTTATTGATCTGCTCCTGCACAAACACGCCAAGATCGATATCGTGCGTTTGATCGAGATGTGCACGATTGAGCCCGCCCGATTGTTGAAGTTGGACGCCGGTACCCTGTCGCCGGGCGCCCGCGCCGATGTCACGCTAATCGATCCGGCTTTGAAGTGGACCGTTAGTGTCGATCAGTTTCAATCCGCCTCTCGCAATTCGCCTTTTAACGGCTGGAAACTGAAAGGTCGCGCGGTGCGAACAATCGTCGGCGGGAAAACCGTTTGGAAGTTGTAAAGACGTCGGCCAAAATTGTCATTCCGAGCGAAGTCGAGGAATCTCTGATCTCTTCTGCGCTATGGGGCGTCAGCGCATTCAGAAAAATCTTGAGATGTCTCCACTTCGGTCGACATGCACAAAAGCGTGGTTAGAACAATCGTCGACGGGCAAAACCGTGTGGAGGTTATAGCCGCGATCGGTGATCGCGGCTCGGCATCAATGATCCCAGCTACTTTTACCCCGCGGCGTATCCGCCGTGGATGTAATTTTCCAAGTGTGCGATTGCGGCCTGCTGGCAGGAAATCACGTGCTTGACGAGGTCCCCAATCGAGATCACACCCACGACTTGATCGCCTTCGACCACGGGCAGATGCCGAATGTGTTTGTCGGTCATCAGGCGCAGACATTTCTCCACCGGTTCGCGCGGATGCGTAACGGTCACATTAGTTGACATGATCTCAGAAACCTTGGTTTCCCGGGAACGTTTTCCGCGGAGGAAAATCTTGCGGGTGTAATCGCGCTCGGAAATGATCCCATTCAATCGATCCCCATCCATCACCAACAACGCGCCGACATTTTTTTCGTCCATCATTTCAATCGCTTCCGAAACCAAGGCGTCGGATCGAATGGAGAAAATATCTTTGCTTTTCTGACTCAGAATCGCGCCAATCGTCCCGCTCACATCCATATCATCGAGAAAATTTTGCCACCGAAACAACAGCAACTTTAAGATAAGGCAATACCGGCCTGCGACGCAAAACAAATAAAGCACGGCGAATCCATCCTGTGGCGGACCGTCTCCCGCTTGTGAATTTTCCTCGCCTTGGCAAGGCCCTATCGCAACGTGGCCGGGTATCTCCGCGGAGCGAGCTTGGGCGGGCGTTTTCCATTAACAATCGCGCCTGACACTGCGATGTAGGAAAGTTCCCGCCGCTCTGCTGCACAGCGTAACATCAATCCGCCTCGGCTCATGTCGCCGCGACCAACGAAGTCAACGGGGAACCGAAAGCGGTCGCCAAAACTCGCCAGCAGAACATTGACATATTTTCCTGTGGCAATGCTGCCGAGAAGGATGATCTCACTCCGAGGCGGTAGTTTGTTCGCGAGAATATGCGCGTCTCGCTCAATCGGCGCTCGATAGCGCGGATCGTCATTGTGAATATCGACCGTAGCGAATTCACGCAGGTCATCGAGGCGAATGCGTGTTTCGGCATCGACCAGGCCACGAGTGGGCGTGATCACAAACACACTGGCGATTCCGGGCGCGGGCCGCGCAAAGGCAGTCGCATATGCGATTTTGCCGCGAAAGTACAGGCCGCTGAGAAAGGTGAACACTTCCGCGATCGGCGCGCCGGCTTTGCAGCGCAATTTTCGCGCGAGTTCGAATTCCGCCCGGTCGCTTAGGATCATCCGCGCTCGTTCACCGCCTGCGTAAGCAGGTGAGAGAAGGAATATCCTATGGCGAGCGCTGTCATCCATTGGTGACAATTTTCCGATTTATAGGCGACGGGCGCAAGCGGCTCAATTCGCCGTTCACTCCTAGCTAGCCCCGAACACACCCGTGCTCCGATCTTGCTTTTTGACAGCGCGATGGAAAATAATCCGGCGTGCGTTGGACCTTGCCATTTAGATCTCGCGTCAGTGGCGATCGAAAGCGAGAGGATAATCACTATTCCGCAGGAGATGCGTGCCCCGATTTTCTATGTGTGGGCGCCCAAAAAGGCGGAACCTCATGGCTTTATCGGCAGCTTGAACGACATCCTGATTTCTGGATGCCTCCGGTCAAGGAACTCCACTATTTTAACAGTCTAAATAGAACAAGACGGTTCCATCCGCCGCGGTCCAGAGACCAGCGCGATGCTTCGTTTCTGGATGGCATGAAAACCCTGAGTTCCCTGTCTTACCTCGACTTGGAGAATTACGGGCGGTTGTTCGAGCACAAGGGATCGCTTGTCTCTGGGGATATCTCGCCAGCCTATTCGACAGTGAGCGATGAGATCATTCAGCGAGTCGTCAATTCCTTTCCAAATTTGAAGGTCATCTTTCTGGCTCGCGATCCCGTTGAGAGAGCGTGGTCACAATTGTCAATGGGCATTCGTCTCGGAATGATTAGTCCGTTTGACGTGACCAATGCCGACGAAGTGATTCGGAATTTGTTGAATCCCGGGGTGCTCCTGCGCTCACATCCCAGTAAGATCGTCGCCCGGTGGAAACGCTATGTTCGTCCAGACCTTTTCCGCGTCTACTTTTTTGACGATCTCGAGAAAAATCCTGCTGAGCTGCGCCGCTCGATCCTCCTGTTTTTAGGGGCCGATCCGAACAAGCCTAGCGGCCGATTGAAGGTGGACGACAACCAGGACGCCAAGAGGGACAAACTTCGGTTTACCGACAAAGTGAGGTCCCGTGTAGCTCAGTTCTTCGAGCAGGAGTTGAAGGCCTGCGCCGCAGAACTGGGCGGGCCGGCAAAACAATGGCCGGCACGGTATGGTTTTTCAGTAATCATCTTTTTATGGGAGCTAGCTGACTATTTTGATATCTTTTTCTGGTGCGATTGGGTCGCCTGAGGTAAGAACGGCGCGCTGCGATCGCCGTACCCGCCATAAACTCCAACAAGGAGATAATGATAGGTGAGATGGGCCTGGCCATTCAATACTCGCGGTGGTGGCGACAGGCATAAGGAGGAGAACAGTTTTCCTACTCGCAGACCAGGGCCTGATTTTCTATGTATCGGAGCCCACAAAGCCGGAAGCACCTGGCTTTATCAGCAACTCGATTCGCATCCCGATTTCTGGATGCCTCCTGTAAAGGAGCTGCATTACTTGAATCAGTTAAGCAGGGTTCAACGCGCAGCTGGTCCGCGCTGCAGAGATGAACGCGATCGTCGGTTTTTGGAGCGGCTGCAGAGTCTCAGCGCTGAACCGGGCATTGACCTCGAGAATTATGGGCGACTGTTTGAACCCAAGGCATCGCTCCTTTCAGGTGATATTTCGCCAAATTATTCGACGCTGGGTAACAAAGTCATTCGGCAGGTTGTTGGATATTTCCCAAACTTAAAGGTGATGTTTCTGGCGCGTGACCCAGTTGAGCGAGTGTGGTCGCACTTGTCCATGGAAGTGCATTACCGTCAGATTGAGCCGTTTGACGTAACCAACATCGACGAAGTCAATCGGAATTTGTTGCGCCGAGGGATGCTCTTGCGTTCGTATCCGAGTGCCGTCGTAGCGCGATGGAAACGATATGTCCATCCAGCGCAGTTTCGTGTTTATTTCTTTGATGATCTGCAAAGCAATCCCGCTGAACTGCGGCGCTCTATCCTTTGTTTCTTGGGCGCTGACCCAGACAAACCTGGCAGCCGGTTGACGGCGGATTACAACAGCTGGACCAAAATGGAAAAGCTTCCGCTCACGGACAAGGTACGATCCCATCTGGCCAAGTTCTTCAAGAAAGAACTGAAGAGCTGTGCAGCCCGGCTTGGTGGGCCAGCCAGAGAATGGCCGGCACGGTACGGTTTTTAGTGCGGTAAGTCTTGAGTAGGTTCTAAGTGATGGCGCTCGGCCGCGACACAAATCGACGAGGCCCTTAAACTTAAAGCTTTCACCCTCCCGTTAGCCGGGCTTCTGCCAGATCGAGGTCACGCTGAATACGCCGCAAGGCGTCGTCGTTGATCACCCGTTCGTTTCGCAAACGGATGATGGTTTGTCTTTCAACGCGAAGCGCTTTGCGTTGCAAACGCTGATATTGCGGCGTGGCAATTTCGCCGCGGCAATCGTCAGGGTTCTCGGCGCAAAGTTGCAGTTGCTCCACGCGTTCGTCGTATTCCGCGCGCAATCGACCCGCTGTGTCGGGTGAAAACTTCCCATTGGCCCGCAGCTCCTCGATCAATTCAATTGCGGCTTTGTTCGCTTCCAGGCGTGCCCGGCGTTCCTCTTCATCTGCCCGACCGTCATGCATGATTCCAAGTTTCCGAATCAAAAGCGGAAGCGTCAAACCCTGAAGTATAAGAGTGGTGAAGATCACTGAGAAGGCGAAGAACAAGATGTAATCGCGGCCTGGAAATGAGCTGCCATCAGTTAACGCCAGCGGCAACGCGAACGCCGCCGCCAGCGAGACAACGCCCCGCATGCCTGCCCAACTGACGATGACGATATGTTGCCACGAGGGAATCGGATCGCGCATCCGAAGTTTGCTGCTGAGCAGACGGGGCAGATAAGCCGCCGGTATCACCCACGCAAAACGGACTAAAATGACGGCGGCGCAGATAATGATCGCACTGACGACCGCGCCGGTAAGCGATTCGCGATTCAGCGTGTGCAGGATTCCCGGAAGTTGCAGGCCGATAACGATAAAAACGAAACCATTGAGAAGGAACATGACCGTTTCCCAAAATGCATAAACCTGGAGCCGGGTTCGGGCGCTGATCATCAGCGGCGAGTGCCAGCCAAGAAAGATCCCGGCGGCCACCGTAGCCAGGACGCCCGAGGCATGCAGGCGTTCGGCTGGCAGATAAGCGATGAATGGAGTGACCAAAGAAATTGTGATCTGGATTGGGGGATCGTCGAGATGGCTTTGTACCCAGCGTATCACCACACCCACAAGCAACCCGAATCCGATGCCAGCAGCCGCTGCCCAGACAAAGCGGGCGGCCGCATAACCGGGCGAGAAAGTCCCGGTAACGAGCGACCCAATCGCGAACTGTAGGGCGACCAGCGCAGTGGCATCATTCACCAAGCTCTCGCCCTCGAGAATTGCCTGAATACGATGCGGCACGCCAAGCCGGCGAATGATTGCTGTGGCTGCAATCGCGTCCGGCGGCGAGACAATCGCTCCAAGCGCAAAAGCAGCCGCCCAGGGAAGTCCCGGCACAACCGCGTGTGCGATCCAGGCAACCGCAACCATCGTCGTCAGCACCAGGCCGATTGCGAGCAAGAGTATTGGTCGCAGATTACGCCGAAAATCACGCCACGATGTGAACAACGCCGCCGGATAAAGAAGTGCCGGAAGAATGAAATAGAATACGGTGTCAGGATTGAGTTTCACCTCCGGCAATCCCGGCACGAAACTCAGGCCAAGTCCGCCAATGACGAGTACGATCGGATACGGGAGCGCAACTCTGCACGCGAGCACAGCGAGAATCGCTACCAAAGCGAACAAAAGGACAATGATCTCAGCTTGGTGCATGATCAGCTGCCAGAGAGATGGAGTAGTGGAGTAATAGAGTGATGGAATTTCACTACCCCGGCGCCCCAATGTTCCATTACTCTAGTACGACCTGCTTCGCCCGCGCGCGATTCGCTTGAAGCTCAGCGAGATGTTTTTCCGACCAGCGGCAAAGCGCATGCAGCGGTTCAATCAAGGTTCGACCCAATCTCGTGAGAGAGTACTCCACCTTCGGAGGCACAACGGGATGAACAGTGCGCTGCACCAAGCCGTCGCGCTCGAGGCTTCGCAGTGTCTGGGTCAGCATTTTTTGCGAAATGCCCCCGATCTCGCGCTGCAGCGCGGCATAACGCATCGTTCCGCGCGCCAGAATCTGGATAATGAGAGCTGTCCATTTATCAGCAATTCGGTCTAGCACGAGCCGGGAAGGACACTGCGCGTCCAGGACGGAAGGGGCGGAGGCCACTTTTGGCACGCCCCTGTCTAAAACAATTCCCGTTGACGCGCAAGCAGAGAGTAACGTTCTTGAAGGTATGTATAGGTTGAAGACATATGTAGTTGACTGACAGTTTGGGGCATCCGAAATTTACACTATGACAATTGCATCTCCTACGAAGGAAAACGCTGTCGCGACGGATTTTCTCTTAAACAAGATGGACTCTGGTGCTCCATCGGCGACGAGCAACGATGTCGACACAGCCACCGCTGGTCAGGACGATTCCGCCCTGCTTGATGCATATTCGCGTACCGTGGTCAGCGCAGCCGCGCGTGTCGCCCCGGCAGTGGTGAACATTGACGTCAAACAACGCGTCAACGTCCAGCGCGGAACTCGCGAACTGAGCGGCAATGGGTCGGGTTTCATCATCGCCCCTGACGGATTCATTCTGACTAATAGCCACGTCGTTCACGCGGCGAATTCTATTACCGTAAATCTGCCGGATGGACGCGAATATCCAGCCCAAGTGACGGGCGACGATCCGGACACTGATCTCGCTGTGATTCGAATCGGGGCACCGCAACTCACTCATGTGCGCCTGGCGGACTCAGAGAATTTGCGCGTCGGTCAACTCGTGATCGCGATTGGTAATCCGCTCGGCTTTCAAGCGAGCGTCACTGCTGGCGTGATCAGTGCACTCGGTCGCTCGATGCATGCGCAATCAGGTCGGTTGATCGACAATATTATTCAGACCGATGCTGCGTTGAACCCGGGCAACTCCGGTGGTCCACTGGTTAATTCAGCCGGCGAGGTGATAGGCGTAAACACCGCAATGATTCGGCCGGCGCAAGGCATCTGCTTCGCGATCGCAAGTAACACGGCCAAGTTGGTCGCTGGATGGCTCATCCGCGACGGACGAATCCGGCGCGGTTACATCGGCGTAGCCGGGCAAAACGTGCCAATTCATCGGCGGATCGTCCGATTTTATGGTTTGCCTCTCGAGACGGCTGTTCTCGTTGTTTCAGTCGAGAACAACAGTCCCGCTGAGCGCGCTGGATTGCGCGAAGGCGATCTGATTATTGCGTTCGACGATCAGCCTATCGGCAATGTGCATCATTTGCATAAGATTTTGGTCGGCGAACAAATTGGTGTCCCCGCGAAGCTGACAGTCATTCGGCACACCGAGAAATTGGAGCTAACGATCTTACCAACTGAGTCGCGATCGGAGTGATACTCATGCTAGGGACGCTGCGTTGGTGCGTCTGGACAGCGTAGCGCGCTTTCCCTACCGTTCAGCTTTCGCAATGAAAATTCTGGTCATTGGCAGCGGCGGACGAGAGCACGCACTGACGTGGAAGCTCGGCCAATCTGCTGATGCGGAGCGTATTTTCTGCGCGCCAGGAAACGCGGGCACCGCGGAGAATGCTGAAAATGTTTCCATTTCAGCTGGTGATTTGAAGGCGCTCGTTCGTTTCGCTAAAGAAAATCGTATCGACCTGACCGTGGTCGGTCCGGACGATCCTCTTGCCGCAGGGATTGTCGATCTTCTTGCCGCTGAAAAATTGCGCGCGTTTGGTCCGACGAAGTCGGCGGCACGCATTGAGGCGTCCAAAATTTTTGCAAAAGAGCTGATGCGTTCTCAGAAAATCCCTACAGCCGAGGCGAGGACGTTTTCCGACAGTAGCGAAGCACTGCATTACTGCGAAAAACTGGAATTTCCGGTTGTGATCAAAGCAGACGGCCTTGCTCTGGGAAAGGGAGTAATCGTTGCTGCTGATCGTGTCGCGGCGAGATCCGCCATCGACGAGATGATGAATCAGGGTCGCTTTGGCGACGCAGGTCGACGGGTCGTGATCGAGGACTTTTTGCGCGGAACAGAATGTTCGCTCCATGCCCTGGTGGATGGAAGTAATTATCGTTTGTTGGAATCGGCACGCGATCACAAGCGTGCGCTCGACGGCGATCAGGGCCCGAATACTGGCGGGATGGGCGCGTTCAGCCCTGCCAACAATTGGACTAAGAAGCTGCAATCGAAATTCGAGACGGAAATCATGCAACCGCTGCTACGCGGTTTCATGCAAAAGGGAATAACATTTCATGGACTGCTTTATCCGGGCTTGATTATTACGAGCGAGGGAGCGCGTGTACTGGAGTTCAATTGCCGTTTCGGCGACCCGGAGACACAGGCACTCCTGCCCCGGATGAAATCCGATCTCCTCCCGCTATTGGAAGCGACGATCGATGGAAATCTCAGCAAGTGTACGATTGAATGGGATACGCGTGCGGCCGTCACGGTCGTGCTTGCCTCTGGCGGTTACCCTGGCAAATATGAAACTGGAAAAACGATTTCAGGTCTCGACGACGCGGCAAACGTCGAAGATGTTCAGATTTTTCACGCCGGAACCAAGCGCGTCGAAGGCGAAGTTAAGACGGCTGGCGGTCGGATTCTCGCGGTCACAGCGCTTGGATCAACGCTCGAAGCCGCACGCGCACGCGCGTATGACGCTGTCTCCCGCATTCATTTCGTGCACTGCCACTACCGACGCGACATTGCCCTGAGTGTGACCAATTGAGAGAACGCCAAAGTCGATATTCGGATTTCGAATTTTCGCGCAATTAGAAAATGCGCTATAGGTCGGCATCTGTTTCAAATGTGTCAATTCACGTCGTTGTTCTTCATTAGCTTCTTGGCGATAACTGCGCTGGCGCAAACTCCGCCGCCGGCTGTAACGTCTCCAAGCAGGCCCGCCGCTTCGGCAAGACCATCCGCGCTCTCATCGCCTTTGCCCTCGTCCAGCCCGACGACAGAAGATCTGGTCAATTCATTAAGCCAGGCTGACCTGCAGGCAGTCGTCACCCTATTAAAAGCGAATTTCACAGATCCGGATGCAATTACCGATACCGAGTTGAATCGGGCGACTGTTGAGGGCCTCATAATGCGATTGCCGCGCGGTGTGATGCTTTTGCCCAGCAAGGAGAACGCGCCGGCGGAAGGGCCTAGCGTCTTTTACAGCGAGGTTATCGGAGGCCACATCGGCTACGTGCGCGTCGGTTCATTAAACGCCGCTAACCTTCAGGCGTTGAACAAGAGCCTGAGCAACTTCGCCGTGAAAAACGTGAACGAGATCGTCGTGGACCTTCGCGCCAGCCAGATAACCGCTGATTTGTCGCTGGCCGCCGAGTTTGCAAAGCGGTTTTGTCCCAAAGGCAAAACGCTTTTTACCTTGCGCAAGCCGACGGGACGTCAAGACCGCGTCTTCAGTTCGGATCGTGATCCGGCGTTTCGCGGCCTGGTCATGGTACTCACCGACGGCGATACAGTTGGTGCGGCTGAGGCGATCGCTGCTGCACTGAGATATTACGACAAGGCGCTGGTCATCGGGCAAACGACTGCCGGTCGCGCAGCCGAATACTCCGATTTGTTACTGCCGAGCGGCAAAATTCTACGCGTTGCTGTCGCGGAAATGGTTTCCCCCGACGGTCGTCCACTGTTTCCGGAAGGGATAAAACCAGATTTGCCTGTTGAAATGTCGATGCCAGACAAGCAGCAGATTTTCCAACTGAGCGGCGAAAAAGGGATGGGGCCGTTTGTTTACGAAGGCGGCCGGCCGCACATGAACGAGGCAGCGCTGTTAGCCGGGACCAATCCCGAGGTTGAGGCAGCGGAGGCGGCGCAGCAACGCCGCGGCCGCGCGCCGGAGAAACCGCCAGCGTACGATCCAGTGTTACAGCGCGCTTTGGACGTGGTTACTTCGCTCGAGGTTTATCAAAAACGATAGCGACGACCTGGTTGCCCGTTAGTTTTTTGTCATCACTGGCGAGCCATATTCTCGCCCCCGCGAACCGTAGTCGTTATACTTAGTTGAGAGATTCTTCGATTTCGCTCAGAATGGCAAAAAGTGACACCACTCGAAGAACGCATCGGCTACAAATTTCGGAATTCACTTTTGCTGGCGGAGGCACTCACGCATCCGAGCCTCGGCCATGAGGCGCAACGTTATCATTTTGATTATCAGCGTTTGGAATTTCTGGGCGACGCTGTTCTCCAGCTTGTTATCACCGAGCATCTGTTTCGTCATTTTGGAACCGAAGCAGAAGGTCAGCTAACGAAACTACGTTCGCGGCTGGTCTCTCGTGAAGCGTTGCGGGCGCATGCTGCCACGCTCGACTTGGGACGTTACATTTTGATGGGCCGCGGCGAAGAAAGCAGTGGCGGCCGGGGACGCACCTCCATGTTGGCGGACGCGTTTGAAGCGCTCATCGGTGCCATTTACCTCGACGGCGGCCTCGAAGCGGCGAAAGATTTCATTTTGACGCAAACTCGTGGTGACCTCGAGCAGCTGGCGGAAACACCAGTGGACATCAATCCCAAGGGCCAGCTTCAGGAGTTACTACAAAGCATCTCGCCTCGCAGTCCCGTCTATGAATTGGTTTCGCAAAGTGGGCCTGAGCATGAAAAGATGTTTGTCTCACAGGTTATTTGGGAGGGAATTGTCCTTGGCCAGGGCAGCGGCCGCAGCAAGAAACAGGCGGAAACTGTGGCTGCACTTGAAGCGATGGAGTTAAAGCGTTGGGAGACGAAACCGTAGTAAGGTTCGCAGATGCAACCATCGATCTCGGCTACCAGTGCCTAAGCGCTTGGACAGTGCCGCCAAAGCGCGACGTCCATTGGAAATGTCGCGTGATTGCGTCGGTCACGAATTTCTTGGCATCTCTGACCGCGTCTTCGAGAGACAGGCCTTTGGCAAGGCCGGCCGTGATCGCTGCCGAATAGGTGCAGCCGGTACCATGAGTCGCGATACCGCGGACGAATGGCGCCGAAAATTCGATAACTTTCCCATTGGCGAACAAAAGATCGACAGCGCGGCTGCCCGCCAGATGACCGCCTTTGAGAAGGATCGCAGTTCCGAACCTCTTCTCCAACTTTTTCCCAGCACGATGCATCGATCGCCGATCTTTAATTCTCGTTCCAAGTAAGCGCTGTGCTTCACCGAGATTTGGCGTAATTAAGCTTGCGAGTGCGAACAATTCCTTCTCATAAATCTCGATAGCCGCGGGTTCAAGGAGAGGATCGCCGCTCGTCGCGACAAACACCGGATCGATCACGAGCGGAATCCGTGACGCAAATAGCTTGTCTATGCTTCGTAACGACTTCGCGACGGCGGAAACGATTTCAGCAGAGCAAAGCAGACCGGTCTTGATCGCAGCGATGGGAAAATTTTTTGCGAGCACTTCGATTTGCTCACGAACAATTCTCGCGCTGGCCGGCTCAATCTGCGAAACTTTTCCCGGAATCTCAGCGACAGTGCAGGTGACTGCGGTCAATCCATAGATACCGAGTGCTGAAAATGTTTTGAGGTCCGCCTGGATACCGGCGCCCGCGCTGCTATCGGAGCCTGCGACGCTCAGTGCAATCGGAACTGTAGCGGCGCTCTGTGAGCGCCGACTGCCTTGCTTGGCCATGAGATTCGGCGGTCATAAACCGCCGCTACAGGATTACGTTCCGTCGTTCCCTATTGCTTCGACTGGGCAGCCTTCCATTGCTTCCTTGCAAAGTCCTTCTTCTTCTGGCGTCTCCGGTTGTTTGTAGACGTAGGAATGGCCGCCGTCATCGTTCCGTTTGAAATTCGCGGGCGCGGTTTCGCGGCACAAGTCGCAATCGATACATTGATCATCGACATAGAATTTGCCCGGTACGTTTTCGGCGTATTTGTTCGCGACATCGGCCATGGCTTTTTCCGTAAAAATGAAGTGGAACGTTAGGAAGAAACGCCCCCTGTGCAAAGTAATTTGGCTCTTAACGCGATCGGACGCAACCAACCGAAGCTCACGGCACGTTAAATCGTTAAATGTCGGCGCGGAAAGCCTACCAGCGCCAGACGACACTCGAGTGGTACTACACTTTAACAACGTAACTGTTTAACTATCTCTGCTTTGTGAAAAAAGAAACCGCTAGGACCGTGCGCGCTTTTGCAATTGAGCTGGCAATCTACGCCGTTCTTGTCATCGCGTATTTTTTTCTAGTGCTGCATTTGCTCGGGCAATGGCTGTACGAGCTCGAGACTCATCGCCGCTATACATATGCAGCGCTCGCGATTCTGCTGATCATCGGACAAGCTGTTCTCCTTGAAAGTCTCACCACTTTTTTGATCCGCCTCATTCGAGGGCGCTCTGAGTAAGGCCATGTTTTTCCCAATCTCAGGCGCGCACATCAGTCCCATCTATCTGGCGACCACCGGATTTATCATCGGCATTCTTGGCGGATTCTTCGGAGTGGGTGGAAGTTTCATCGCGGGGCCTGCACTGCGCCTCGCCGGTTTGGACTGGAATTTCGCAGTCGGCACCGATCTGGCGCACATCGTCGGAAAATCCGTGGTGGCGGTAAGACGGCACCGCGCGTTGGGAAACGTCGACCTTCGTCTGGGGTTGATCATGGCCATGGGAACGATCGCCGGCGCGGAAGTTGGCGCGCAGGCCATCCAAATGTTGAAGCGCGCGGGCAATGTCAACCTTGTTGTAAGCATCGTCTCGATCGTCGTCTATCTAAGCATTTCGACTTTCATGCTCTGGGAAAGCCGAAAGACATTGTTGTCGCCAAAAGGACGATCGCAGCGCGGTGCCGTAAAAGGAGCTAAGTCAAAAAAAGACCATTCCGCGTTCGGACCTGTCACGCGGGCGATTCAACGCCTGAAAATTTGGCCAATGATTTCCCTGCCGGCGTCTGGGATACGAGCAATTTCGCTTTGGATGATTCTTTTGGTGGCGTTCGTGGGGGGATTATTTAGCGGATTTCTTGGCGGCGGTGCCGGTTACATTCGGATGCCCTCGATGGTTTATGTGCTGGGAATTCCCACTCACCTCGCAGTGGGGACTGATCTCTTCGAGATCATCATTTCCGCCAGCTACGGCACATTCAGCCACGCAGTAAAAGGCAACGTCGACATCTTGATCGCGCTGGTTATGCACACTGGCGCAGCCATCGGCGCGCAGATCGGCGCCATCTCGACGCAATATTTTGCCGGCCCGAAAATACGGCTTGCGTTCGTTCCGTTGCCGCTGATCGGCGCGGCCATTGTGATTTATACAATGATCAGCGGCCACAAATTGTAACTTCAATGAAGATTTTGGTTTGCAGCGATGGAATGCCGGCGTCCGAAAATGCAATTGAACTGGCAGCGTTGTTAGCTGGCCCATTGAAAGCTGAAATCGCTCTCCTGGGCATCGTTGAAAAGTCGAGCGATGAGCACCCGCTGCGTGAGGCACTCGAAAAACAAGCGCTATCCCTCCGGACACGAAGTGCGCAACTGGATATCATTGTGCGCGCCGGCGAACCGGTACGCCAGATTCTCGATCAAACATCAAACGCCAGCTACGATCTCGTTCTTGTCGGCGCGCGATGGACTGGAGCAAGCGGGCATTACTGGCGGTCGGAAACAACATACGAAGTGATCAAAGCTATTCAGCCGCCAGTGCTGGTGGCAATCGGTGAACGCAAAGAGTTGAAACGCTTTCTCGTTTGCACAGGCGGAAAAGAATTCATCGAGCGGGCGGTGCAATTCACGGGCGAGATTGCGGCCGCTCTGGGCGCATCAGTCACGCTTCTGCACGTAATGGCCGAGCCACCTGCTATCTACGTCAATCTCGTACAGTTAGAGGAAAATGTTGATCAGCTACTGGAATCCAAATCGGAGCTCGGGATAAATTTGCTCCGGCAGAAAAAAGAGCTCGACCGCCTAGCTGTCCCGGCCGAAGTGCGCCTTCGACACGGCATCGTAATCGACCAGGTTTTCGAAGAAGTACGCGCAGGCGATTACGATTTGATCGTGACCGGCACCTCGCAGGCGCGCGGTCTGCTTGGTCATTATATCATGGGCGATCTGACTCGCAGCATTTTGAACGGTGCCAATTGCCCAGTCTTGGTTGCCCGCGCCGGCAAACCAAAAGCAGCCAGAACTCTCTGGAAAGCCATCAAGGGATTATTTAGCGCGGGCTAAGGGCGACCAAACAACGTCGCCTTGGCTTCGCTGTCTTCTCGTATTCCTAATTCTGCTCATGCTCGAGGACCTCCACAGAACAGAAAGAACAAGCGATGAGCAAGAGCGTGGACGCACCTGAACAACCGACTCTGCACAGCAGGCGAGTCCGGCGTTGGCTTGGGCATCTTTGGCGTGAATGGACAGTCGAAAGTTGGCGCCCGATTACTCCGGCCTTTGCCAAACCGGAGCCTTTGAAGTGGAACGACGCCGAAGTAACGGCGGCCTGGATCGGTCATGCCACGGTGCTCATCAATTTCTTCGGAATCAAGATTCTCACCGACCCGGTGCTTTTTCCGTGTATCGGGATTCGGCTGCCTGGCTTTACCATTGGTCCCAAGCGGTTGACCGCGCCTGCGCTTCAATTCCACGAACTGCCCGGGATCGACCTCATCCTTCTATCCCATGCCCACTTCGATCATTTCGATTTGCGAACGCTCCACCGCTTTAATAAAGAGACCAGCGTAATCACTGCTCCGAACACTGCAGACTTGCTGAGATGGACACTTCTCCGAGACATCACCGAGCTTCGCTGGGGTGAATCGAAAGTGCTCAACCTCCCCAGTCAAACAAAAGGCAACATCGCGATCAGAGCCTTTCAGGTGAAACACTGGGGCGCGCGAATGCAGCGCGACACCCATCGTGGTTACAATGGCTATCTCATGGAGCGAAACGGACGGCGCATTTTGTTCGCTGGGGACACCGCGTTCACGGACAGTTTTGCCAAGCTTCGCAAGTACGGGCCCATCGATCTCGCGATCATGTCGATCGCAGCTTACAACCCATGGATCCGGAACCATTGCACGCCGGAGCAGGCGATCGAGATGGCCAACGCCGCCGGCGCGCAATTCATCATGCCGGTGCATCATCAAACGTTCCGGCTCAGTTTCGAGCCATTGCGCGAACCCATCGAGCGCTTCCAGGCCGTCCTTCGCAACACTCCCGAACGCATCGCGCTCCGCGAAATTGGCGAGACTTTCGTAATGCCATGATCCTTTGATGGTAGGGCGCGACCGCCGGGCGCGCTGGAAGGAGCGCGAATTAATTTCGATCATGAGCACGAGCATGAGGGTGAGCCCGTCGCAGGTTCTGTTGCCAGGGCCTTGGCACGATGCAATGTTTGCGCCTTTCGTGCCGACGTAGCTCAGCTGGTAGAGCAGCGGTTTCGTAAACCGCAGGTCACGGGTTCGAATCCCGTCGTCGGCTGTCACGCCGTAGCCTCGGCGGAGGCGGATCGTTTGATCTCAAGTAATTTT
>Ga0209239_1000606_pt1 | contig 20763 bp, 17 predicted proteins | sample GraSoi013_2_20cm_FD_185824 | JGI IMG/M metagenome (GOLD analysis project Ga0209239, IMG submission 185824) | Grasslands soil microbial communities from the Angelo Coastal Reserve, California, USA - Sample 10_02_2013_2_20cm (SPAdes) (version 2) | ecosystem: Environmental > Terrestrial > Soil >...
GTGCTGCACCTGCCGCTTCTCCGCTTTGCCGTATCCCACAACCGCGGACTTGATGGAAAGAGGCGAATACTCGGAAACATCCAGCCCTGCCGTTGACGCAGCCAGCATGGCCACGCCCCGCACCTGTCCCAGCTTGAGTGCCGACTTCACATTCAACGCGTAAAAAACATCTTCGATGGCCACGTTATCCGGCCGATGCTCAGTAATGATCCTGCCCAGCCCCTCGAAGATAGTGGCTAGCCGCGACGCCATGGTATTGCGGGTAGAAAGCTTGATCGCGCCACAACTCAGGCAGATCAGTTTGCCATCATGACCATGCTCGACTACACCATAGCCCGTGTATTCGGTGCCGCAGTCGATGCCAAGAACACGCATAAATGAAAGTCTATCTCAACTCTATGATGATGCTTAAGCTGAATACCGATTGCTGAGTGCTGAATGCCGCGCCTTCAGCAACATCTTGGCCGTCGCGCTCGTAAAAGTTCATGCTCCCGCATAAACTCGGCATACGCTTTGCGAGAAGACACCGCCTGCCTTCGCTCCAGGAAACGGCGATACGCCGACTCATCAAAGATCTCCCGGAGCGCCGCCAGTACAATGTCAACCATCTTTCGCAGATGCATCATCCCTGCTCCTCCATCGCGAAACGACTCGCCACAAATGGGGTTTCTTTGACTCCAGGCTGCTTGCGGCCCGACAGTACTCTCGCACACTCCAGAGTCGATTCCAGCAATATCAGCACGACCATAATCAGTAAAAACCCGGTCACGACCGCATCGAGCCGATCATTAAAGATGAGCCGAGAAGCCTCGTGTGTCGGAGCAGAAGCCGCGAGGTTCCGAGCATGCGCCAGGAAACCGATGCGCGAGTGGGGATCGAAAATCTTCTGCCACGCAGCGGTAAATGTCACGGAAACCAGCCAGCCCAGCGGCAGCAAAGTGACCAGGGCATAACGCGCTTTCCCCATCTTGATGATGATCGTGGTCGCCACACACAGGGCCACAGTGGCCAGCAATTGGTTGGAGATCCCGAACAGCGGCCACAGAGAATTGATTCCACCTACTGGATCCTTCACGCCCTGCCACAGAAAAAATCCCCAGGCAGCGACCACCAACGCGCTGGTAGCCACGATCGAGGGATACCAACTGGTGCGCCCCAGTGGCTTCCAGATGTGGCCGAGGGCGTCCTGCACCATGAAACGGCCCACTCGCGTTCCGGCATCGAGAATGGTGAGAATAAAGAGCGCCTCGAACATGATGGCAAAGTGATACCAGAGCGCCATCACCGCTTGTCCGCCCAGGCTGTTCGAAAAAATATGCGCCATGCCAACCGCGAATGCAGGAGCGCCGCCTGTGCGGTTGAAGAGCGTCTGCTCGCCCACCGCCTGAGCCAGTGAATGCATTTCGGCCGCCGTCACAGGAAATCCCCAAGCCGTAATTGTCGCAGCCGCAACCTCCGGAGCTTGTCCCACAACTCCTGCCGGACTGTTAATCGCGAAGTAAGAGATCGGAAGAGGCGTGCAAGCGGCAATCATCGCCATGATCGCTACCGTGGATTCCGCCAGCATCGCGCCATAACCCACCATGCGAGCTTCGGATTCTCGCCGGATCAGCTTCGGCGTCGTGCCGCTGGCAATCAGTGAGTGGAACCCGCTGATAGCGCCACAAGCGATGGTAATAAAAGCAAATGGAAAAATACTTCCGGCGAAAACGGGACCTGTGCCATCGACAAAACGCGTCAGCGCCGGCATGTGCAACGTCGGACGCAGCGCAACGATCCCCAACGCCAGCAGCGCGATCGTTCCTAGCTTGACGAAAGTGCTTAGGTAGTCGCGTGGAGCCAGCAGCAGCCACACTGGCAACGCGGATGCGGCGAATCCGTAAAGAATGATCAGAATCGCCAGCGTGGGCGCGGTAAGCGTAAACACCCGGGCCACACTCGCTGTCTGTGAAGCCCACTGTCCACCCCATATCGCCAGCATCACCAGGACGAATCCCAGGATGGACGTCTCCAATACTTTTCCCGGCCGCAAACGGCGCAGGTACAGCCCCATGATCAGCGCAATAGGAATCGTCATCGCAATCGTAAATGTTCCCCAGGGACTCGACTTCAGAGCATTCACCACGATCAATGCCGTCGCACCCAAAAGAATGATGATGATGCTGATGACCGCCAGGTAAGCGACAAAACCGCCCACCCGCCCAATTTCCTCTCGGGCCATTTCTGTCATCGATTTTCCATCCCGGCGGATGGAGAAAAGCAGGATCACAAAATCCTGCACACAACCGCCGAACACCGCACCCGCTAACACCCACAGCGTTCCCGGCAAGTAGCCAAATTGCGCGGCGAGCACGGGGCCCACCAGCGGCCCTGGTCCTGCAATCGCGGCGAAGTGATGACCGAACACAACCCACTTGTTGGTTGGAACAAAATCTCGGCCATTTTCCAGTCGCTCCGCGGGCGTGGCGCGTTGCTCGTCCAAGGCAAGGACCTTGGCGGAAATAAATTTGCTATAAAAACGGTATCCCAGTGCGAAGCTGCAAAAAGCTGCGACCACCAGCCACATAGCGTTGATCTGCTCACCGCGGCGCAACGCGATCGTGGCCACGGCCAGCGCGCCTAGAAGGGCGACTCCTATCCACATCACAATTCGGAGCGGTTTAGGCATCGGTTTGGTTTCAAAAAATATCCCGAGTATTGTGGCCAATCTCGCGTCCCCGCGCAATCAGCAAGCCAGGCTCCTGTCCAGAAGTAATAGCCCGTAGTCGGGAAAAGCCGCTCGCAGTGACGTGGAAGAGCGGCCCTTCAGGACCGCATAAATATCGCAACAACGACGGGCCCTTGGCCCCCTACTACGCCAATTAGAGGGTTAATGATAATCTTTAATGCTCCGTTGCCACTGAATGCACCTGAAGCGCATCCGCAAGGCGCCCTTGTATTCATTGCAGAGTTCGGAGCGCACTACTTCATGACCGACGACAGGAGCTGGCGATGAAAGTCGGGATGCTGACCGGTGGCGGTGATTGTCCCGGTTTGAATGCAGTCATCCGCGCCATCGTGCGCAAAGGCAGCTTCCACTACGAGGACGAATTTGTCGGATTTCTTGAGGGCTGGCGTGGCCTTCTGGAAAATAAGAGCATGCCGCTCGATCTCTCCAGTGTAGGAGGAATCCTGCCCCGCGGTGGCACCATCCTGCGCACTTCACGCACCAACCCGGCTAAAAAGGCGGACGGACTGGATAAATGCATCGCTACCCTGAAAAAGCACAGCATTGACGCGCTGATCGCAATTGGTGGCGACGATACTCTTTCTGTCGCGCAGAAACTACATGAGAAAGGCGTGAAAGTAGTAGGCATTCCCAAAACCATCGACAATGATCTGGCCGGCACTGACTACACTTTCGGATTCGATACCGCGGTCAATGTCGTCACCGAGGCCATCGACCGCGTGCACACGACTGCCGAAGCTCACAACCGTGTCATGGTCGTGGAAGTGATGGGTCGTGATGCAGGCTGGATCGCCATCCACAGCGGCGTTGCCGGTGGCGCCGATGTAATTCTCATTCCGGAGCGTCCTTTCGATATCGAGAAAGTCGCAGAGACCATTCGCCTGCGCCATGCTCGCGGACGCTACTTCAGCATTGTCGTCGTCGCCGAGGGAGCCAAATTTTCTACCGATATGGATCCGCAGCACGGTGCTCCGATTGTGCAGGACATGGAGAAGGACGAATTCGGTCATGCACGGTTGGGCGGCATCGGAAATATCCTGGCTCGCGAAATCGAACGGCGCATCGGATTCGAAACTAGAACCGTTGTCCTGGGACACATCCAGCGCGGCGGCTCTCCCAGCGCCTTTGACCGAGTACTGGCCACCCGCTATGGCCTGGGAGCGATCGACATGGTCCATCGCGGCGAGTTCGGCTGTATGGCCGCCCTGCGCGGCAATAAGATCGTTTCCATACCGCTAGCCGATGCCATCGCCAAGAACCGCACCGTGGATCAGGAGATGATCGATGTGGCCTCCGGCATCATGGACAAGCTAACTGGAGACGAAGAACCAGTAGAGAAATAATCCTCTCCGGATTTTTGACCCTCGGCATCGCTTCCTATGGACGGCCTTTACGCCCGCCTGGCCTCGTCACTGATACAGATCATCGAGACCGTGCTCATCATTGCTGCTGCCGCAATGATCTTTCTGGCGCGACGGAAAGCGGCTACTCCATCGCGACAATCTTCCGGCTTCGAATCCTTACAACGTGCGTTTGGTCGACTGGCGCGAAGAAAAATCCTTTCGGTGGTGCTGGTGGGACTCTCTGTTCTCACCATCCGCGCTGCGCTTATTCCGGTGCTCGGGATTCCTGAGCCGCACTGGAATGATGAATTCAGTTATCTGCTCTCCGCCGATACTTTCGCTCATGGCCGCTTAACCAATCCGACGCACCCCATGTGGGTGCATTTCGAAAGCTTCCATATCATCCAGCAACCGACCTACATGAGTATGTACCCGCCCGGGCAAGGACTGGTGTTGGCGACTGGCCAGCGCCTCGGTCACCCATGGATTGGCCAGTGGATTATCACTGCTGTCATGTGTTCGGCATTGTGCTGGATGCTCCAGGGCTGGTTTCCCCCCGGATGGGCGCTGTTCGGCGGAACGCTAGCATTGCTCCGATTCGGCATTCTCAGTTATTGGATGAATACTTACTGGAGCGGTTCACTCCCGGCTCTCGGCGGGGCGCTGGTGCTGGGATCACTGCCTCGTTTGAAAAAATACTTGCGTGTGCGAGATGCCGTAATAATGGCACTTGGTCTCACAATCCTGGCCAACAGCCGTCCCTATGAAGGGTTCATATTCAGCTTGCCGATAGCGGTGGCAATGATCATCTGGATGACGGGACGAGATCGTCCTGAACCCAAACTGATGTTAAGCCATGTACTGTTTCCAATTTTGCTTGTCCTGGTCATCAGTGGTGCGCTCACGGGCTACTACTATTACCGCGTAACCGGCAGCCCATTCCGCATGACGTACCAGGTGAATCGTGGAACCTACGCCACCGCGCCTTATTTCCTCTGGCAGTCGCCGCGGCCCGAGCCCGACTATCACGACGTGGTTATGCGTGATTTCTATCGTTGGGAACTCCGCCAATTCGAGCAAAACCGAACCTGGCGGGGAGCTCTCAGCCGGACTTCCGACAAGCTGGTTTCATCGTGGAAGTTTTATTTTGGCCCGCTGCTCACAATTCCGCTGTTGGCGTTTCCCTGGATCTTGCGAGACCGTAAAATGCGTTTTCCACTGATTGCCAGCGCCCTCTTCTTCGCTGGACTTGCAGTACAAACATGGACCATGCCGCATTACGTCGCGCCCGCTACAGGCTTGATTTATATTGTGCTGATCCAATGCATGCGCCATATTCGGTTTTTGCGATGGCGTGGCCGGCCAATCGGCCTCTCCTTGCTACGCGTAATTCCGCTGATCGCAATCGCCATGGTGGTGTTGCGCGTCTCTGCCGCGGCTGCACACGCGCAAATCGAGCCTGCGTGGCCAAGAGGAAACTTGGATCGTGCGGCCATAGTGCATGAATTACAGCGGTCTCCAGGTGAGCACCTGGTCATCGTGCACTATGGCCCCCGTCACGATGTGGACTGGGAATGGGTTTACAACGCGGCAGATATTGACCATGCCAAAGTCGTGTGGGCGCGCGATAAGGGCGATCAAAATCAGGAATTACTGCGCTATTTCGCAGGTCGAAAAGTATGGCTCCTCAATGGAGACGACTCTCCACCCACCCTGTCTCCTTATCCTTCCGACGAGACAGTCCATTGACCGCATCCTGGCTCACCGCGAGGCGAATCCGCGTCCACGGGCTTTTGCTTGCGCTGTGTTTGTGGACGGTCTACGCCGTCGACATGTCCACCCCAGGTCTCCGCGATCGCAACGGACTGCTCAAAGGCACGGACTTCCTTCACTTCTACACACTCGGAAACATCGCCCTACAAAAACGCGGAGACCTACTCTACGACGTGCGAACGCAGGCTTCACTCCTGCAAAAACTTGTGCCCGAAGCCGCCGGCAACTCATATGTCCCACTCTACGGCCCCCAAATCTCGCTGCTCTTCGTCCCCCTTGCCCGGATGTCCTATCCAGCGGCGCTAACAATCTGGCTCTTGCTGAATGCCGTAATCTACGGAACGTGTTGTTATCTGGTGTGGAACCACTGCGCGAATCTGCGCGCCGAGCCATGGACCGTGCTCATCGCAGCCCTCGCCTTCCCCGGATTCTTTCACCTGATTGCATGGGGCCAGACGTCCGGTCTTGCTCTCCTCTGCTTCACTCTCGCGTTTGTCGCGCTCAGCAAGAATCGGCCCTACCTCGCCGGTCTCGCGATCGGATCTCTAATCTTCAAACCGCAACTTGGCGTGGCGGCCACAGTCATTTTCTTGTTCGCCCGCGAATGGAAGGTGATCACCGCTGCAATTCTGGCAGCTCTAGCACAACTCAGCATTGGTTGGCTCTACTACGGCACGCCGGTTATGAGGGAATATCTGCGCGCACTGCTTCATGTCCGCGAGGTTCTCCCCATGCTCGAGCCTCGCCCTTATCAAATGCACTCGCTCCGCGCCTTCTGGTCTCTGCTGATTCCGTGGACGCCACTAGCTTTTCTCTTGTATGCAATAACGGTGGTTGCTGTACTTGCGGTGGCAGTGCACTGCTGGCGAAGCAGGGCATCCCTCGGATTACGCTATTCCGCCGTTATGCTCGCCACTGTACTGGTTGCGCCTCATCTCACCGTATATGACCTGTTGATTTTGGCGCCGGCTTTCTTATTGATGGCGGACTGGGCGATGCGCACCAGCTCCGCGAGTTCTGTGACAATCATGCCAGCCTTCCTCTATCTCTGCTATCCCTTGTTTTTGCTCGGCCCGCTGGCTCGATTCACACACCTGCAACTATCAGTGATTGCATTGGCCGGATTGCTGCTCTTAATCGACCGCAATAAAAACCTGTCCTCGAACGCCTACATCGCCTAATTCTTTTTCGCCTCGAACAAAAACTTCAGCGCTTCTGGAAACCGCCTCGCCCAGTCACCTTCACTGTGAGTCGCTCCCTCATCGATCTTCATCAGCAGACGATCTTCTCCCAATCCCGCGCGTCGCAGGATGCCTCCCAGTCCTCGTACCTCGTCAACAATTTCTTTGTCGCGTTCCTCGCGGCCACTCTCCCTGGTCCCAATCGCCAGGAAAATCCTTTCCGGCCATTGTCGAACCTCGAGACTATGTTTCAAAAGTTGTCGGTTAGAAATGAACAACGACGGACTCTCCAGCAACAATCGTCCGAACACTCCTGGCCGGTCCATGACCGTATACAGCGAAATGATGGCTCCCAGCGACGATCCCCCCAGCCCGGTATTTTCCGTACCTCGCCCAATCCGATATCTCTCATACAAGAATGGCATCACTTCATTAATCAAGAAATCCGGATATCGCTTCCCCTGCGGCCGCAACTGTGGCGGATTCAATGAACGATAGGACAAATACTCCTTGGGACGGTCTTTCTGCGCGTTGTCTATTCCCACCATGATCATTGGCGGAACTACTCTTCCACGAATAAGCCGGTCGGCAGTTTCGTCCACGTGCCATTCCACTCCGCTGTAAGCAGTGGCACGGTCGAACAAATTTTGCCCATCATTCAAATAAAAGACGGGATAATACCGAAGCAGGTTCACCGGGTCGTCATACCCTGGCGGCAGCCAGATTCGCAGCATTCGTGTATTGCCGAAAATGCGGCTTTGAAATTCGTGCAGACGCAGGTCACCCCGCACCGATGGGTTCGACCCTCCAGCCGGCTGTTCCCCGATGATCGCTTGTTCTTGAATTATTTCTGCCATGAAAGTGCGCGCAACAGCGCTTGCCTCAAATCTTGTGCATTCTTTGCGCCACCAGCACCGACGACAGCACCGTAATTGCCGTAATCAACGTCAGCGATGACAGACACAAGATGCACCAAACTGCCAGCACAAACGCTTCCACATAAGTGAAGTAGAGAGCGAACCCCAATCCTGCCAGTGAAGCAATCAGAAGCATCACGGGAGCTTCGGCTCTAGCGCGATAAAACGTGGCCAAGATCAGCAGAGCTCCGTATCCAAGGATGCCGATCAACGCCACCGGGATGCCGAAAACGGCGGAGTATATGCTGCGGTTGACTATGTCGCAATTAAAATTCGCGCCGAAATCGCATAACGACGACGGAGAGGAGTCGTAGTGATGATAGAGCGAAACAGAAGACACTACCGCTCCCGCAATTGACAGCAGTGCGATCGCCCGCAGGACTCGCACGCCCCGGGAGCTCATGGCAGGCTGCATCCGCTCTTTTCACTCAGGGATTCCAGGCGCAGTACGCCTTCATGGCGCTCAGTGGCGAATTGCCATGTGGGAAAGTTTTTTACTCCAGCCTGCACGCAGTTTGGTTGCTCGGTATGCGAGCCCTTGGCGCCGCATTCGATATAAGGTACGTACTGAAACGCTGAGCCGAACATTTCCTTTTGCTCCTCACAGTGGGTGCACCAGTACAATCCGTACATTTTGACTTGCCGTGCAGCCAGGCATTTCGCAAATGCATCGAGCCTGCTAACTCGCGGCCGTTTCACCAGATACATCGTCAGCGCCAACGCCGCGACGATCAACACTGCAATCAGAATCTTGCGCCCAATTCGTGTGGTGCGGGCGCCCTCGCCCGTAGCATTTGCTTCTTGTCGCTTCCTGCGCAGTTCGGACATAGAAATGTTTTTATACCACGACATTCAAAGCGGAAGGCAGAATGTCCAGTGTCTGACAGTGCAAGCTGAGCACCTCCCCATCCACCATGACATCTACCGGCCCTTCCAAATGAAACTCGATTTGTTTTGCTGGCCGTCTCTCAGCCAGCGGATGTTGAATATGCGTTCCGTCATAAAGTGTCGGCAGATTGCGAATGATCCCCAGCCGTCCGATCGGCCCCCAGCGGACATATTCGATCAACCCATCGCTGACCTCAGCTTTGGGGGCGATCATCATGGTGCCGCCGGTAAATTTGCTGTTATTAAAAGTAAGAAAGAGGCAGGGACGTCGATCGATGTGTTGTTCTCCGTCGACCCGCAAAGGAAACGGACGGCGCTGCATCCGGGCCAGGCTTATAAAAATGGATGCCTGGTATCCCAATTCTCCCCAACCCTTAAACCGCCGCGCGCGCAAGGCCGCCACATTGGCGGAGAATCCCATGCTCAATAGATTGATGTAGTGAAGAACTCCCGAAGTATGCCTGAGACGCAAAACATCGCACTCACGCGAACGCCCACCCAGCAGTGCTTCTATGGCGTATTCCACTCCGCGATCCGTGAAGTCACGCAAGAATGAATTGCCGGTGCCCAGTGGAAGAAATCCCAACGTTGGACGCTCACCACGCTCCGCGCCCGGGAAAAGTCCATTTACGATTTCATAAGCGGTCCCATCGCCACCCACCGCGATGAACTTGCGGTAGCCTCTGGCGTAAGCGTCACGTGTAAGTCCTGAGCCCTGCCCCGGCGCGTCGGTTTCGACCGCTTCCAGCTTGATCCCGCTTGCCCGCAGCCGATCCAGCACCGGCGCCACCAGCTTGCGGCAATGTCCCCCACCTGCTGCGGGATTTACCACAGCGAAAAACTTGTCACTCAAAGCTCGATCACCGCCGTGCGCTCACGACTTTTTCCTATCTCCTCAGCCAACATGGCGCGTTTGATTTTCATGGAGGCGGTTCGCGGGAAGTCCTTTTCCCAGACCAGGGATCCCCCGACGCGCTTGAAATCCGGGAGGCGACGGTTGCGGGAGATGATCTCGTCCTTGAGCGTGGTGGTAAATTCCTGCCCCTCTTCAAGTCGCAACACCATTACCAGTATTTCGCGCCCCAGGGTTTTCTCCGGCCACAAGTAGTTGGCTGCGAAGATGCAATATTCCTTGACTGGCGTGCCCTCGAATGTGCTCTCGATATCCTCCGGATAAATATTCTTTCCGCCTTCGGTGACAATCATGTTCTTCTTGCGGCCAAATAGTTGCAGATGGCCCTTGCCATCGAACCGGCCGAGGTCGCCGGTAAGCAACCAGCCATCCACGATTGTTTCCGCCGTCAACTCGGGATCGTCGAGGTAATGTGACATCACAGTCTTGCTGTGCGCCGCCACTTCTCCGATGCCTTCCGAGTCGGGATTAAGGATGCGTAATTCCACCCCCGGCAGCGGCTTGCCCACCGTATCCGCTCGAAAAGGTTTGAGATCATTGACAGTCAGCACAGTGCCAGCCTCGGTTAGGCCATAACCGTTGGCGACCGGAATGCCCAGTTCATAGAAGAATTCCAATGTGGAAGGCTCCATGAAAGCTCCTCCGGTGAAGATGGCAACCAGTTCTCCGCCGAACGCCTTATGCACCTGCGGGAGCAGCCAGCGGCTGAGCTTCACATTCGGGCTTCCACGCGTGAAACTCTTGTTGAGGGCAACAAAATAATCCAGAAACAAACGTTTAAGCGCTGACAGTCCTTCGAACTTTGCCCGCACTCCCCGCTCCAGATTCTTAAGCACCATCGGAACCAGGCTAACGTGCGTGATTTTGTAGCGCACAAAAGCATCGCGCACAAACTCCGGTCGCAGCGTGCGCAAATGCACCACACAGGCGCCACAAACGAACGGCCCAATAAAACCCACCATAAAATCTATGGCGTGATTCGTCGGCAGGACGCTGAGATATCGCACTCCCGGCCAGAACGGGTACCATGCCGTCAGCGACTTGCATTGCTCCAGATAATTTTCATGAGTTAGGACGCATCCCTTTGGCCTCCCGCCAGTGCCCGAGGAATAAACGATGCAGGCCACATCTTCACGCTTCCGCGGAACAAATATCGGATTTCCTTTGCGCCGAAAATCTTCCCAGCGAAATGCGCCCGCCAGATCAGCGCTCAAAGGCGCTTCGGTAACCAAGACCAACGCTTTGAGATTCTTGAATTCCGGTGACTGCATCATCGCGCGCCACAGGTAATACTCCACGATCGCAATCTTGGCTTTACAGTGCGCCAGCAGTTGCAGGTGCTCGGCCGCCGTCAATTTGTAGTCAAGGGGCACTGGCACTCCGCCGCAATAAAAAATGGCGTATGCCGAAATCAGCCACTTCGACTGGTTGGTCATGATGATTGCAGCCCGTTCGCTCGCGTGTAACTCGGCATCTTCCAGCGCGCGTGCCAGGGGCAACGCCAATTCCTTGAAGTCGGAATAAGTGAGCCGTGTGCGTTCCCGGTCGCGATCGGACTCGATCAGACAGGTTTCGTCGCCCCAACGGTCCAGCGCATCTCGCAACGCCGCACCAAGTGAACTGTATTGGTCAAGATTGAGCATTCGATGGGATTTTCAATTTCCGATTTTCGATTGCCGATTTGTTAACGGACGGTAAGCAGTCGATCTTCAATCGGAAATTGGGAATCTAAAGTCGTGCTTGGATTCGTTCCGCCAGCATCCTGAAATCCGACACTCCCTGTAATTCGTAATCGGGCAACTCGATCTGGAAATGATTCTCCAGCCGGGTGAGCAGCTCGAGGGTTTGTAGACTGTTGATGCCCAGCGTTCGAAAGAAATCGTCATCCGGAGCGAGCTTCTCTCGGGCCACTTTAAAGTGAGCCGCAGCCAGGGTCAGGATCTGTTCAAGTGTTTGATTAAGAGTTAGCATAATATTATTCACGGTAAATAAGGTTGAGCCTCCGTGCTTTCGGAGAATTTTCGCCAGCTTCCACCGCTGGTTGCGCAAACAGTTCGCAAAAGATTTCAATCTCGCGCCGTAACTCTTCATATGGAATCGGTTTGATGAACTCCTTCGCCGCCATCGCGGTGCGCTGGTCGAATTTCTTTAACTGAAGCGCCGTGGCCCGCGCCACTTTCAACAATTCTCCTTCCGCCACCATCTGACTGACCAAGCCAACTTGCTGCGCCTTCGTCGCGTTGAAGCTTCGGCCCGTAAGCAATAGATCCCGCACAATAGCGTTACCCAGATCACGTTTCAGACGCGGAATGCCGCCGAATCCCGGAATCAATCCCAAACGTAGTTCGGGAAAACAAAACCGCGCCATTTTATCCGCGATAATAAGATCACAAACCAGGGCCAGCTCGAACCCACCACCGAAGGTCACTCCATGCACAGCCGCAATGGTCGTCAAAGGCGATGCATCAATCGCATTCATCACCCGGTGAATGCGCTCCAGATAATTGCGAACTCCCTTGACAGCCTCATCACGATCCATCTCTTGAGAAATCCGAAACAATTCTTTCAAGTCCGCTCCCGCCGAGAATCCGCATTTCAGAGAGCTATAAATAATAAGAGCATGCGCTTCACTTTTTACTTTCTCCAGGGCGGCAGCGAATCTTTCCAGTTCTTCGAGTGTGAGCAAGCCGATCTCATTGCAAGGCTCACGATGCAACGCCAGCTCCACAACGCCGTCGGTCAATCCCCAGGAAAGAGCCTGTCCTTCAAATTTCTTCATAATGGATCTTGACGATAACCGCCTGGAGTCCAGCCATTACGCTAAAAGTAGCGCCGGCGTCCCGCCGGCACCCGACAAGATAAACACTCAAGAAGCCTGTTTCACCCCATACATCTCTTCAATCTGCGCCTGCAACCGTGCCGCAATCAGATCTCGCTTGAGCTTGCCATTCGCAGTTAATAACCCGTTGTCGATCGAAAAGGGCTCCGCATGAATATGAAACGCTCGAACCTGCTTGTAGTGCGGCAAGTGCGAGTTGACCGAGTCCACCGCCACCTGTACTTCTTCGCGTGACACATCTCCAGTCACAATCGCCGAAAGGTATCCCTGCCCATTGCCGGTCAGGACCACCTGCTGCGCCCCCGCAAGATTGCGAAGCAATTCATCTTCAATCGGCTCCGGCGCAATATTGTGGCCCGAACCCAAAATGATCAGACTCTTGATGCGTCCCACAATACTCCAATTCCCAGCCTCATTGACTTCCCCCTGGTCGCCGGTATGAAACCAGCCCTCTCGCAGTGCCTTGGCGGTTTCCTCCGGACGCTTCCAATAACCGGGAAAAATATTTGGACCGCGAACAACAATCTCGTCATTTTCGCCCAGCTTCATTTCAATTCCGCTGATCGCCGGACCGACCCGTCCAGGTTCGATTTGTTGGGGGTCATCCATGGTGCAAATCGCAGTAGTCTCAGTCAACCCGTAACACTGCAACACAGGTATTCCTAGCATCATGAAGTAAAGCTGCGTCTCCACATTCAGCGGAGCTGAGCCGCAAATCAGAGCTTTCAAATTCGAACCGATCATCTTCTTACGAATGGTCGGAAAGACCAGCGTCCGAGCCAGACCTACCCAGATCCCCAGCCTAATCGAGCCGCCTTGCCCTCCCTGCTTGCGCAGCGACGCCCTCTTCGCATGACTATAGATTGTCAGTGCCACCCCGCCTGTTTTCCCCAGCTGCTCGTCCACCGCCTTGCGCATACGTTCCAGTAAAGCAGGAACATTCAAGAAATAATCCGGAGCGGCGGCGCGCATGTCTTTGGCTAGTCTGCCTAAATCCGTATTCAGAGTGAGCAGGCTGCTACGAAGCAGGCATGTCAGCAACATGATCCAGGAGCCCGCGAAACAGAATGGAAGATAGTGAAACACACGATCCTGCCCAGCTCTGTTTTCCATCAGAAGGTCGAGCCGCCCCGAGGTGCAACCCAGCATGTGTGCGACATTGCCCGCATTGAGCACCACTCCCTTGGCTTCGCCGGATGTGCCCGAGGTGTAAATGATGGTCACAGCATCAGAATCAGCCAGTTCCACCGTCGCGGTAGGGCCGCCAGCCCCAACAAAAATCTCATCAAAAACAAATTGAGGAGGAGCCTCACCCCAGTTTTCGACAATGCCATCGCGAAGCTCGGCGTCCCCGCAGCAGATCAGCGCCGGCGCGCAATCTTTCATCATCACCACGATCTCTTCCGGAGCCTGGCGCGCGTACAGCGGAACCACAATCAATCCTTCTGCCATGATGGCCAGGTCCATCGCCACCCAACGAATGCCATTGTGCGCCAGCAGCGCGCAACGATCTCCCTTCTTCAGACGCTGAGCCGCGAGGAATGACTGAGCCTTGCGAACCTGTTCCAGCAATTCGCTTCCGGTGATCAAAACGATTCGGCCGTCCCGAAGTTCCTGAAGGATGGTTGTGTCTGGTGCCGCTTCCAGCTGGGTAAAGATCTCTTGCAGAAAATTCATCGTCGGCACATCTCTGCTACGCGGCGTAGGTCTCCGCCAGTTTTTGCAGGTGTCCACTCATTGGCGGCAAATACTCTTCCCAACTCCATTCCCCCTTACGAATCGGAAACTCCGGATATCGCCGCTGTACTTCCTCTTCGAAGTACACCCCCATTCGCGCCATGACTCTAAGATTGCGTACCACGGTCCGGCCGATTCCGGCAGCGATCGCCTCTCGCTCCTTGCACAGGGTGTCCATCGCGACCAGTAACTTCGCTTCCAGGTCCGGATCATCCACGTTCATCAGCAAATCTTCGTGGCCGCGTTCCTTCATCAAATTGCGGATACGCTCATCCATAGTGATCCCCGCCGAGGGCACCAGGCCCGGCATCGAAGTCACAATTCCGTGATAGCGCGAGGAAACCATCATGTGACAAGCCCGCAGAATACTCACCAACTCATAAATGTTGTAATCATCGGAGGTGAGCACAGGCACGCCTCCCAACTTCTCCGAAATCCGCTGCCCCGGACGCGCATCCAACCGCTCCGTCGCCACCAGAACCACAAACACGTTCCGCCGCCTACGAAATGCGTCCACTGCATTCGCGATTGCCGTCAAATATTGCTGATAAGCCCTTTCCGCAGCCGCCCCGGAATTATGAAAATACACTGAACGATAGTGGCTGTCTCTGTACGCTCCCGTAAGCCCATGCAGCGCAAACTTTGCGATCGAAGCCTTCACCGGCCACTCAAACGGATTAATTGGACACACCACCAGCACCGGCTTGCTGCCGTCCCACCCCGCCTCGCGCAAAGCCTTCTTTCCGTACTCCGCAGGATGCGGTTCAAATGTCCAAGCCGTATCCGTGCCCAACTCCGTGGGTACTCCAAGTTCGCGCAACACGGTTCGTGATTCTTCATTCCGGGTAATGACCAGGGAGTTCCGGCAATAACCGGCACACATCTTGGCCACCAGCGGATCCATAGCCCCGGCTTCCGCCCCATATCCCACAGAAAGCTTATTCTGCGCCGCCGCAATCCCTAACGAGCCAATCATCATCGTGGTCAGCGCATTGGCGAATTTGCTCTTGAACATCGAGCCTTCGCAGGCGACCACTCCATGATGTTTAGGCACTTCATCAAAAAGAAATGGCGGAAAAATATCCGGCAGGTGTACCTGCGCACTCCTTTCAAAATATTCCTGCGAGAACTTGAAGTTCTGCGACATTACTGTGAACGCAACATTCTCCGACCCCAGAATGTGCCGAATCTGTCGCAACATTTCTTCCACACGGGTATCTGAACCCATGTTCCGAGTGCCGTTGTAGCCGGCAAACAACAGCTTCAACTTTTCTCCCGGCCGCCAGGCGGTGCCCTTCCCCAGCATCCACCCCACCTTCGAGATTTCAATCAGGCTGCTGACCCAGGCCTCCAGGACGAAGTCCATCATGCGGCGGATCCTCCCGCCTTCACGGGCCAATCCTGGTACTTGTAACTGAAATCTGTGTCGCGGCTGAACTTCAAAAGAGGATAGCTGTATCTCGAAAACGGCACCGGCTTGCGAGCCAATTCAGTAGTCACTCGCGTATTGTCAAATACCGTATTCCACACCAGATATGGCAGAAAAACTTTCATCAATGACGCCCCGTATGCCAGTGAACCTTTCCAATTCGCCGACGCATTTACCGCCGCTGTGAACGGCCGCTCCAGAAGGGGCATAAACACTGGTCCTCGCTTGTTCTGCTCCGCCGCCAAGGCGTTGGTAACTTCGCGGAAAGTCTGCGAATCCCGGCCCGATGAAAGATGATAAGTATCGTATTGCGGATTTTCTTTCTGATGCAGCTTGGCAATGGCACCGGCGACAAAGTCCACATTCACGATGTCTATTTTGTCGGACGCGCGAAACGGAAGCACCGGCAATCCTGCCAGAAATACAAACGCCTTCACCATCTCGAACTGCGTAGTTTCCGCGTAACGGCTGTCACCCAGTACGATGCTGGGACGAAAAATAGTAATGGGAACTTCCGGCAGAAGTTGCCGGATCATGTGCTCGCAAAATTTCTTAGTTCGCGCATAAGGATCGTAATCGGACCGATCCCAATCGATAGCCTCATCTTCGCTGACAATTTCATCATGACGTTTCCCCGCCACCGCCACTGTGCTGACCTGGCTGAACCGCCGCAATCCGTGGTAATGATTCGAGCGCATGGCAAGCTGCACAACCTCCAGTGTGCCCCGAAGATTCACATTCAGACAGCTTTTCTCGGACTTCCGGTTCAACGACGCCGCACAATGCAGCACGGAATCCGTCGTATGTATCAATCGGTCGTAATCATCATCCGCCAATCCGAAACGCGGCTGAGTGATGTCACCACAAAAAATCCGTACCCGGGCTTGCAAGTGCTCGTAAAACTGCGGGAAGCCAAGATGCAATTGCAGTGCCTGCCACAAGCGCAGTTCAGCCTCATGCGGATCGCGCGCGCGCACTAGCAGGTTCAGTGAAGCACTGTGGTCTTGCAGCAGGGTGGCAGCGACGTGTGCGCCAATGTATCCGGTGGACCCGGTCAGGAATATCGCCACGTTGCTCCGTTTGTCCCCGTTTTTACAGTTTCGCCGTTGCCGGGGAAGGCCGGGGTCAATTGGAAACTGCGCGCCGGCCGCGCTTCCAGCGGACGTCCTTCAATCAGCGGATAAGTCCATTTTCGCAGCGCGGGAATGTGCACGTAAATCCAATATTCCCACCAGTCAATGGAGCGCGTGTCATAACCGAAATCGTCCTTCTCCTCCAGCAACAAAGCGTAGGACAATTTTTCCACGTTGTCGGCAACAAAGTCGTGCTCGTTCTGAAGTATGAACGGTTCGAACAGACCAATCAGTTTTTCCACCTTTTCCAGGCTGCGCTCCGCCCGCGCCAGCGGCGGCTTTCGTAATTGCAATGGCGCCATGATCCGCTGGATGGATTGGATAATTGCTTTTTGCGCCGGCGCCGACATCCGGTCATACCGCTCCTTGGACACTGGAATCGCGTCGAACCGCAGCCGCAACCAGTATTCCAATCCTTCCTGCGCCCGATAGTATTTCCGGTGCGCCAAAGAAGTCAGCTCGATCGATCGCCGCATGTCGCAAGGGTTCGTAACTGAAGTTGCCAGTTGATACACCCGCCGGTTTCGCCGTTCCACGATGGCCGCTGCGATCAAAGTCATGCCGCAGCACACCGAATCCACGGGAATGATGTCCAGACGCTTGCGCTCATTGGTTGGCAGTTGCCGGAAATAAGTCCCTAAAAGATACGAAAGCGAAGCCGACGTGTTGATACCTTCATTCCACCCCAGAAATGGCTTCTTCAGGGAGGTTTCCACGATGCTCGGCCGCACCACCGCAATCGGCAGTCCATCCCCGTTCTTGCAAATCAATGACTCCGCCAGACTCTTCGTAAATGTATAGGTATTGGGCCATCCCAGTTCATTGGCCCGCTTGGTTCCAGCCTCGGTCAAATAATTGCGCAGCCAGCGAATCCGATTCTTTCGTATTTGATTGTCCAGCGCCACGCCACTCAAGTCTTTGGCCGCGTGTTCTTTCTGCAAGGCCTGTTGGCAGAGTTCTTTGGTCACCTCCGGGCTTACTGCCAGCCGCTGCGCGTGTTGCACGAATTCGTGCAGCGATCGGCATTCGTTCTCCGCATCGAAGTTTGGCACACCTGCCGGAGCGTAATTGGGACGCAGCGTCTCGCTCACCCTGCCATCGCGCGCGCCAGCAACGTAACAGGTAGAAAGATGCAGCAGCCCCGCGTGGTCGGACTGGCGGACAAAATCCAGAATGTTCGACACCGCGCTCACGTTGGTCGCCAGGGCATCTCGCAGATCGGGATTGAAATCGGTAAGGCCGGAGCTGTTAATGATCAAATCCAGTTTCTTTCGCAGAAATTCGGACGCCTCCGGAGCCAATCCCAGTCCCGGTTCAGTCACATCACCCTCGATTATTTCCACGCGTTCGCCCAGAAACCGGGGCAGATCCATGCCGTAACGCTTGAATAGAAGATCGAAAACCGGCGAGCCCTCCACCAACTTTTCAAATCTCTCTGCTGCTGGATTCGATTTCTGGCGCCGGATCAGCAGGTAGATGCGCCCGATCTCCGGCAGATCCGTTACCGTATTCACCAGCCACACCTTGCCGATGAAACCAGTCACTCCGATGAGCATCACATGCTTGCCCGCCAAAGCGGCACGAAGGGAGAACGGACTGGTTGCCCCGACGCCATCGAAATGAACAATGGGGAAAGACCGTTTCGGTGCCTCACGCTCAGCAGAACTTACTGCCGATGTCAGGGTTTCCACACTGGGCAAATCCAGATCGTTCGTCAGTTGCTCCCCCGACCGCCTTCCATCCGGACCAGCTCCAGTAATACGTGCAAACAATCCTCGCGGACGAATAATCGGTTCAAGCAAACGTCCTGTGGCCATGCCATCTCGAAATTCCATCCGGTTCACGACCAGCCACTTTACCCCCAGATGCCGCGCCAGAGGCCGCATAACGTGATCCAGACCCTGGCTTACCAATAGCAAGTCAACGCCCGAATTGATTAATGTCTGGAGCTGCCGAACTCCATCCGGCTTTAGGTTTGGCTGCAACTTGTACTTGAAGTATTCTTCACCCAGCAAATCCAGCCGGTCACGACTCACTCCACGCAGCACTGTGTGCACCACACGGGTAGCAAACACCCGGTTCGCCGCGTACAGGAAGGGACGCAGCACCGCCATCAGAAAGACCAATCCCCGCCGCACCCAACGCTCCAGAAATGTCTGCGCGTTCCAGGTGAAAAAGGCTACCGGCCGGACCGTAGTCAGATCCAGCAGACTTCCTTCTACGCGCCAATACACACCGGTGCTGGCAGGGATAGATTTGTGATTTAGCATTTCCAAATTCTTGTCCTGAGACTCAGGGCCTGATGGTTCCTCCGTATTGGAGGGTGAAGCTATCTATTGTAAACAATTGGAGCCAAAGGGCGAAGTCACCAAATATCGAGCCTCATGTGGCGCGGGCGCCCCCGCCCGCGAACCTCAAAGTCTGATCCTCCCTTTGCCCTACACGATACTTCATCGCATGCCATCCCGAGCAAAGTCGAGGGACCTGTGTTTTTCCACTGTTTGCAAGCGAGCGCAGGAGAACCCTTATCACAATTATCATCTGGAACGAACACCGAGATCGCACTACCAGCTGGAGCTAGCGTGGAACCGGCCCTTCGGGGCCGCGTAAGCCTTCGAATTAATCGGGCTTTAGCCCCAGCAGTCGCCGAATTTCTTCCACTATATCTTCCGGAGTTTGCCGGACATCCACCACCACGCCGTCCTCCGGCTCCTCGAGAATTGCGAATTGACTCACCAGCAATTTTTTCGTGGCAAAATGCCCCTGCCGCAAACCCAACCGCTGATAGATGATTTCGTATGTCCCCTTCAGATAAACCAGCTTCACATCCACCCCGACATCCAGGGCTTCACGATAGATCCTTTTCAAGGCCGAACAAGCCAAAACTACATTTTGCTTTTTCGCGATCCACCGGTTGATTGCTTCGCGGATCGCCTTAAGCCACGGCGCCCGGTCAGCATCATCGAGCGGAATTCCCAGTCTGATTTTTTCGACGTTCGCCGCCGAATGGAAGCTGTCCGCATCTACGAACTCCCAACCCAGTTGCCCGGCTAGCAACCTTCCCACGGTTGTCTTGCCCGCTCCCACCACACCCATGATTAGAACAATCACGCAATCAGTATATTTCGCAAAAATCGGCATAGGGGGACGGGTCGCCCCGCCTCCCCTGCCACACCACCGGACAAGCGGGTCCGCATCCGGCGGTTCGGCGGATTAAGCTAAGACCGCACGACCATAGGCGGGAGCCCGAGCCCAACAAAGTAGGCATTCGGCAAAGCAATGCTTAGAGCAGGCGAGTTCGCGATCCGCCACGGGTCGTGAGGGCTGCCGGCGGTTTGCGCCGCCAGGTCCTTACCCACGCCTCGTTGTCGGAGTTTGCGATACCGCGTTCGTCCACGCTTCCATTGCTTCCACACCACCGACCGAAGTCGACGGCGTAGCCACGTTTCAAGGCTGCGCAGCACCGAAGGCGTTTGACAGTCGCCGAAGTACCCAAGCCAACCACGCAGGTAAGTCGTAATCTCCTTGACCATCTGCGGGAGGCTAATGCTATGGGTTCGACGTGTCTGTTCCCGAATCCGCTCCTTAAAGCGAGCGCTGGCCTTGGGGGCGATTCGCCGCCTAGGTTCCCGTTCGCCGGTGAAGCTGAATCCGAGAAACTTCCTTTGCCTCGGTTGAGCCACGGCGCTTTTCGCCTGATTCACCTTGAGCTTGAGTCGGTGCGTAATGAAGCGCGTAACACTCTCCATCACTCGCAGTCCCGCTCGTTCGCTGCCCACGTAAATGTTGCAATCGTCGGCATAGCGGAGAAAGTGGTGACCGCGCCGCTCTAGCTCTCGGTCCAGTTCGTCCAGCACCAGATTACTGAGCAGCGGTGAGAGC
>Ga0209239_1000607_pt1 | contig 20757 bp, 11 predicted proteins | sample GraSoi013_2_20cm_FD_185824 | JGI IMG/M metagenome (GOLD analysis project Ga0209239, IMG submission 185824) | Grasslands soil microbial communities from the Angelo Coastal Reserve, California, USA - Sample 10_02_2013_2_20cm (SPAdes) (version 2) | ecosystem: Environmental > Terrestrial > Soil >...
TCGCCTGACGCGAAGGAGATGAGGCCTCTCCAACCGCCAAGGACCGTGGAGAGCAGGATCAAGGCGGGCGTGTCGTCATGGGCCGCGGACGGAATGTGCCATCCGATGGACAGCAGGTCTGCAGGGCCCGGGCGGACGAGATCGCTCCGCCGCTCTCCGCGCTGCTCCGGCTCCGAGAGGCGCAAGGGCTCCGGCGCCGGCTCCGGTTTCAAAGGAGAGAAGGCCTCGCGGACATGTTGCATCGCGACCGCGGGATCGAAGCCGCCGACGAGGAGGAGGGACGCGTTATTCGGAGCGTAGTATCGGAGGTAGTGGCGGTAGAGCGGCTCCCGGGCGAGGGAGGCCAGGTCCTGCTTGTACCCGATCGGGGTCCAGTGGTATGGATGGACCTGGAACGCGAGTCCCCACAGTTCCTCGTCGACGAGGAATTCCGGCTGGTTTTCCGCGCCCTCTCGTTCGCTGATCACGACGGTCCGCTCCGCCTCGACCTCCTTCGGATCAAAGGCGGCATTGCGCATCCGCTCGGACTCGATCATGAGGGCCGTGTCCATCGCGGACGCGGGGATCGTCTCGAAGTACATCGTGTAGTCCGTGTCCGTGAAGGCGTTCATCTTCCCGCCGAGGCGCGAGATGAATTTGTCGATGTCCCCCTTGCCGAGCTTGCCGCCGCCCTTGAACAGCATGTGCTCGACCCAATGGGTGGAGCCGGTCATGCCGGGGACCTCGTTGCGGGAGCCAATGCGGTAGACGACCCAGGTGGACAGAGCCTTCGTGTCGGGGATCGGTCGGAGGACGACCTTCAGGCCGTTCTCCAACGTCTCCACATGGGTAGGCATTTGGAGGACGAAGGTCAGCGCGCGATATAGAGTTGCGGCCGGGAGGCGCCTTTTTGGCGGTTTGATAGTCCCCCGATCGGGGGACCTCTGCGGTTCAGACGCTTGACTTTCCGATACAACTCCGCTTGTTCGGCCAAGACCGACGCGGGGATGCCCACACTACGTTTGGCACTCGGCTTCCGATCCTGGAGCATCCTCCGCCGACTCCGGATCAGCTGCTCCAAGACACCTGCCTGATCCCTTTTGATAATAAGATAGGGCTTGACGACCGAAAGAAGTGGCCCAACCATGCCATCTGTCCAAATGAGTTGATAAGCGAAACGCCAGGCCGCTTTCCTCGGTGGCTGGTTTGTCAGAATCCCGCCGTACGCCTGTTGTATTTGTTGAAGTACCTCCTTATCGGTGTTTGCAATGGAAATCCTCGGTTTGTAGTACACCCTTGTGTACCTCGGGCTTGTCCACCTCGCAATCATCAAGGATCCTTCCCCATCGATGAAACCAGCGAGGTACTCCGGGGAGAGGGGCAGGCCGGATGTGAGCCGTCGCTCCCGCCCGCGATGCCTCGAGCCGCGAATCACTCCCCTCTCATTCAAGCGTCTAAGACGGCGATGGAACCTTTCCCGGTACCTCAATTCTGTTTTTGACAACCGCAGGAGATGGCCTTCGGAATCCCGGGTCCTTCGGCACCTCCGAAGGTGTTCCTGAAACTCAAGCAATGCTGCTGCATGGTTAGATTTGATTCTGAGGTAGGGTCGGATCGCTTGGATCAACGTCGCAGCCTTGACGTTGGTCCAAATCAGGGCGTAGCCAGGTTTCCATCGCTTGTGTCTTTGGCCAACGGCAGACATCACTCCGCCCCAATCAGTCTCAATCCGTGTAAGAATCTGGATGTCGGAGTTGTAGACGCACACCCTGAGCGAATATTCAGGGGTTCTGCCAGGACGGCGTCGTCGTGCGAGGGACAGGGAGCCCTCACCGTCAACAAAACCGGCGAGATACTCAACTGAAATCAATTTTCACTAACTAGGGCTGGCGAGGCAATAAAGGCTATCGAGGGAGGTCGACGAAAGTACTACGCTCGCCGATCTCCTCCTTCTCCTTTTTGGGCTCGGAACTTGGCCGACTCCAAATCAAGTTCGAAGTCCTCTTCCTTCACTTCGCCAGGAGTAAACACCTTGCCGGCCTCGAACTCCAGCTTCTTTTCGCTCTTCTTTCGCTTCTTCGGCTTTTCCTCAACTTGCTGTGGCATAGGGTGTCTCCATCTTTGTAGCGTAAGGATCGAGGAGATCGATTCGCCTGCGCGTTCCGTCGTTCACGATCAACATGGACCAATCAATCATCTCGATATTGAAGGTGTCGCATAGCTCCCTTCGTAGCGCGGCACGTGTATCCTTGGGCGGCTCCTGAATCGCCTTTTTGATAGCGTCGTCGTCCGTGATGCGATCGACCAAGCCGGCGCGCTGCCGCTTGTAGAAAAGCGACCGTTCGGCCCCAATCTCGGAGTATTGCTTGCACGCCATCATGTCGACATCGGGTCCTGCCTTCTTCTCGCCGGCCTCCTGGATCGCGAACCATCGGTCAAGCCATTCGATCCGGTGCGCGAGTTCCTTCGAGCGCCGGTTCTCGAGGCCGTCCAAGACCTCTTCGAACGTCCGTAGGGCGCGTTTCTCCCAGTCGTCCTGCACGATCGATTCCACCTTCTCCAGATAGTACCGTTGAATGTCAATCGGCGACACGATCCGTCCGTCCTCGAGCTCGACCTTCCACTGTTCCGGATTCCGGATCTCCACGTTGTGCCACAGGTCCCGGATCGGATCCTTGAGTCTTGGCACGTCGTCCAGGCGTCCGTCCTCCATGAGCTGCAACACGCCCGAGGTGACGAAATGCCGGAGCATGATCGCGGTCTCGTTCATGAGCGCGTCCCCGACGATCACGTGCAGGCGCCGCCACAGGCGGCCGTCCGCGTGGGGTTCGTCGCGCGTGTTCAGGATGCCGGTGTCATGCATGGTCTCGCCGCTGATCACCTGAGACGTCAGGAAGGCCATCGGCGACAGCACGTACTTCCCGCGCACGATGTCGCCCGCGCCCGTGTAGATGATGCGGGTCGCGAGATGCGGCACGAGGTCCCGGATGAACTGGCCCGGGAAGGCGACGTCGCGGGAGACGCAGTAGTTTTCGTGCGACCCGTACGACGTCCCGTCGGGGGACGTGTTGTTCTTGAACGCGTGGATCTTCATGTTCCCCGTGTACTTCTCCTCCATCACGCGGCGAAGCCAGTCGAGGATCTTCTCGCCGGCCTTCTCCCACACGACGACATCGTGGAAGTTCGTCGTCTCCGCGGTGCTCACCTCGAAGTGCCCGACGTCGTAGTAGACGCGGGATCCGTTCGTGATGAACTCGCCCGCGAGGTGCAGGTCCGATTCCCGCAGAAGGTCGAGTGCCATCATGTGGGGGTCGAACCCCATCGTGCCCATCTTGCGGCAGTACAGCGTGTACTCGTGTTCGGTTCCCTGGACCATCTTCCTCATGCGTCACCCGACCATCGGGTCCGCACCGGTCCGGAAGACCTCCCGCTGGCGCTTCTCGTAGACGTACATCTCCGTGATGGCGTGCTCCTTGCTCTCCTCGTCGATCGCCATCTCGAGGTCTTTCATCGTGAGGCCTTCCTTCTTCCGCTCCGTCTTCTTCAGCAGGATGACCCGCTTCACGAAGTTCTTCTTCGCGGTCGTCACGATCGCCTCGATGATCGCGCCGGAGATGATGTCCTTGCGCTTGACGGTCTTGATCGATTCCTTCGCTTCCGCGTCGAGTTTCACCTTGACCCACTTGTTCTCCCCATACAGTTCGTCGAGGACGAAGCGGCGCAGGGCCTCGACCGCTTCCTTGTGCCCGCCGGATTGATCCTCCAGGCTCGCCTGGACCGGGAGCGCTTCGTTCAGGTAGATCCGCAGGATTTCCTCCGCCGCCTTTCGGTCGGGACGCGGGATCTCGATGATCTCGTCGAACCGCCCGGGCCGGAGCAGTGCCGGATCGACGAGGTCCGCGCGGTTCGTCGCGCCGATCACGAACACGTCGTGGAGCTCGACGAGGCCGTCCATCTCACTCAGGATCTGCGCGATGATGTTCTTGTGGACGCCTGAGGTGTCCATCATGCCGCGGACCGTGAAGAGCGCCTCGATCTCATCGAAGAAGACGATGCTCGGCTTCTTCTCGTGCGCCTGGCGGAAGATCTCCTTGATGATCCGCTCGCTCTCCCCGACCCACTTCGACAGGACGTCCGCGATGCTCACGTTGAAGAACGTCATGTCGTTCTCCGTCGCGATCGCCTTCACGAGCAGGGTCTTGCCGCACCCCGGCGGTCCGTACAACAGGATGCCGCGCGGCGCCTCGAGGGCGATCTGCGCGAACAGCTTCGCCTCCTGGTACGGCAGGACGACGACGTCCTTGATCCGTTCGATGGCCTCCATGAGGCCGCCGATCTGACCGTAATTCACGTTCGGTTTCTCGCCCAACAACAGGGACTTGACCTCGAGGTTCGGTAGGACTTCCAGCACTTCCATCGTCGGAGGCAACACGCTGATCTGGAAACCGGGTTTCAGCTTCTTGTAGACCGTCTTGTCGGTGTCGATCAGCCGCTTCTCCATGTCGCCCTCGATCGAGATCACGAGCTTGCCGTCCATCATGTCGGCGACCTTCGCGATCACGCCTTCGTTGCGGACGGCGCTTCCCTCGACGATCGCGTACGTCTGCGGGTGCACCCAGACATATTGGCCGATCCCGAGCTGAGACTTGTCCATGAGACCGGTCGAGACCTTGAGGAGCTCCGTGGCCCGCGCCACCACGACCTGGTTGCCGTCGAGGTCGGGACCTTCCTTGCGCACGACGTAGGCGTAGAGGAGCGGCGGCTGTTTGATCTTGTTGAACTTGTCCTCGTACGCCTTGAGCCGGTACTCCCGCTCCTCGATCTCGTAGCGGAAGGAGTGAAGGTCCCGCTCGTACTGCCGGCGGAGACGGTCCATCTTCTCCTCGAACTCGTCCCGGACCTCGTCCGCCGACTTCCCCGCCTTCCCGTCGCTTTCGTCGCTTACCATCCGTGCATCACCGCGTGCCTGGGCCCGCGTGTCGGTCGGGGCGGGACGGCATCTGCTCTGTCGACGCAAGTCTGTGGAACAAGATGCGGTCTCGTCCCATCCCTTGTTAGAAAGTGGCATCCAGAATTAAAGCTTTTGTTATCGGTATTGACCCTGCGACCATCGGAATATTCCACCGGGAGTGAAAGTGTTCTGAACACACTTCGAACGAGGATCCGCGCCCGGGGGTCATTCGGAGGCCTTGTAGTAGCGAAAGGACGAAGAACAATCGCGCCGCGGGGAGAAGACACCCTTCGGATCCGGAATTTACTGTGCGTATCCGCCTTGAATCAGTTTCTTGATGTACGGCGTCAGGACCCGCGCGAGACTCATGTCCCCGTCCCAGTCCTCGAGTTGGTCCCAGTGGTGGTCCTCCATGTCCTTGATGCATCGCTCGATGCGCGCGGTCCACGACCCGCTGCCGTCGCCCTCGATCCGGGCCGCGAGCACGAGCCATTTTCCACGCCCGATCAAGATGTGCATGTGTCCGACGGTCATCTCATTCAGGTCGGCGTAATCGTCGCCGCGAAGCGCGTCCTTCACGAACTGCTGCACGGCGGTGAGCATGCCGCTCAGGATGTCCGTGTCGACGTCGGGTCGGAGGCGGCGCGTCTCGTGTTTGATCAAGATGCCGTCGCGGTGGTTGAGCAGGAACACGTCCTCGACGATCGCGTCGCCCTCCTTCGAAACGGATACGGCGGGAGGTTTCGTCGGGGCGGCAGACCGACGACGCATGACGAGGAAGAGCGCCCCACCGGCGACCGCGCCCACGAGGACAAGAGCCCACCAATAGTCGCCAAGGCTGAATCCGGATGCGATGCCGCCAATCGTAGAGAACTGGAACGTCCGGGATTGCGTCATGCCGTTCCCGGCACGGTCCCGCGCGCTCGAGTCGATCGCGACGAAGTAGGTCGTCCCGGCGTTGAGGGAGCGCGCTGGAATAAACGTCACCTGGGTCGAATCGGCGCTCCACTGGTAAGCCCCGTTCATCGACGGAGTCAGTGAGAAGGCGGCCACGACCGAGTTGCGATCCATCGCCTCGCTGAACGTCACGACGACCCACGGGGTCAGGTTCGTGTTCGCGCCCAGTGGAGCGACATCGGTCACGAACGGCTTTGTGACGTCCACGATCGTCGAGGTATCGTTGCCCGCGGGCGGGACCTCGGCGTTCCCGGCGCGATCCCAGGCAAGCGAACGGAATCCGTAGGCATGGCCGTCGACGCCCACGAAGGTCGCGCTCGTCGTCGTCGTGTTGGAGTATCCGGAGAGGTCGGCCCACGCGCCCGCACCATCTCGCACTTGCACGCGATACGTGGCGATGTCCAGAGTTCCGGCCACGGGACCCCAGGAGATCCCGAACTGCAGGGCAGTCTCATACGGCGGTAGGGCCGTCACACTCGAGTCCGGTGGGGACATGTCCACCATCGTCCACGAGTCGTTTCCACTCACGGACTCCACATTGCCCGCGCGGTCGGTCGCAACCGAGCGGAACTGGTACGTGTGGCCGTCCAGACCGGAGTAGGAACCCGAGGTCGCGGTCGTCGTGGGGATCCAGTCCGTCCAGCCGCCGCCGTTGTCGTTCACCTGGATTCGGTAGGTCGCAATGTCGAACGTGCCTTCGCGAGCCTCCCAGGTGACGCCAAAGGGCGAGGAGGTTTCGTAGATCGGGAGCGGGCGGGTTTCGGACTGGGGTCGGACCGTATCGACGATCGTCCACGTGTCGTTGCCCGCGGGCGGGAGCTCGACATTTCCCGCGGCGTCCCTCGCCAGAGAACGGAACGCGTACGGCCCCTGAGAGCTTGCCGTGAACGTGCCCGACGTCGCGTGCGTGTCCGGGAGCCAGTCGACCCAACCGGAACCCGCGTTGTACTGGATTCGATACGCCGCGATGTCGGTGACGCCAGGATCCGGAGCCCAGGACACGACGAAGGACAGCGTGTTCTGGTACGCCGCAAGGGTGTTCACGTGGGATCCCGGGCGGACCGTGTCCACGATCGTCCAGGTGTTGTTGGCGGAGCCGGCCGAGGGCGCGGCCTGTGTGTTTCCGGCGACATCGGTCGCGGTCGTGTAGAACTCGTAAGTGCCGTCGCTCGGAGCGTTGAAGGAGAATCCTCCGATGCTCGGGACGACCTGGGTCGCAAACTGAATCCACCCGCCTCCGCTGCGGTACCACAAGGTCAAGGTCCGGACGCCGGTTCCGTTTCCGTCGTCATACGTGTAGTCGACGGTGAACGTGAGTGTGTTTTCGTACGTGGGAAGGGGAGTCGCGGACGAGTTCGGTGCAATCGTGTCGCGCATGCCGAAGTTCTCCGTGTGGCTCGTCGCCATGTCGACCAGACGGGGATTGATCCAGAACGAGGCGCCGGCATACGACACGGCGACCCGCGTCTGGTTATCGTGAATCGTCGTCGTGGATTGCTGATACACGCGATCGGTCACGAGAAGCCACGGCGCGAACCCGCTCGACGTGGTGAGATCCCAGGCGGACATCGCGTCGTCGTCCACGTGGACGTGGGCGCCGGCGACGAACGTCACGTTGTTCGGCCAGTAGACGGCCACGGCGAGGAAGTTTCGGACCGTTAGGTTGCCCGTCTTTTGGACGGCCAATTTTGCCGAGGAGAAGGGCGTGTTAACCGTCGTCGCCTCCGTGTAATTGTCCACGTTGATGTCGAAGTCACCGATTCCGGCCAGTGTCGCGTTGGCCATGGTCAGACGAGTTCGGGACGTGGCATTGCCGATCGCGTACACGCCCACCCCGTAGCTCTTCGGGCTGCCCGATCCCGTTCCGGGAGCGCCCTTCGTCACCGTCTGAATCGTGTCGAACGACGAGGTCCCGCTAGGGACGAGCGCCGCGATGAATGCGGTGCTGTCACCGCCGCGGCCCGCCGCGTTCCCGATGATGAACGCGTTGCCACCTCGTCCCCCCACCAGCGTATCGATCCGGTTCGAATCTGAATCCAGGCTGGTGTGGAATGCCGCCACGCCGGTCACGCTGCCTCCGGGGCCTCCAGCGAGGGTCCCGATCCCGCCGGCTCCGCCCGTCAGAAGGGTAATCGTGTTCCGTTGAAGGAGGGTGAGGTTGTACGGGCTTCCATCTCCGACGGCCACGATGCCCGTCGCATTTCCGCCCATGCCGGCGCTCACGCGGCCTGCTCCGGCCACGCCGCCCGTCAAGTCGATGAACGTGTTATCGTGAAGCGAACCGGTCCCGTCCACGCCGACCGTCCACAGGCCGGCGACTTGCCCGGCGCTTCCGCCGGACGACCCACGGGGTCCGTTCGAACTGTTCCCGCCATGGCCGCCCCGGACGGTTTGCAAGGTGTTCCAGCCCGCATCGCCATTTATCGCCTGACCCGTGAGGAATCCATACGCATCCGCGCCGACACCGCCGTTTCCGAACGCTCCGACGCTCGCGGCGGCGCCATCGCCCCCCGATCCGCCGGTGACGCCCGTGAGAAAGTTCGACGTCCAGGACGCCGAGGTCGCGGAGACCATGCCTTGGACTCCTGCCGCGGTCCCGCCGTTCCCTCCGTTGCCTCCGTTCCCGGTCGCGGCCGACGAGCCCCCGCCCGTTCCTCCGCGGCCGCCGACGACGGCCGTGATCGTGTTCGACCCGACGTTCAGTGTGGATACGCCGAACGTCACGATCGCGCCGGCCGAACCTCCGTCCCCGCCGCGCCCGCCGCTCGTGGTGGCGCTGGCGGCCCCATTCCCTCCTTGGCCCCCGACGACTTGGGTGATCATATTCCCGACGACGGTCCCTGTCGATGTCCCGTTCACGAGGATCCCGACCGCATAGCCTCCGTCGGTCCCGCGGCTGCCGGCGGGTGCCGGCGTCCGTCCGTTCGTCGCGACGACGCCACGGATCGTGTTCGTCCAGATCGACGCCGACTGTAAGTTCGTGGCATAGATCGCCAACGCCGGATTGCCCGTCACATTCGTGATCGTGTTGTCGATGAAGGTCACGTCGCCCGACGTGCTCGCCTGGATCGCGATGTTCGTGTAGTTGATCCGATTCCGGAAGGCGGACGAGCTGGACGCCTCGAGCACGATCCCGGCATAGGTGGTATCAATCACATTGTCATTGATCGTGGGCGAACTCTGGATCGCATAAATCCCCCGCTCCGCGCGAGAAATCGAGGCCCAGGTGACGGACCCGGTGCTCGTCGCGTTGAACTGGATCCCGCCCCAGGGGACGAGCGAGACCGCATTGCTGTGCGTGAACGTGATGAGACTGTTCGACTGCCCGTTCGCAATCAAGGTCCCGCGGACGTAGAGATGCCGGAAGGAATCCCCCATTACGGAGACCCCGGGCTTGATCGTCAGGGTGATGCTCGGGTTAACGGTGACATTGCCAACGAGAACGTGGACGCACGATGCGTCCCAGGTCGTATCGACCGCGATGTTCCCGGACTCGTTGCAGTTCGGGAGCGGGCCTGCCGCGGAACCCGCGGACGAAAAGCCAAAGACTCCGGCAAAGGCGGCGGAGAGGAGGAACGCGACAATCAAGCGGCTTCGCCCGCGAGGGCTCAAACGAAGGGGGTCCATCGATTCGTGACTCCGGGGTGGGGCCTGGCGCGATTCGGTTGTCCTTCCCGGTTCACTTCACGATATATTAGACGAAGGGCGTAGTTACCGTCTGTGATAACTCACGCCAACCCGGGCTCTGGCAAGATTCATTACCGCCCGGAAGGTTGGTCGCGGCGATGGCCGGGGACGGACTCGACGCGATCTTCTCCCCGCGATCGATCGCCATCATCGGGGCGTCGCGCCACCCGGGGAAAATCGGATACGAGATCCTACGAAACCTGATCCTCAACGAATACCAAGGAATCCTGTATCCGGTGAACCCGAATGCGAAAGGCATCCATGGCATCCGGGCGTACCCGAGCATCCTCGAGGTCCCGGAGCGGGTCGACCTCGCGGTGATCACGGTCCCGGCGGACTTCGCTCTCGAAGCTGCGGAGGCGTGCGGGAAGAAGGGCGTGAAAGGCCTCGTCGTGATCACGGCCGGGTTCCGGGAGGTCGGAGGCGTCGGGATCGAGCGGGAAGCCCGACTCCTCGCCCTGTGCCACGAATACCAGCTCACGATGATCGGTCCGAACTGCATGGGAGTCATCAACACCGATCCTGACGTCCGGATGGATGCGACCTTCGCGCCCACGCCACCGCTCCGCGGCGGGATCTCCCTCGTCACGCAGAGCGGTGCCTTGGGGATCGCGATTCTCGAGCACGCGAAGACTTTGGGAGTCGGGTTCGCAAAATTCTGTTCGCTCGGGAATAAGGCCCAGGTGAGTTTGAACGACCTGTTACAGATGTGGCGCGGCGACCCGGATACGAAGATCATCCTGGCGTACATCGAGAACTTCGGCAATCCGAAGAACTTCGTCCAGATCGCCCGGGCGACGACGAAGGACAAGCCGATCATCGCGGTGAAGTCCGGTCGCTCGGAAGCCGGGAGCCGCGCGGCGGCGTCTCACACGGGCTCCCTCGGCGGATCCGATCTGGCCGCGGAAGCCGTGTTCGCCCAGACGGGCGTCCTGCGGGCGGCTTCCATCGAGGAGTTGTTCGACCTCGCGATGGCATTCTCGCTCCAGCCATTACCTCGTGGAAATCGCGTGGCCATCGTCTCCGATGCGGGAGGCCCCGCCATCATGTGCGTCGACGAGCTCGTCGCACACGGCATGCGGCTCGCGGAGCTGACGCCGTTCACGCAGGCGTTCATGCGTTCCTGGGCGCCTCCCGAAGCGTCCCTCCGGAACCCGATCGACCTGACCCCACAAGGGAGTCTCGAAGACTACCGCCGAGCGCTGGACGCAGTCCTCTCGGACGACGGCGTCGACGCGGCGATCGCGATCTACGTGCCCCCGGTGCGCGTTGACGAAGTCGACGTCGCCCGTGCGGTCTGGCAATCGGCCAAAGACCATGCAAAGCCCGTGTTGTGTAACTTCCTCGGCCGATCGGAGAATAGCCCGGGATTCGTGGAACTCGTGAGCCACAGCGTTCCGTCGTATTTGTTTCCTGAAAGCGCGGCGCGGTCTCTCGCCGCGATGTACCGCTATGCACAATATCGGAACCGGGAGGAGGGGGAGCTCCGCACCTTCCCGGTGAATCGCACGAAGGCCGAGACGATCCTCGAGCGTGTCGTAGGTGAAGGTCGCCTGCAGCTTCGGGGCGACGAGGCGGAGGCCGTGCTGGAGGCCTACGGCATCCGAACGGCGAAAACGCGGATCGTGCGGCGAATCGAGGATCTCGGCCGGACCGCCGAGGAGATCGGCTATCCCGTCGTCCTCAAGGCGGTCGGTCCCGAGATCGTCCACAAGTCGGATCTCCAAGCCGTCCAACTCGGCATCCAAACCGAGAGACAACTTGTCGACGCTGCATCGGCGATGGAACATCGGCTCCGGGATCGTCGCATCACCGTCGAGGGCTTCCTACTGCAAGAGTTCGTGCGCGGAGGCATGGAGGTCATCCTCGGGATGGCGCGGGACAAGGTGTATGGCCCGTTCCTGGTCTTCGGCCTCGGCGGAATCTACGTCGAATATCTCAAGGACGTCTCGTTCGGCTTGCCTCCGCTGACGGACCGCGACGCGAGGAGAATGATCGAATCGATCCGGACGTATCCGATCCTCCGCGGCGTCCGTGGTGAACCGCCGCGCGACGTGACCGCAATCGAGGAAGGGATCTTGCGACTGGGGGCCCTTGTGTCCGACTTCGACTCGATTCAGGAGTTGGACCTGAACCCCGTGCTTGCGTTGGAAGAAGGGCACGGATACCGGGTGGTCGATGCACGGATCCTTCTGCGACGGCCCTCCCGCGAGGAGGCCGACCTCACGGATTCGAGCGAGCCTCCAACGGACCGGTGAGTTCAATCCAAATTCCGTCCGGGTCCTGGATGAAGGCGAGGAGAGTCCCGCCTTCGACGAAGGGAGCTTGGCCCGCCGCCGCACCCCGCGCGAGCAACTCTCGATACGCGCGTGGCACGTCCTCGCATTCGAACGCGATGTGATCCAACTCGTCACCGTTTCTGTAGGGACCGTGGAAGAACTCGGAGCCCTCGGGATACCAGTTGAGTTCCAAGATCCAACGCGAACCGGGACTCCGAAGTTCGGCCCACTCCCCGCCCGTCTCGGGGACTCGCTCCCGTCGAGCGAGCTGCATTCCGAACAGGTCTTGATAGAACGCGAGGGAACGAGGCAGGTCGCGGACCTGGATTCCGACGTAGGCGAGTCGAAAGTGCATGGACTCATCGACAGCGGAGCGGCCTGCATAAGTGATTCGCCGGCCAGCGGGGGTTCACAACACTTGTAGCCTTGGAACGCTATCTCCGTCGTCGAGAGGGAGCCATGATCCAAATCGACATCGAAGTCCCGGACCGTCCCGGAGAACTGGCGAAATTGGCCGCGATCCTCGGAACGGCGGGAATCAACATCGACGCGCTGAGTGCGGAGTCAGCCAGTGGCCGGTCCTACGTGAGCCTGATCGCGAACCAGCCGGTCCAGGCCCGGGAGGCCCTGATGAAGCACGGGTACGTGTGTTCCACTCGGACCGTGCTCGTGGTTCGCCTCGACGACAAACCGGGAGCGCTCGCGGCTCTCGCGAAACGACTCGGGGATGCCGGTGTGAATGTGATGAGTGCGATCCACTTGGGCACGGTCGGTGGACACGCGCAACTGGCGCTCGGAGTCGACAATCTTGAGAAGGCCCGTTCCCTCGTCTAGCGACTCGAAAGCGGCGCCTCGGTCTCAATGCTGGATGTGATAACGAAGCGCGAAGGACAGAAACCCTCAAGAGACCGGGCATTCCTATCACATCTGCATCCGCGTACTTTCGGGGGGGCGGACGCTAATGAAAGACGTCATTGTGGAGGAGGGGGCCATCTCGCGAGATGGCGTCGGGGTCGTCGCACGGTCCACGGTCCAAGCGCCGAGGATGGTCCCTCGGATCGACTATGAACGAATCTTCGTCTTGGACCAGGATGCGCGGTTGCTCGGCGAGTACGCGCTTCGCGATGATTGCCCGCTCGAGTACGACGATCTTCGCCGTTCGATTCCCGTGAACGGGATGCGGCATCTCGTCGCGTTCTACCAAGGGGAATTCGCCTTCACGCCGTTTCGGGTCGAAGACCTGTGGTTCGTCGTCTTGAGCCACGGCGTCCCGCGGATTGAGGAGCGAGGATCCATCGGCACCCTCCTCGCAGCCATGCGGATGCATCTGCCGCCTAGCCTGTCGCCCGCGATCGCGGCTCGGGAAGATGCATTGCGAGAGCGAGACCGCGAGGTCGAGGCTCGTGAGGTCCATGTGGCGCGACGGGAACAGCGGCTTGCGCTCCTCGAAGCGGAACTCCGGAGTGCCGCGATTGCCCTTCGCGACTTGGAGGGCGAGGTACGGACGAGAGAGACGCGGCTGACGGCGTTGCGCGATTACGCATTGCAGATGCAGCGCTCGTTCCGACAAGCGAAGTCGAAAGTCGAGCACCCTCTGGAGGCCGAGTCGACGACGAGGAGAGAATCGCCCGGTCCACCGTCTCCGTGACAGCCCCGTCTCACGTCCGATAACCAAAGCCCGGCCCTTAAATACGGTGCAGCCCGCTCGAATCCTCCGACAAGTCACGTGAGGGAACGCCCTCGCGCACCGGAGCAGGCAGCGTATGCAAGGGCCGATGGAAGCCCTGGTGTCGGGCATCTTAATGCGAGGTCTCAGCCCGGCCTTCACCACGGTCCTGATGGCAGCCCCTTCGAGGAAAACCGTCCGGGCGCAGCTCAAGAAAATCTACGTGCTCAATGATCACGGAGACATGACCGGCGAATACATCCTCGACGCGGATTGCCCGATCGATTACGACGATTTCTTGAAGGTGTTGCCTCCGGAAGGAATCGGCGATCGAGACTCGCTGTTCGTCGGAGAATACGTGTTCACGGCGTTCCAGAGCGGCAAGTTGGTCTTCGTCCTCCTGTCGCGCGGTCATCTCGCATCGGAGGACGTCGACTGGACCGCTCTCCTGCTGACGGCAGCGGATTCGCATCTTGCCCCCGCGAGTCGCGCGGCACCCCCTCGAACGGAGGCGAAACCGGATCCCGACAAGGCGTCCGCGGAGCGCGAGGTCCGCCTCAAAGCAAAGGAGAAAACTCTCGCGGAACAGGAAGCGAAACTCCAGGCGGAGTCCGCGAATCTTCTCGGTCGACAGGAAGAGTTGAACCGCCAGAAGGCGGGCCTGACAGCCCTCGCGGACTACGCGGCCCGCATGCAAGACTCCGTCACTCGTGGCGTGTCGCGTGCGATGAAAACCCTCGAGATGACGGAACAACTCACGGCCAGCCGGGACCTCGAATCGAAGAAGACCGATTCGAAAGCGACATCGGATGCCCGACAAGCATTCGAACAGGAACGGAACGAGCTCCTGGCGGCGAAGAACGAAATTGACGTTCGATATCGTGAAGCCACCACGCAAATCGCGAAATTCGAGAAGGAAGCGAGGGACTCGATCGCTGCACTCGAGAAGGAACGCGTCAACGCCGCGACACGATTGTCCGACGAAGAAAGGATGCGAAAAGAGATTGAAGTTCGCGTTGCAGACATGAGTCAGCGGTTCGCCGCGATGGCGAAGGAACGGATCGTCGCGTCCCATCGCGGTCCGGGGGAGACGGACGAAGTCCGGAAGACGATGGAAGGGGAGAAGGGAGAGCTTGCGCGGGAGCGGAAATTCCTGCAACGCCGTGCGATCGAGCTCTTGGACCGCGAGGAACGCGTGCGCGACCGAGAGTCGAAGTCCGACGAGCGAGAACACGAACTCGCACGTCGAACGGAGGAGCTCACGGCGAAGGAACAGGACGTGTCCAGACAGAAGACGATCATCGCGCAGGCGAAACCGCCAATCCTAGATGTCCGCGCCCAAGCCGACGAGGCGAAGAAGGACATCGAGCGGAGGGTGAAGATCATTCAGCAAAAAGCGCTCGAGCTCCTCGACCGAGAAGAGAAGCTGCGTCGTCGAGCCGCGGAACTCGAGGCGATGGAAGCCCGCCTGTCCGGTCGCGTAACGGTCGAGTAGCGGACCCATTTCTCTCCATGAAATCAGGGTCGATAACCACCGACCCGCGCTTAAATAGGTGCCAGCCGAAACACGATTCACACCCGCACAGACGGCGTCCTAGTCGTGACGGCTTTGATCGGAGTACGCACAAGTCCGCCGGCCCGGTTTCGTATGAGCGGGCGCACCGTTTCGATTCGAGCCAACCCGACCAGCCGCGTCCCGTCCGGCGCCTGCGGACGCAATGAAGCGATTCGGTCAGACGGCCACCTGGAGGCCTCCCCATGAACGCGCGGACCGCCCTGCTCCTCGGCGTCCTCCTCCTCGCGACGGCCGCGGTGGCGATTGAGGCCCAGCTGGCGCCGGATCCACTCGCACAATTTCTCGGCCCCGACGGACGGCTCACAATCCCCGGTCGGGCATTGACATCGGAGATTCAACGACTCTTATTTCACGGGAACGACCTGAGGCCGTACTACAATATCACATTCCTCCTTCCGGAACGGTCCTCGCATCCGACGGCCCGGCTCGTCTCCTTTTCGTTCGACGTGGCAAACCTCAATGTGTTCGTGCATCGAGGCCCTCCGGAGGGCAGCGCGGGAAATGCCGTTGGCCACAGCATCCGGGCGGCGTTCCCTCCTGTAGACTGGCGCCAAGTAGGGAGCGAGATCCTAGCCTCCGTTCGAGGAGGCGTCGGATGGGTCTTCGATCTCTTCACGGTGAATGCTAGGGCCGACAGTGTGACCGTCGACTCGACAACCACCACCGTGGTCGACCCGGACGCCGCCACGTGCACGACGTCACAATCGGCGACCGCGGCGGACAACGCCGTACTCGTCATGCTCAGCAACCGGCCCGCGAGCGCCTACTCGACCGTCACCTACGGGCCCGTGAGTTTGAGTCTCATCGCCGGGACGGCCTCGAGCGGCGGCGGAACCGTGCGGACGGAGATGTGGTTCTACCAGGGTGCAGTCCCCGGCGGTGCCCAGACGATGACGGCCACGCTGGCAGCGGGCACCGCCAAACACGTCTGCGCGACGATCCTGTTGAGCGGAGTCTCGAGCGCGGGCCCTACGGCAGGCGGGACGACGGCAAGCGGCAATGGGGCCAATCCGAGCATCGCGATCTCGCCGGCGGCGGGCGAACTGGCGTTTGCCGTGTTCGCACACCAGACCGCCACGGCTCCAACGGCGGTGACCGGTACGGGAGCGGCCGCGACCGATCTCTACGGCGTCGCGGTGACCGAGTGCACCGGTTCGGGTACCAATCTCTGTGGAGCGGGCGCCGACATGCCCAATCCGGGAACGGCGATCACGTGGACGATCGGCGGCGGCAACAACTGGGTCCTCGGAGCCGTCCGCGTCGTCGCCGCTCCCAACTGTGGTGTGGCGGCGGGGAACTGCTATCGAATCGGTGCGGGCGGGGCATGGAACACGGGAGCCAACTGGTCCAACACATCGGGAGGGGCCGCCTGCGCGTGCACCCCGATCGCGTCGGATAACGCGGTCTTCAATGGGAGCCCAAGCGGAACGACCACGCTCGCCGCGGCAACGACGATCGCCAGTATTGACATGACCGGATTCACCGGGACCCTCGATACGACGGTGGCGAACAACTGGGCGCTCACGATCAACGGCGCGTTCCGCATTCAGGGTACGGTCAACGCCCGCAATTCCACCGTCACCGTGACCGGCAACGTGAACGTGTTGACGGCAGCGACCGTCGTTCTTCTCGGGGCATCGACTTAGACCGTCAACGGGACGTGGACCAATCTCTCCACCGCCGCCGGGTGGGTGGCGGGTTCCAGCAGCGTGACTATACGGGATGCGACGAGTGGAACGTTGACGTTCGCGGCCCTGGCCGGTGCGATCAACGAGTTCAACAATCTGACGCTCGACGCCACTGTGACGACGAGCATCACCTACACGATGGCGACGAACGCGCTCCGTCTCGGCGCGACCCTCACCGTTCGGAACTCGACGGGCGGTGCTAGCGGAGCCACGATCCTAACGACGGGTGCGAACCTAGGCATTACCGCAGGCGCGCTCACAGTCTCGACTTTCGGAGCGCTGACGGCCAACGGATCCGCGATCACGGTCAATGGCAACGTGAGCATCAGCGCGGCGAGCGGCTACCTCATCCTCAATACGTCGACTTGGACAGTCACCGGAACTTGGACGAACGTTTCGACATCGGTGTCTTGGAGTCCGGGAACGGGGACGGTCGCGTTCAACAGCGCCGCCGGCGGGACGATGACGTTCGCCGGAGCGAATCTCGCGGGCAACGAGTTCAACAACATCACCTTCGCCTCCTCCGCAGCGACCCCGCAGACGTTCACGATGTCGACGAGGGCCCTGAATTGGGCGGGGACGCTGATCGTCTCCGACGGGACTTCGACGACGGCGCTCGCAACCGCGAATCTCGGGCTGACCGGCGGTGCGTTGAACGTAGGCAACGGAGGCGTCCTGACCGCGAACGCGTCGGCGGTCGCCCTGGCCAGCGTCACCATGACCGGGGGAACGAGCGGCACGATCACGCTCACGACCGGCTCGATCACGGACTCGGGCAACTGGGACACGAGCGGGGCCGGTTCCGTATTCACGAAGGGGACGAGCACCGTCACGATGAGCGGCGCGAGCACGATCGCCATTCTGAACGCGGCGAACAATCTCAACAACCTGACGATCTCTGCCGCCGGGACGGTCACGCAGGCGGGCCTCGTCGATGTCTCCGGGACGCTCACGGTGAACGCCGGGGCCGTCCTGGCAAGCAGCACATTCGCCCTGACCGTCGCGGCACTCGCCGCGAACATGGCGGGAGGGATCTCCGGGGGCGCGGCAGGAGCGAAGACGATCAGCGGCAACATCAGCATCGCCGCTGCGGGATTCTTCTCTTTCGGCGCCGCGACTTGGACCTTCAACGGCTCCTGGACGAACTCGTCCACGAGCGGTTCCTGGTCCGCGGGGACCGGGACCGTCGTGTTCAATTCGGCCGTCTCGCGAACGATGACCTTCGCGAACCTCGGGGTCGCGGAGTTCAACAGCGTGCAATTCAGTCCGACCGCCGCCGCGACGTTCACGATGGCGACGAACGGGATCCGATGGGCCGCGACGCTGACCCTCAACAACACGGCGACCCTGGCGACGGCGAACCTCGCGCTGACGGGCACCGGCGGAAACCTAGTCGTGAACAACGGGGCCACGTTGACGGCGGGAACCTCGACGGTCAATGTCACCAATGTGACGATGACGGGAGGGACGTCCGGCACGATCGCGACGTCGGGCTCCTGGACCGTCGCCGGGAACTGGGATACCTCCGGAGCCGGATCGACCTTGACTGCGGCCGGGAGCACCGTCACGATGAACGGGGCTGCCCGGACCATCAAGATTCTCAACGCGTCGAACGGATTCGGCGCCCTCACGATTAGCGGCACGGTCACCGCCGCATCGCTGATCGCGACGGCCGGCCTCGTCACCGTGAGTGGAACCCTGGACACGACGGCGACCAACTACGCGTTGACGATTGGCGGTGGGCTCACGGTGAGCGGCGCCGCAGGCATTCTCCGCACGAATGCCTCGACCGTCTCGGTCGCCGGGAATGTCAACGTGAACAACGCGTCCGGGTACATCACCGCCACCGGGGCCGGAACCTGGACCGACTCCGGATCGTGGACCAACTCGTCCACCTCAGCGTCGTGGAGCTTCGCCGCACCAATCACATTCAACGCGTCGTCCTCACAGACGATGACCTTCGGAAACCTGACCCCTGAGTTCAGCGGCAACGTCACGTTCAACTCGGGGGCATCGAACGTTTCCTTTACCATGGCGGCCAACGCCCTCCGTTGGTCGGGAACCCTGACGGTCCAGGGAGGGGCGGGGACCACGACCCTAGCGACGAGCAATCTCGCCCTCTCCGGCGGCGCCATCGCCATCGGAAATTCCGGCATCCTGACCGCAAACGCATCAACCGTCACAGTCTCGAATGTCACCATGACCGGAGGGACCTCGGGGACCGCGACCCTGACGACCGGTGCATGGACGGTCAGCGGGAACTGGGACACGTCTGGCGCCGGTTCGACGTTGACCGCCGGCACCTCCATGGTGACGCTCACTGGAGCATCGAGTACCCTGGCCCTTGCGGCCGGTCAGCGGTTCTACAACCTCGTCATCGGTGGGACGATTACGATCACCTCGACGGTGACCGCTTCACATGACCTGACGGTGAATAACGGAGCCGTCCTTACGAAGACCGGACAAGACATTGCGTTCAACGGCCTGACGGAGAACGGAACCGGGAGCATCGCGGACGGAGCGATCAGCGTCGGGAACTTCTCGATTACCAACAGCGACGGGACGAACCTCACCACGATCAGTGCGTTCACGATGTGGACGGTCGACACCGAGTTCACATGGACGCATTCGTCCACGGTCGGGACGTCCACGATCACCTTCACGATCGGTGGGAACACGGTCGGAAACCGATTCAACGTGACCAAGGACGGTGCCGCGTTTACGAACGGCCTGGTGAACGGATCGGGTCAGATCGTCTTCACGATGCTCGGCTCGGACCCTGTGGTCGATGTGACCATCTCCTCTCCTTGCGGAAGCAACCGGTATTGGATCGGCGGTACCGGCAATTGGTCGCAAACGACCCACTGGTCCTCCTCCTCCGGTGGAGTGAACGGCTGTTCCGTGCCGAATGGCTCCAATACGGTGTTCTTCGACGCCGGCTCTGGAGGCGGGACGGTCACGGTCGACCTCAACGCCCTCATGTCCTCGCTCGACTCGACCGGCTGGACGGGGACGGTCGCGATCGGCGTTTTCGACTTCACGGTCAACGGCCCGATCGTCCACGCGTCCGGAACCCTCACCATTGGCGCGTCCACGGCGAATGGACTGACCGCGACGGGTGGACTCACCCTCTCGGGATCGGCCAGCCTCGACGGTTCCGGTTCGCCATCCATCGTGAGCATCGCCGGAGACACGACGATCAGCGGCGCGGCCGCGTACTTCAAAATGGGCAATGGAACGTGGACCTTCGGCGGGTCGTGGACGAACAACAGCACGTCGGCGAACTGGTCGGCCGGTACCGGGAACGTCGTGTTCAATTCGACGACCTCGCAAACGCTGACCTTCGCTGGCTTCGCGGGCGCCGAGTTCTACGATGTGACTTTGCAATCCACGGCGGGCAGCGGCTCGGTGACCTTCACGATGGCCGCGAACGCCCTTCGATGGAGCAACGTCCTGACGATTCAGGATACGGCGGGATCCACGACCGCGCTTGCAACGGCGAATCTTCCCCTGATCGGAGGCTCCCTCACCGTCGGAGATTCGGGAATTCTGACCGCCGATGCCTCCACCGTCACCCTCGTCGATGCGTCGATGACCGGGGGCACATCGGGAACGATCGCGCTGACGAGTGGAGCGTGGACCCTCAGCGGATCCTGGGACACCTCCGGTCCGGGATCAGGATTCACGAGGGGCACGAGCACCGTGACGTTGTCCGGTGCGGGCACGACAGTCCGCATCCGGGACTTCGCCAATGGATTCCATAATCTGACTATCACAGGAACCGTGACACAGGGCAGCGCCGTGGATGCGAACGGCACCCTCTCCATTCGCGGGACCTTGACCACGGCCGGGAACAACATCACTGGCGGGGCCAGCCTCACGGTCTCGGCGGGAGGCGCGCTCGTCGGGACATCTGCGTCGATCACCCTCACGAACGTGACGGTGAACGATGCGTCGGCGAATTCCATCTCGCT
>Ga0209239_1000615_pt1 | contig 20617 bp, 20 predicted proteins | sample GraSoi013_2_20cm_FD_185824 | JGI IMG/M metagenome (GOLD analysis project Ga0209239, IMG submission 185824) | Grasslands soil microbial communities from the Angelo Coastal Reserve, California, USA - Sample 10_02_2013_2_20cm (SPAdes) (version 2) | ecosystem: Environmental > Terrestrial > Soil >...
CCGGACCTGCTCGAGGCTGTCGAGCGGTCGCGCGCGAGGGACGTGCTGGTCTGTCCGATCGGCTTCGTCGCCGATCACCTCGAGATCCTCTACGACCTCGACGTCGAAGCCCAGGCGTTCGCGCGCGAAAGAGGCATTCGAATCAGGCGGACCAGGTCATTCAACGCGCGGCCCGAGTTCGTGGACGCGCTCGCCAGGGTCGTCGGCGACGCGCTTGTAGGGGTTGGTTAGGGCGGCACCCGGGGACTGCATGCCGCACAAGGCGAAGATCAGGCTCCCGTTGTGCTTCCCCATGAGGGTCTCGTCCTTGGCTCTTGCGTTGCTCTTGGTCCCACTTGCCGCTGCCTGCAACCCCGCCACCAACGAACCGGTTGCCTTCGGGCAGGTCGATCCATCCGAGTTCCGCCAGCCGCTTCCCGAGCCTCGCCTGCAGAAGCGATCGGATGCTCCAGCCGCATCCCGCCTGCTCTCGCAGCTTGCCTCCTCGATCCGGTCGGCGCGGTTCCAGATCGTCGGCACCGAGATGGCGTCGCGGCCCCAGGGCCAGATCGGGGCGCAGGTTTACCACCTCGATGGGGTCCTGACGACCAGGGCGCCCGCGATGGAGCTGAAGCCATGGGGGGTGTCGGAATACGACATCGACGGGCGAGGGGATTTCATCGTGGTGGGTTCGACGATCTACGTGCGCGGGAACACGTTCACCGAGTGGCAGACCATAGCCGCCGGCGATCCGTACTGGGGAGTTTTCGCCGATATCAACCCGGCGCTTTGGGTCGGTTCGAACGAGAGCGTCCTCGGGGAGGCCTTGCTGGACGGTTCACCCACCTGGGTTCTGCAGCTCACCAATGAGTTCGGCCTGCGGTTCAAAGCCTGGATCAGGGAAAAGGACGGCTATCCGCTGCGCTACACGGCCGCCTGGCTGAACGCGAAGGGTTCGACCTACTACGTGAATGCTCTCTACCGAGAATTCAACACCACCGTGCAAATCGACACTCCCGAAATGCTGAACCGCGGTGTCGCCAATCCCGGCGCGCCGGTCGCCTTGCCATCGGGGTCGGTGACCGTCACCGAAGTTGAATTCGACTGCCTGGGCACGACTTCGCGGCGGCCGGCCACGCACGACAAGTTTGTGCTGCTCACTCTTGCATTCGTGGACACTGGACCTGGCCAGGTACCGGTATCGCCGGACGCCTGGCGCCTGTACGGAGATGGGGTCAACGGCGCCGCGCCGATCGAGACGGGAAGCCCCCAGGTTCTGCGAGCGCAAGTCTTGAGCCCAGGCGATCGGGTCTCCGGCGCGGTGGTGTTCGAGGTGCCGGAGGATGCCTACCAGCTGATCACCGTTGGTCACCTGGTCGGGGCCACAGCTGTCATGAGCGCCGGTCTGCCGATCCTCCCGAACGGAACGCTGCCCTGCACCTGAGCGTCAGGCCCCGACTACCCACCCGGGTCAGGCTGTGCTCTCAAGCCGGTTAACAGAAAATTTTGGCTAATTTGAGGGACCTTCCCCGGGCCGTCATACGATTCAGCCCTACTTATTGAGGCCCGCCTCGAGCGGCCAGTTCAAAAGGAAGAGGGAAGTTGGGCGTGCTGGAAAGGATGTATCACCTCGATGCCGCGCGCCTTTCGGTGGCTGCGCTCGCGTCATCCCTGTTTTTGGCCGCCGGCCCGGCCGCACCCCCAGTCTCAACCCACCCGATGACTCCGGCCGCCGGCGTGAACGCGGAGGTCGACGACGTCGGCCAGGCGATCCCGGCCGGGCAGGTCACGTTTCCCTGCCAGGCCGGAACCACGATGCCCGCCTGCTACGGACCCGACCAGGTCCGAGCCGCCTATGACGTGCAGACTCTGCTCGACCAGGGGATCACTGGGCAGGGCCGAACGATAGTCATCATCGGTGCGTTCCAGGGCGTGACGGTCCAGTCCGACCTCGACCTCTTCGATACGACCTGGGGCCTGCCGGCCGCGAAGCTCAAGATCACGGCGCCCGATGGCACGGTCACGTTCGACCCCACCAACAAGGTTCAGCGTGCCTGGGCGATCGAGGGCGCGATCGACGTGGAGTGGGCGCATGCCATCGCGCCCGGTGCCAAGATCCGGCTGGTCCTCGCGAAGAGTGAAGCCGACGCCGACATCCTCAGCGCCACCCGGTTCGCGGTCGAGCACAACCTCGGCGACGTCATCTCCCAGAGCTTCGGCGAGGCTGAATCGTGCCAGGATGCGGCCTTCTTCGCCCAGCAGCACGCGGTGTTCCAGGAAGCGCAGGAGAAGAAGATCACGCTCGTCGCGGCGTCAGGCGACACCGGTCCGGCGCAGCACACATGTGACGGGTCGCTGGTCGCGGGCGTTTCCTTTCCCGCCTCCGATCCACTGGTGACCGCGGTCGGCGGGACACGCCTCATGGCGGACCGGACGACCGGCGCCTACCAGGGTGAAGTCGGCTGGGGCGATGTGTCGGGAGCCAGCGGTGGCGGCTTCAGCGCGGTCTATGGGCTTCCCGATTTCCAGGAGACTCTTGTCCAGGGCCAGACCGGACGGGGCCTGCCGGACGTGGCGTTGGGCTCCTCCGCATTCGGCAGCGTGATCGCGGCCGCTCTGGGAGGCTTCGGCCGATCCATCGGCACGAGCGCGGCAACAGCAGAATGGGCCGGGATCGTGGCGCTTGCCGACCAGGCCGGCCACCATCGCCTGGGATCGCTCAACCCGCGTCTGTATGCGATCGCCTCGAGCGACGCCTACAGCCACGTGCTGCATGACATAAGCAGCGGCAACAACACATTTCACGGTTTCACCGGCTCCTCGGCCGGCGCCTCGTGGGACGCCGTGACAGGGCTCGGCACGCCAGACGTAGCCCAGCTGGTTTCATTGCTTCGCGACTCAGAACAGGGCAATGACGAGCGTGACCAAACCTCGACCTAGCCAGATTCGGGTCGTCCCAATGAGCGAAACATATGTCCACGGGTATGCCGCGCGGGAGAACGAGCGCCTGCAGGCTCAGGCCGGGACGCTGGTCGGCCTTCTGCACTGGGACACGACATATCCACCCGGGAGCAGCGTGCTCGAGGTCGGGTGCGGCGTCGGCGCCCAGACGGTCACGCTGGCGGAGCGCAGCCCTCTGGCGCGATTCACGTCGACCGACGTGTCAGCCGACTCGCTCGCCGAAGCCCGGCGGAGGATCGACCGGGCGGGTATCGGCAACGTGGAGCTCCGGCAGGCGGACATCTTCGCCCTGCCCTTCGAGCCCGGCTCTTTCGATCATGTCTTCGTCTGCTTCGTCCTGGAGCATCTCTCCCGGCCCGCCGGAGCGTTGGCGATTCTCAAAGGCTTGCTCAGGCCACGCGGCACGATCACCGTTATCGAGGGCGACCACGGTTCGACGTACTTCCATCCCGAAAGCCAAGCGGCCCACGCCGCAATCGACTGCCTGGTCGAGCTGCAGCGGCGGGCCGGTGGCGACGCGCTGATCGGCCGGCAGGTCTATCCCCTGCTTGTCGAGGCGGGGTTCCATGCGGTCCGCGTCTCACCACGCATGGTCTACGTCGATTCCAGCCGTCCAGACCTCGTCGACGGGTTCACCAAAAAGACCTTCACCGCGATGGTGGAGGGTATTCGTGAGCCCGCGATCGATGCTGGTCTGATCCAAAGGGAGACCTTCGATGTCGGCATCCGTGACCTGCTGCGAACGACCGCAGCGGACGGTGTCTTCTGCTACACGTTCTTCAAGGGAGTGGCTCAGGCGCACGTGTGACGCCGGCCGCGCGGAAGCAGCCCTCAGCGCGAAAACGTCAACTCATCCCCGAGGACGAAGCCCTTGTCCGTGATCTCGTAGCGATGGACGACGGGGCGGTGGCGCATCGCGCGGGTCTTGAGAATCGTCAAAGCCCGGATCAGCTCCGGACCGTCCTGCACGTACTGGAGGAGGACGACGTTGTCCGCCAGGTGTGAGATGCCCTCCTCGGAGATCTGTCGCAGCTGAAACAGCTCGGGCACCTCCATGATCATCATCAGCCCGATGCCCGCTCGAGTGCAGCGCTGGGCCAGCGAGAACATCCACTCGCGAAATCGAACAGGGTCAGGCGCCGCCGACATCACGTCCACCAGACTGTCGACGACGATGCGCTTGGCCCCGGTCTGGGCCGCCAGGTCGAGCAGCTCATAAACCCATTCGTCAATGTTCATGGCCACGACGCTGCGATGAAGAATGTTGACGTTTGGATCTTTGAGCGACCAGCCAAAGCTCCCGAGGACCCTTTCGAGCTGCGATTGGTTTTCCTGAAAGGTCGCGATGATGCCCGGCTCGTTCGCGCGTGCACCCTGGAAAATGAAATGCAGACCCATCAGGGTCTTGCCGATTCCCGATGGCCCCGCGATCAAGGTGGTAGCGCCCGCCCAGTAGCCGCCATCGCCAAGCAGCTGATCGAGCGCCGCAATACCGGTGCCGGTGTGGGCTTCGTCCAGTTGGTAAGGGGAATCATCGAGGTCGTCCGCGAGCCTCGGGAACACGTGGAAGCCGTCCGTCGCGATTCGATAGGCGTGCTCCCCGGATTTGTAATCGCTCCCGCGAAGCTTGAGCACCTGCAGAACCCGTACCTCGCGATCCCCGATCTGCTTGATGTCAAGCGCGATGATTCCATCCGCAACCGCGAATTCGGCCGCTTCCAGTGCCTGACCCCGGGTGTAGGGAGCATTCCAAACGGACGTCGTCGCGCTGGCGGTCAGGCGGCGCGTCAGGTCGTAGAGAAACCTTCTGAAGTCTGTGATGTCGGTCGCGAATGCATGGAAGACCCTGAAGCTGTCGACTACCACGATTGCCGGCCGCAGGTGCTTGAGAAAGCCGTCGATGGTGGTCAGCACGTCGTCGAGTCCGTGCTCGCCCAGGACCGGTCCGATGTCTTCGTAGATGACGTGGCCGTCGCGAATCGCGGTCTTGTCAAAGAATTCGAATCCTTCGCCGTACCTGAGGATCTTGTCCAGCGGCTCAGAGAGGGTCGACAGATAGAGGGCGGGGTGCTCCAGGCTGGCGTTGGCAAACGTGAACTGCTGGCTCAGGATGGTCTTGCCGCTTCCCGGCACGCCGACGATCAGGTTGATTGCGTTTTTCAGCAGGCCGCCATTCAATATGTAGTCCAGCCGCTTGTTCCCGCTGGAAAGACGGTCGTTCAAAGCTCGGCGGTCTGATTGCGCTTGGGCCGCACCATCGCGCTTGTCCCGAGCAGGTCCCGGACAGTGGAGACCAGCTGCAAGGAATCGAGTGGCTTGCGCATGAACGCAGCCGCGCCCGCGCGGAGCGCTTCGCCCGCCGCGTCTATCGCCGCGACGGCGAGGATCTGTGATGTGCCTTTCTGCGCGAACTCGCCAACCAATCGGAAACCCGCGCCGCCTGAAATGAGCAGGTCGATCACCACCACGTCGGGCGATCGCTCATCGAACTGGAACTTTGCCTGGGTGGCGTCGAGCGCGATGGCCACCTGGTAGCCGTCGGTGCGAAGGAAGTACTCGGCCAGGTCCGCCGCGTAACCGTCCCTTTCGGCGATCAAGACAAGCGGCCGGCGTTCGCCGGGTGGCCCTTCGAGCACAGCCGGTACGCCTCCGGCACGCGCTTCTTCGGCCAGCAACCTGTGCGCGTCTGCGGCGCTTGCGCCGGACTCGATCTGTGCCTTCACGAATCTCAGATTCTCGACCTGGCTGCGCGAGTACAGCCGCTGCGATCCCTCGCTCCGCGCGGGCGTGATCATGGAGTAGCGCTCCTCCCACGCCCTTAGCGTCGAGGCGGGAATGTCCAGCATCCGGGCCACTGCGCCGATGCTGTAAACCGCGGGGTCTTGCTCCTTAGCCAAAATTCAGCACTCGCCGTTCAGTTTACTTTCGAGCATACTGCGGATCAGGATGCACTATTGCGTAACTATTGCATGATACTTGTTTAAGTTGTATGGTGGCGTTGAAGGGTCGGGGGACCCGGCGGCCGGAGTTGTTGAGGAGGGATTGGCGAGCGAGGTTGGAGGAGGGATTGCGGGGTCACCGGAGAGGGGGGTTGGGGTGCATCGAGACTCGGCTGCCAGGGTCCCCCCGGTAGGGGAAGGCCTCGAGCGGCCTCGTGAGAGAGAGGGGCGGCTGGTGTATTCGGACGCGCACCTGGTCGTGATGAGGACGGCCAGGCCAGGGGGGATCATGATCGCCGGGGAGATCGACATCTCCAACACGGCGGCGGTCGCGGCCTCCCTGCGTGATGAATTCGACGGCGGAACAGACCCGCACCTTGATCTGAGCCGGGTCAGCTTCGTCGATGTCAGTGGCATCAGAGCCCTGGTCGGCCTCGCCCTGCAGATGGCTCCGAATCAGCGCCTCCTGGTCCACGGTTTGGCCGCCGAGCTCGAGACGGTCCTCAAGGTGACGGGATGGGCCGATCTCCCTGGCCTCGAGCTGTGCAGTTGTGCAGGCGAGGCTTGACCGACCCTTCACCGTCGGCTGTCAACCGCTTCCGCCACGAGGCGCTCTTCTATTCGGGATCGGCTGAGTTCGTCAATGGAACGGTCCCCTTCGTTCGTGAGGGCGTGGCGTCCGGCGAGCCGGTGCTGGTGGTGGAGTCGCCGGAGAAGATCAAAACGCTGCGAGCTGCTTTGGAGCGCGACGCGGACCAGGTGTTTTTCGCGGACATGTCGGAAGTCGGCGCCAACCCTGCCCGCATCATCCCGGCCTGGTGCGATTTCGTAAACCGGCACTGGGTGCCCGGTAAATCGCTCCGTGGGATCGGTGAGCCGATCTGGAGCAGCCGCGGAGCCGACGAACTTGTCGAGTGCCAGCGCCATGAATCGTTGCTCAACGTCGCGTTTGGCAGGGGACGGCCATGGTCGCTGCTTTGCCCTTATGACACCGCAACACTGCGGCCTGAGGTCATCGACGAGGCGCGCCGCAGCCACGAGTTCATCGTGGAAGGAGGTTCAGCTCGCAGAAGCGAAAACTTCAGAGGCATCGATGCGTCTGCCGCAGCATTCAGTGCTCCATTGGCGTCAGCGCCTCCGCCCTTCGATGAGGTGACATTTGAGAAGGGCGATCTCCGACGGGTGCGTGAGCTCGTAAGAAAACGTGCGGTTGCCGCCGGGCTCGACGAGTCCAGGGCCTACACGCTGGCCGTCGCGACCAATGAGGTGGCGACCAACAGCATCCTTCACGGCGGAGGTTCCGGCACACTGCGAATCTGGCAGGACGTCGATCGGGTGATCTGCGAAGTCCGCGATCGAGGCGTGTTCGATCTTCCGCTCGTCGACCGCGAAGCGCCGGGGCCGGACCCATCGTCGCCACGTGGTCTGTGGCTTGCCAACCAGCTGTGCGACCTGGTCCAGATCAGGACGTTCCACGAGGCGACCGTGGTGCGGCTGCACATGCGCTTGGATCCAAGAGCGAACCTGAGTCTGGTGACGGACGTCGAGTCAACCGAGGCGACGATGATTCTGCCGCCTTAATCTCCTCTTCACTTTCTCTTCAATCACGCCGCCACGAGGGATGGTGAGGGCGAAGATTTGTAAACAGGCCAGTCCTACACATGGAGTAGGCAGAATTACCGCACGCGTACGGTGTTTAAGGTCACACAGCGACGCTACCTTAACGATGCCAGCGGTCAACTCGGATTTGGATCCCGAGCCGCGCGCGATGCGGGAGCACAAACCAACTGTCAGTCGCAGATATTGATGTCGCTAAGGTCGGTGTGGTGGCCCCAATCGTCGCGTTTCCGCGCGCGAACGATGCCTCTGCAACGTCACGCGCTGACGAAGACGCTCAGCTCGAGTCGCTGCAGATCAGGAGCCAGCTCGCGCGAGAGCTGCACGACGAGGTGGTACAGACCCTCACGTCTGTATTGATGCAGACGCGAGTCTTTGCGCGCGAGCAGCAAGAGAACCGGGTCGCGGTGCAGCAATTCGCATATGTGCATGACTCGGTCCGCGAGGTGCTCAACAACCTGCGCCACATCCTGTCCGACCTGCGCGGTCAGCCAGGTTTCGATGGCGACCTGGTCGCGGCGCTGCGGGAACGTTTGCTGCCGAGGTTCGAAAACACGCCAATGACGGTCATCCTTCGAGTGGGACGGTCGTGGCCGGCGCATATTCCCCCCGAGAGCGGCACTCAACTGTACCGCATCATCCAGGAGGCTCTCACCAACGCCTACCGCCACGGGGGCGCGAGCAGCGCGGAGGTCGACCTCAAAACGACGGAGAACCAGGTCGTGTGCGCGGTCCGCGACAACGGGCGCGGCATCGCCTGGCTCGACGACTCGAAGCCACTCGGGATGGGGATCCTTGGCATGAAGGAGCGCGCCGCCTTGCTGGGTGGGGACGTCACCATCCGCAACCGTCCTCGCGGCGGTACTGCCGTAATCGCAGCGTTCGATAAGGAGGGGTTGCTGTGTCGGTCGAAACGCAAGCGGTCAGCGTCCTGATCGCGGACGACCAGACGCTCTTCAGGAGCGGCCTGGCTCGTCTTCTCGGGGAAGACCCTCGGCTCAAGATCTGCGGCCAGGCGAGCGATGGCAACGATGCGGTCGCCAAGGCATTGGCGCTGAAGCCGGACGTGATCCTCATGGACCTCAAGATGCCGGGAATCGACGGCGTTGAAGCCACGGCCAAGATCGTCGCTGCGCAGCCCGAGGTGAAGGTGCTGATCCTCACGACGTTCGACACCGACAGCTACGTCATCCAGGCACTGCGGGCCGGCGCCAGGGGATACGTCCTCAAAGACGCGGAGCCGTCCGCCATCGCGTCCAGCATCATGGCCGTGCTTTCCGGAGAGAGGGTCATGGCTGGCGCAGTCGCCAGCCGCGTGCTCGACATGCTCACCGGGGCGAGCACGCCGAAAGAGTTCTACGACGGCCTGACCGCTCGCGAGATCGAGATCCTGAAGCTGATTGCCACCGGCAAGCCCAACAAGCAGATCGCCTATACGCTGAAGATCAGCGAGAAGACCGTTCGCAACCACATCAGCCACATCTACGAGAAGCTCGAGATCTACGACAGGGCGCAGGCGGTCCTCTACGCCGTCAGGAAGGCGCTGGTCGAGCTGTGATGCTGCGCACAAGGGTGGCGCCGCACGTCATCACCCAGCCGGCGGCAGGCTGCCGGCCCGAGCCCAGAATTGAAAGGCGAAGATCAGCGCCCGATTAAGGTCCTGATCGCGGAGTCGGATCAGGTCCTCGCAGACCTGTACCGAACGGCGTTGGAACCAAACGGATGGGACGTCGAGGTCGTTCACGACGGCGGCTCAGCCCTGTCTCGAATACAGAGGTCCCCTCCGGACGTGCTCATGGTCAACGGCCTCCCCGACATTGACGCTTTCACGCTCGTTGAGCGGGTACGCGCAAATCCATCGACTCATCGCTTGGTCATAATCGTCTTGCTTGATTCGGTGAGCAACCTCGACGTCAAGCGCGTGAGAAAGCTCGATGTCCAGGCATGGCTGAGCAAGACCCGCACCACGCGCGAAGAGCTCTCCACAACCATCGGTCGCCTGGTCGGACAGCTCGTCACCGGGCAGAACCGGGATAAGGCCTGATCGATCCGGGACGCAGGTCCCAATCCTTGTGACGAGTCTGCCGCCCACTGGGCGCTCTGCGGTTTGACCTTCCACTAGCGGCCATTGGCCAATCCGACGCGAGTCCATAGCATGGGCTTCAGTGGTCACCCCCGACGTTGAGCTCGGCGCGAACGTCATCATCCATCACCCGGACCTCGTGAACCTGTACGGATGCAAGATCGGCGACGAGTCCAGGATCGCGGCGTTTGTCGAGATACAGCGTGGAGCAGTGCTCGGGCGGAGGGTCAAGGTCGAAGCATTCGCCTTCATCCCGACCGGGGTGACCATCGAGGATGGGGTCTTCATCGGCCCGCACGTCTGCTTTTCCAACGATCGGTATCCATCTTCGGTGGACGACTCGGGAGAGCTCCTGCAGGTCGGCGACTGGCAGGTCGTGCCCACGTTCGTGCGGCGCGGCGTCAGCATCGGAGCCAACGCCACCATCGTCTGCGGCGTGACCATCGGCGAGGGCGCGATGGTCGGAGCCGGAGCCACCGTCACGCATGACGTCCCACCGGATTCGCTTGTCGTGGGCAACCCGGCGCGACTGGTCGGGCCCCGCCCGAAATGGTGGAGCCGGCCGCCGGTGAGATCACGCAAAAGGAGGCTGAGCACCGTTGAGCATTGACCTGCCCGCGGTTGGGACTCGACCGCGGCAACGCCGAAACGGGCCACGCGACCCTGCGCGGACCAAGCCGGTCGCCGACACGACCAGCCCCTACGGCCTGTTCCGAAGCCTGCAGCGTGCCAAGAAGCCGACCTCGACGGTTGGCATCGGTGTCATCGGTTATGGCTACTGGGGTCCGAACCTGGTCCGCAATTTCGCGGAGCAAGGATCGGCCCGGATGGTCGCTGTCAGCGATCTGAGCGTGGAGCACTTGAGCGAGGTCCACGCCCGCTATCCGCACGTCAAGGTCACGACCGACTGCGCGGACGTGATCGCCGACCCGGATATTGACGCCGTGGTCATCGCCACGCCGGTGTCATCGCATTTCGAGCTCGCCATGCGTGCGCTCAAGGTTGGCAAGCACGTGCTCGTGACGAAGCCGATCACCGCCGACCCTGTTCAGGCGACTGAGCTCATCGACGCCGCTGAGCAGCGCGGCCTCGTGCTCATGGTGGATCACACCTTCGTCTACACGGGTGCGGTGCAGACGATCAAACAGATGGTCCACAGCGGGAATCTCGGCGAGCTCTATTACTACGACTCGGTCCGAGTCAACCTTGGGCTGTTTCAGAAAGACGTGAACGTCCTGTGGGACCTGGCCGTCCACGACCTCGCGATCATGGATTACGTGCTGGGACAGCAGCCCGTCGCGGTCGCGGCGACGGGATCGGCCCATGTCCCCGGCCACCAGGTGAACCTCGCCTACCTGACGTGCTACTTCGACGGCAGCTTGATCACGCACCACCATGTCAACTGGCTGGCGCCGCTCAAGATCCGCCGCACGCTCATCGGAGGCGCGCGCCAGATGATCGTGTATGACGACCTCGAGCCAAGCGAAAAGGTCAAGGTTTACGACAAGGGCATCACCATCGCCGGCGACCCGCAGGGCGCACGCGAAACGCTGATCGGTTACCGCACAGGCGACATGTGGGCGCCCCAGGTGAGCCTCGTCGAAGGACTGCGCACCGAGACGCAGCACTTCCTCGAATGCGTCACCCATGGGCGTCAGCCGCTGACCGACGGCCACTGCGGCCTACGTCTCACCCGAATCCTGGAGGCGGCCGCCCAGTCGCTGTCGCAGCGGGGTCAGCCGGTGGCGTTGGCCGATGGAGGCGCCACTTCGATGCAAGGCTCGGTGGAGCTGGAACTCATGACCAGGAGCGCCTGAAACAGACTCTCTCTAGTCGACGTGCGGTCGGCCGGGCGAGGCGCCGAGCCGGGCCGGCTCGCCGCGGTGGCTCGTGCGACGCGCTTCCGTGGGTCGCCCCGTCATGAGCAACAGTCGCCTCGCCGCCACGAGCAGGTCGGCGGCTGCCGGCAGCGGGTCCCGTGCATCGAGCACCGAGAACACGGAAGCGCCGCTCAGAGAGCGGATGTAGTCCAGCGGTGAGATAAGTCCCGCCCGGACGGACTGCGCGCCGGCTGGAATGTCGGTCAAGATGCGCACCCATCGGAGGCCGTACCGAGGCACGACGCGAGTCGGTCGCCGGCCGATCGCGTAGCCGTACTGCATCCAGGGCAGGTCGAGTCCGCTCGCGATGCAGAGCGTGTGCCAGCCGAACGGCCGCGGATTCACGTCGAGCAGCTTTGGCTGGCCATCCCTCCGGTCTTCGATGAACTCCACCTCGACCATGCCGGTCGTGCCAAGCCGTCCGAGCAGCCTGTGCGAGAGCTCGATCAGATGCGGGGCTTCGACAGCCTCGACAAAGCTGCTGCTCAATCCGTAATCGATGGGGTACTGGCGCGTCCGCCGCGCGGTCATGGCGCTGACGATGTGGCCGTCTTCGCAGAACGCGGCGACTGAATACTGCGACGCGCCGGTCACCACCTCCTGGACCATGACGTCCTCAGGCGCGACCACCGCTGTGGCGCGGCGGTAACCCTGGATCAGTCCTTCGACGTCTGAGGCGGGCAGCGCCTTCCGGCCGATGGCGTACTGCATCTCGATGGAGATCGTCGGCTTGACGATGGCGGGAAAGGGAATGTCCATCGCCCGAATCTCACCCTCGGAGGCCGGGTACCACGTGCGCGGATGCTGCACGCCCGCACCCCCGGCGATGACGTGCAGCAGCTTCTTGTCGTGGGCCCACTTCAGGACGCTCCACGGCTGCGTGACCAGGCGATACACCTTGGAGAGCGAATCGCAATTCCGAGCCACCAGCTCGAGCGTCTCATCCTGCGCGGGGAAGAGGATCCAACCCTCCAGCCCATTCCGCCGGGCCACGTCGAGCAGGAAGTTCAAGAACTCGTTTCCATGCATCGGCCCTGGCCACTTGAAGCGCCTTGTCACGTAACGCGAGAACCAGCCCGACCGCGGCAGGTTGTCCACCACGCCAAGTGGAACGCCGCGCCGGCCCAGGCTGCGCGCCACGCCCAGCGCCTTGAAGTCGCTTCCCAACAGAAGCACCCCTGGACCGCGTGGGGCCATCCGAACCGCCTTTAGTTGAGCTCGGCGACGCGCCGGGAAACCTGCTGCGCCGCCACCCGCGCCCCCGCCACAAAACGGCAGATCGGGCCGAAGGTCCGCCCCGCAAGGCCGCCGACGAAGTGGAGCCCCGGGACCGACGACTCAAACCACTGGTTCAGAACGGGGAAGCCGTCGGACTCGGCCAGCTCGGGCAGCAACGCGGAATCCAGGAACGAGATCTTGCGGACGTCCGGCCGGTAGCCGGTGCCCAGCATGAGGTGGTCCACCTGCCTCGAGGTCCCGTCGCTGAGCCTGAGGCTCAAGCCATCGCCGGCTGGACTCGCTTCGATCACCTCCGCGCCCTCGGTGATCGGGATTCTCCCGTCGACCCGCGGCCGCAGCCACTGGGCGCCCGCAGGACGTATCGACCTCAGCTCGATTTTTCTCCTCACCCCGACCGGCAGGCGGCTCATCAAAAGCGGTGCGGCGCAGAGCCAGTTGAGGCCAGGCGGGCCGACGTCGGTCGGCGGATAGAGCAACCGGCTCACGGGACCATACCGTCCGTAGAGGATCCGCTTGATCCACACGACGGGCTTGCGGGAGATGATCTCGACCCGCGCGCCCTCGTCGTGGAGGATCGCCGCGGTTTCGAGCGCGCTCTGGCCGGCGCCCACGATCGCGACCGAGCTGCCGCGGAAATCGGAGAGACTCACATGATCCCCCGTGTGGCTGGCGAGAGAGGCCGGCAGGTCTCGCGCAAAATCCGGCACATATGGAAACTGGCGAACTCCGATGGCGACCACCACCCGGTCCGCCTGCATCTCGCGACCATCCGACAGCAGAAGCCGGAACTCGCCGTCTCGGTGGCACAGCTGAGTCACCTTTGCGTGAGTGACATCGGGAACCGCCTGCCGCCGGAACCACTCCGCATAGTCGATGAAGAAGTCAAGAGGGATCGCATCTCGTGTGGCTCCTCCGCGCTCGCTGCTGAAACGGTCCAGGCTGAAGGTGCCGTCGGGATCCGCAAGGCTCGAGGCGCTCCACACCGACTTGAGGTACATCCTCGACGGCATGGCGCGCCACGACTCCATCGGCTCGCCCAGGACCACGGTCGGCACATCACGCAGGTGCGCCGCGACCGAAAGGCCGTATGGACCCGCGCCGATGACCGTGACTGCCTCGGTTCGCTTCTGGAGAGTAGTCATTGGCTGCGCACTCCCCACGCTAAGCACCACGCGGCGAGGCGTACATGGGCGTCGGCGCCCGGCTGTGGCGCCCGTCGTGCGAGCTCGTGGGACTCGCGCCCAGTCGCGGGCGGCACGCCCATTTTCGAAGCGGCCTTCGTCCGGTTAGCCTCGGTGGAGGGTCAGTGGGCTCGCACGATTTTGGCAACGGCGGGCTGGTCATGTGCCGGCCAGACGATCCGGCTTGGCTCGAGCTCGTCCGCAACAGCCCAGACGCGACGGTCTTTCACCATCCCGCGTGGTCCTCGGCTGTCCAGGAGACCTATGGGTACCCGGCATTCGTCCTGGCGTCGCGCATGAGCGACGGCCCCCTCATGGGCGGCATACCGGTGATCAAGGTCTCGAATCCCGTCGGCCGGCGCAGGTTGATCGCGCTTCCCTTCACCGACCATTGCCCGCCCCTCCTCGCCGACGGCGCCGATCCCGCGTTGTTCGTCGAGGGCATGGCGCGGTGGCAGCACGGCCATGGCGATCGTTCCCTGGAGGTGCGGGCCGCGCTGCCGGCGGCGGGCGCCCACCCCCAGGCGGTGGGCACTCGCCACCTGATGGCGCTCGAACCCGATGTGGAGGGGGTCTTCCGTCGCCTGCACCGCAATCGGATCCAGAAGCGCGTTCGCAGATCGCGCGAGGCCGGAGTCGAGGTCACGCTCAGCCGCTCGAGAGATGAGCTGGACGTCTTCTACCGACTCCACTGCGAGACCCGGCGGCGCCAGGGGGTGCCCGTGCAGCCACGGCGGTTCTTCGAGCGGCTGTGGCAGAACGTCATCGAGCCGGGCCTCGGATTCGTGATCACGGCCAGGACGGCCGGCGTGCCCATCGCCACCGCATTGTTCCTGCGGTGGAACCGGCACCTCATCTACAAGTACGGCGCATCTGACAGGACGCGGTGGAACCTTGGCGCGAATTTCCTGGTCCACTGGACGGCCATCGAGTGGGGCTGCGCCAACGGGTGCACGACCTATGACCTCGGTCGCACCGACGCCGGCCACGAAAGCCTGAGGGCGTTCAAAGCAGGGTGGGGCGCGGAGGAGGTCCCGTTGATCTACACGCATATCGGAACCCTGGCCCCAAAGTTGGAGCGCGGGCTGGCGCCGGTGGCGCTCGCTCACCTCATCAGGCATTCCCCCGCGGTGGTGGGACGCGTGCTGGGCGAAGTGCTCTACCGATACGCCGCGTAGACGTCTCGCGCGGCGCCTCATGGAGTGGGCCCCAGGGCCCCGCGCGGGGCGAATGTCCCATTGTGGACGGCGCCGAGCCGCCCGAAACTCGAATGGAACGTGCATAACTCAGCGCGCCCAGACGGCCCGCGGCCGTCCATTCACGCGCTGAAGGATCGCGGTTGGACCACGCTGTGAACCCCGAGCTTTACGAGCAGAACGGCCCCGACGCGCTCTGGCGCCTGATGACCCGGCCGGCGCCGTCGGCCGAGGAGTGGGCGGAGGCAACGCGACAGGCCGCGGCGACCCTGCCCACGGAGGCCCGCGCCCACGGCGACGACATTCGCTCTCTTCTCGCGATGACGCTGGGCGAAGGCCGGTTCGGACCACGCCATTGGGAGCCCAGCGCCGCCCAGCGCATGTACTACGCAGTCAAGCCCGCGGTCCCGCGCCGGCTCAGCCACGCGCTGCGGCGGGCGTACGGAGCGCACCGCGCCTCTGCCCTCCAGCTGCAGTGGCCGATCGAGCCACGCTACGTCCAGTTTCAGTTCGAGACGATAAGTCAGCTGCTTCGCATCACGCGACGGGCCAGCGTTCCCTTTCTCAACTTCTGGCCGGCCGGCCGGCGCTACGCCTTTGTGCTGACCCACGACGTTGAGACCGGCGAAGGCCAGCGGTTCGTGCGTGCGGTGGCCGACCTCGAATCGGCGCTGGGCTTCCGATCCTCTTTCAACTTCGTCCCCGAGCGCTACCGCCTGGATCGGGGATTGATGGACGAGCTTCGAGCGAAGGGGTTCGAGGTTGGCGTGCACGGGCTGCGACACGACGGCAAGCTCTTCTTCCACCGCCAGGAGTTCATGCGCCAGGCGAGTCGCATCAACGACTACATCCGCGAGTTCGACGCGGTCGGATTCCGCGCGCCGCTCACGCAGCGACAGCCGGAATGGATGCAGATGCTGGACATCGAGTACGACAGCTCGTTCTTCGACACCGACCCGTTTGAACCGATCACCGGCGGGGCCATGAGCGTATGGCCGTACCGGCTGGGCCACTTCGTGGAGCTTCCCTACACGCTGGTGCAGGATCACACGCTCGCGACGATCCTCCGGGAGGCCACGCCGCGTCTCTGGCTGGACAAAGTGGATTTCGTGCGGGAGGTGCACGGTATGGCGCTTCTCTGCACCCACCCGGACTACCTGCAAGACCCTCGAACGTGGCGCGTCTACAGCGAGTTTCTCCACGTGATGCGGGAACGCGATGACTACTACCACGCGTTGCCCAGGGACGTGGCCCGCTGGTGGCGGGCCAGGTCGGCGGCAAGCGCGGTGGAGGATCTGCCGGGCGGAACCCTGGCCGAGATCGGACAGGTCGACGGATCGGCAATGCCGAGCATCGAGCACCGACCCCTGCCGGCGACACGGCCAGACCTCACCGCGTGATGTCCGGCGCGCTATCGGTCCGTCAACAGTCAAGTGCCGACAGGGAGACGGCTCGCCTCGACCTGGCGGACTTATACCTCTACGCGATGCGCGTCGGCATGCACCTGCTGGCGCGGGGACGGCTCAAGCGCGCCCTCCGCTACCTGGTGCAGCCGGTCCCGTACTGGAGGGGTCTCGAATACCGGCTGGTCTGGGATGCGGCCCGCTTCACGCCAGGCGACAGGATCCTCGACATCGGCAGCCCGAAGCTGCTGGCGCTGTACCTGGCGGAGAAGGTCGGAGCGGAGGTGCACGCCACCGACATCGACGCGTACTTCGTCAACGAGTACACGCTCCTACGCCGCGCCCGAGGTCTGTCGGAGCAGAACCTGGCTTTCGACGTCCAGGACGGCCGGGCGCTCACGTATGCGGCTGCGTCCTTCACCAAGGTCTACGCCGTGTCGGTGCTCGAGCACATTCCAGACGAGGGCGACAGCGACTGCGTGCGCGAGATCGGCCGCGTCCTCCGCCCGGGGGGCACGTGCCTCGTCACCGTTCCTTTCTGGCCGGTCTCGAGGGACGAGTACAAAGAGCCGGACGCCTTCTACTGGGCCGGTTCGTCGAAGACGCGCGCGGACGGTCGCGTGTTCTTCCAGCGGCGGTACTCCGAGGCGGACCTGTTCACGAGGTTGATCGAGCCTTCCGGCCTTGCTCTCGACAAGATCGCGTTCGTCGGCGAGCGGGTGCTCGCCGGGTCAGACCGAGAGTTTGGAGACTTCCTTCCCGTGCCCAGCGGCCCGGTGCACCCGCTCCTGTCGCGGCTGGTTCACACGGGTCCCGTCGACTCGCCGGCGGCCCTGGTCAAGCCGCTCTGCGCGTTCGTGGTGCTGACCAAGCCGACCGCCTGACCGGTAGCCGGGGGCTATTTCGTGAAGACGCTGAGCGTGTCCCTGTGCCGGCGCACATTGAACCGCCCGCCGGGCCCCCAGGAGTCGAACTGCCCTCGCAGCTTGAGGCCGTGCTTGCGCAGCATCTCGGCGAAAAGGTCGGCGGTCATGCCGCTGCGCCAGCCGGCGTCGGCGGCGAAGTGCTCGTGACCGTCGCGCCCGTGGTGGATCACCGCGCGACCGCCTGGCCGTAGAACGCGATGGATCTCGGCCAGGTACGAATCGACGTCGGGCGGGGCAATGTGGACGAAAACGTCGAATGACCACACCCCGTCGATGCTGTCGGCGGGGATTGCCGTCAGCGAGCGCCCGTCGTTGACATGGAACTCGATGTTGGGTGCGCCCGAGAAGCGCTCCCGGCAGAGCGCGATGCAGCGGTCGGACAGGTCCACCACGACCAGGTGGCTGGCCATCTCCAGCAGCGGCTTCGTCCACCGTCCGGCGCCGGGACCTATCTCGAGCATGGTCGTCTGCGGCACCAGCTGCGCCCGGATCACGTCATCGATCAGCGACTGCTTCCATTCCTCGGACTGCGTCCATTCCTCGCCGCCTTGCGACCAGTCCCACGTGTCCCAGACCCGGTAGTTGTTTTCCACACTGTTGCGCCCGCTCAGAGCGTGCCGCCGCTCCAGGCGGACCATGCCCTGGTAGACGGCGTGGTTCGCTCGCGTCAGCAGGCCGAACAGCGCCGCGTATGCCGTCCAGCGCACCCCGTTTCGCGACAGGTACTGGCCCGCGCGGGCGATCCGGTCGAGGCGCTTCGCTCGAGGTGAGCCGCGGGCGGCGGAGGAGGTCATGCCGGCTGCGTCCGCAGGCTTCCGTCCAGCAGCACGCGCAGCCTCGCAAGCGCACCGGCGTGCTGAGCGCGCAGCCGCGGCCCGAGGCCGGCGCTGCGCAGCGCAAGCCCCTCCTGCTGCTGGAGCGCCTGCCGGAGTGCCGCGGCCATCGCCCCGGCTTCGTTCGGGCACATCACGGCCGCCTCGCCGAAGCGGCGGCGCAGTCCCGCCAGGTCGGACAGGACAAGCGGCCGCCCGAGGCCGACCGCCTCAAACGCGGCGCGATTCATGATGTTCGGGTCGGTGCTGAACACGCCCACCACGTGCGCCGCCATGAGCTCGCCGAGGAAATCCGGGTAGGCGAGCCATCCGGTGAAGGTGACGTTGGCCGGAGCTCGTTCCCGTACCGCGGGTGGCACACGACGCGGATCGCCCGTGAGCCGGAACTCGACCTCCGGCAGCATCGCCGCGGCGGCCAGCACGACTCCGACCGGTTCGTTGCCATCGAAGCTGCCGGCGACGACCACCTGGGGTCGTGAGGAGCGCGCACGCGGCGCCGCCTGCGCAGGGTCGGGCACGTCGTCGGGCAGCAGGAACCCGGGGATGCCCCAGGACCGGACCAGCTCCTCGTCGGCCTCGGTGTGGACGAGGACGGCGGTCGCGTCGCGGAAAAGCAGTCGGTGCACGATCCGCGACCAGCGCCACTTCAAGCCGTGGAAGGCACCGGTGTGGCAGTCGACCACGAACGGGCGTCGATGCGAAACGGCCCACAGCCACGCCGTCAGCGGCGCGAAAACAGGCGGCGAGATGACCAGGACCGCGCGGGGCTGCTGCTCCTGCAGCAGCCGCCACGTCCGCACCGCATCCAGCACGTAGCGGCCGGGCAGCAGGGGCGTCAGGTTGCGGCGCGGCCTGATATGCCAGGCCGTGCCATCGAGGAGCGTTGCCAGGGCCTGCGTCCGCGCTTGGAAGCCGTCCCAGGCGATCGCGGCTAGGGGGCGATAAGCGTTGATGGCCTGCGGCACTAATCTCCCTCAGGCTAAGGTGTCGCCCGAGCAAGACGGAATGGGTGGCACCGATTCCAACCCGGGACATTTGGCTCAGGTGTCGGGACCAGCTGCCGATTGACGGTGCGATTGACTCCCCGCACGATTCGGTCGAATGCCCGCGTTGGAGCGCCTCTACCTGGGTTCTGGATTACATATCCAGGAAGAGCTGCATCTCGGGCGGTATCGATTCGCGTGCAGCCGGATTGGGGCGGATGCGACAGTCCTCGACGCCGCCTGCGGATCCGGCTACGGCAGCGGCATCCTGGCGCAGCACGCGCGCCGCGTGGTGGCGGTCGACCTCAGCCTCGATGCGCTCGCGCACGCTCGTGCGCACTACCCGCTCCCGAACATCGAGTTCGTCCGGGCTGATCTGTCCGAGCCGATTGCCCTCCCGGACTGCTCGTGCGATGCGATCGTGTCATTCGAAACGCTCGAGCATGTGCGCAACCAGCGGGTCATGCTGTCGGAGTTCCGCCGCATCTTGAAGCCGGGGGGAACCCTCGTCCTCTCGAGCCCAGACCGCGACATCATTACGGGCAAGGCGCACGAGATCAACGAGTTCCACGTCGCGGAGCTGTCGAAGCTCGAGTTCGTCGAACTGATCGGCGAGTACTTCCGACTCCAGGAGCTGTATGGGCAGATGCGATACGAGGTCAGCACCTGGAAGAGCACGGCCAGACGGCTCGCGAAGCGGGATGTCTTCGGACTGCGCCGGCGCGTAAGGTCCTGGCGCGTTGGCGCCTTCATGGTCAGGATGCTGGCTCCCAGCCACCGGGTGCTGGAAGCGGTGAGCCCGAACACTCCGGGCGAGCACTGGTGGTTGATCGCAGTAGCCGTCAAGAGCTAGGCGGACGAGGTCGACCAGCGGCACCGCCGTCTCGTCGCCGCCTCGCACTGCTGGCCGCGGGCGGCCTGCTGGTCGCTGCGCTCACCACGGCGCTCAGTCTCAGGGGCTCGGAGGTTTCGCCCTCGCCCTGTCGTGTTGTGTGGGGGACGTACGTGACCGGGGGCCCGTTGGACGGCACGATGGCGCCGTATCGGTCGGTCGACGAAAACGTCGGGAGGCACGCCCAGATCGTCCACTGGTACGTGCCCTGGGGCGCCTCATGGGGCACCTTCGATTATCAGCGACCGCTGCTCGACAACATGCATGAATATGCATCCGTCGGCGAGGACGGCTCGGTTCCCCTGATCACCTGGGAGCCGTGGGCGCCACCGTTCCAGCGCGACGGCACCGACATGCCGCTCACCGCAATCGCGGGCGGCGAGTTCGACCCCTACATCGACAGTTGGGCGGCAGGCCTCAGGGACCTCGGCTACGCGGTCCTGCTGGACTTCGCCCACGAGATGAACGGGGACTGGTATCCGTGGGGGTCAGGCGTCAACGGAAA
>Ga0209239_1000620_pt1 | contig 20580 bp, 12 predicted proteins | sample GraSoi013_2_20cm_FD_185824 | JGI IMG/M metagenome (GOLD analysis project Ga0209239, IMG submission 185824) | Grasslands soil microbial communities from the Angelo Coastal Reserve, California, USA - Sample 10_02_2013_2_20cm (SPAdes) (version 2) | ecosystem: Environmental > Terrestrial > Soil >...
CCGGTTCTTGCTGGCCGATGACCCGGGCGCAGGAAAGACAATCATGGCTGGACTCCTTCTCAAAGAGCTGAAGCTAAGAGGACTGGCCGAGCGCGTTCTGATAGTGGTACCTGCAAACCTGACAGATCAGTGGCGTCGCGAAATGAAGGACAGATTTGGCGAGGACTTCCAGGTTGTTAGAAGAACTACCATAGACGACCTCTACGGTAGAAATGTCTGGGCGGAAAACCCTCAGTGCATTACGTCGATTGACTTTGCCAAACGTGAAGAAGTTCTGCCAACGCTACAGGAACCGCGTTGGGATCTGGTAATTGTCGATGAGGCTCACAAGATGGCGGCCTATGTGTATGGCGAGGACGTCAAGAGAACAGGCAGATACAGGCTAGGTGACCTCTTGTCAGAAAGAGGCGATCATCTCGTTCTGCTGACGGCTACGCCTCACAAAGGGGATCCGGAGAACTTTCGTCTTCTGATGCGACTTCTAGACAAGGAAATGTTTGATAGCGCTCAGGGGTTCAACCTCGCGCTCAACAACAAGCAGATGCCGCTTTTCATAAGACGCATCAAGGAAGAAATGGTCGATTTCAGCGGCCATCGGCTCTTCCTCGATAGATTCGTAACCACAACGACCTATCGCCTGTCACCTGCTGAGAGAGAACTTTACGAAGCTGTAACGAATTATGTGGAAGAACAGTCTGAAAGAGCCGCAGAAAAGGGTGAACGAGGTAGACTGCTGGGTTTCACACTTGCGCTCCTTCAGAGACGACTAGCGTCAAGTTCGCGAGCTATCCGAAGATCATTGGAACGTCGTTACAAACGGCTCAGCACTCTACAAGACCACATGGAAGAACTCCAGCAACAAGGAGTTGAGATGCCCGAGGATTTCGAGGACCTGCCCGAAGAAGAGAGACTGGAAATCGAGTCACGGCTTGAAAAGTTCACAGTCGCCGAGAGTAGGGAAGAACTCCAGTGGGAGTGCCGTCAGCTGGAAAGACTAATCGAACTCGCGAAACGAGTTGAGAAAGCCGAGGAAGAAACAAAGATCACGAGACTGAAAGAGCTACTTGCTGACCAAAAGATCTTCGGAACTGTGACCAAGCTTCTGATCTTCACGGAGCACAAGGACACATTGGACTACCTTGTTGAGAAGTTGACGAAGTGGGGTTTCAAAGTCACGCAAATCCATGGCCAGATGAAACTGGGAGACCCCGAAACTCCCGGAACCCGTTTGCAGGCCGAGAAAGAATTCCGCGACGCAGAAGGAGCCCAGATCATGGTCGCAACTGAAGCAGCGGGAGAAGGAATCAACCTCCACTATCGCTGTTGGACGATGGTCAACTACGACTTGCCGTGGAACCCGAACCGTTTGGAGCAGAGAATGGGGCGTATCCACAGATACGGTCAACAGCGAGATGTCATCATCTTCAACCTGGTCGCAGAGGACACTCGTGAAGGAGACGTGATGAGAAGACTTCTTGACAAGATTACAGAGATACGGCGCATTTTGGGAACGGACAGGGTCTATGATGTCATCTCTGATGTAATCCCTGGCGCGAGGCTCGACCAGCTCTTCAGGGATGCATTGTCGAAGCAAAAAACCTGGGAGGACTTGTTGGAATATGTCGACAAGAACTTCTCGGTTGAAAAGGTTAGGTCCGCACTAGAAGAGGCCACACGACTGGGCCTGGCAACTCAACACATCGACCTCGCCAGCCTTCAAGCAGAAGAGGTTCGAGCGAGAGAACAGCGACTGATGCCCGAATATGTCGAAAAATTCTTTAGAGAAGCCTTTGAAGCTCTGGGTGGCAGATTAGAAAAACGGCAGGACGGCCTGCTGAGAATAGAGCGAGTGCCTTACGACCTAAGGCAAATTTCTCCGGAATTCAAAAGAAGGTTCGGACCCGTCGACAAAGAGTACAAGAAGATCACGTTCCAGAAAGAACACCTGAAGCGCTATCCCGATGCAGAACTCTTTGGACCCGGCCACCCGCTTTTCGAATCCGTGGTCGAGCGAATAATCACCCTCTACGCGGGTGATGTAAGAAGTGGCGCAGCTTTCTTCGACCCAGATAGAAAAGATGAATCCGTCGTGGCATTCTTTCGAGTACCCGTTCGGGACGGAAGAGGACGAATGGCTGGAGATCGCCTGGTAGCATTGGAAGTTCCGAAAGGAGAGCCGCCCGAAAGAACGAACCCCTCTCTTCTAATAGACTGCAAACCTGCGGACGCCTGGAAACCCGAATCTGGCAACCCAAGTCTCGGGAATGACGCACCGCTTCTCGAATGGGGCTACAAGGAAGTGTTTCGACCCTACCTTGACGAGCTTCAAATAAGAAGAACCCGTGATCTCTCGCTCGCCAAGCGGCATGTCGAGATATCACTAAACTCGCTCATAGCAGAATCGCAACGCAAGATCATGAAGTACAAGAAGCAACAAGAACGTGGGCAAGATATGGCCATTGCAATAACCGCAGAAGAGAGCAGGAAACGTGAACTGGAAGAGCGACTCCAAAGACGACTTAAGGAGATAGAATTAGAGAAGAATCTTAGCCTATCCAGGCCTGAGCTCGTGGGCACAGCCCTACTGCTCCCCATGCCACACGGAATAGAAGTGTCTGGAATGGCGAGAGATGAAGAGGTAGAGGCCGCAGCGATGGACTTCGTTATGAAATTCGAGCGAGGTGAAGGTCGAACCCCTTTTGACATATCAAAGGATAACCAAGGGTTTGACATCCGTTCCGAGGGTAAGACTGACGTTCGATACATCGAGGTCAAAGGCAGGGCCGCCAAAGGCAGTATTTGGCTAACACCAAACGAATGGCAGATGGCCCATCGATTTGCAAACAGCTACTGGCTCTACGTTGTCTTCCAAGCGAAAACCCTCCCCAAGCTTGGGCGCATTCAAGATCCTGTCAAGAATCTTCCCGTCGTTGAGGAGAAAGAAATCGTTCGGTATATTGTGCCACTTGACTCGATAGAGAAAGCAACGGGGGGGAGCGTTGGATAGTCAAGGACTCAAATGCTCTAGATCTTGACGAACTCGTTCAGCATGATCTAAAGGAAGTGGGCCTCAAGCCCATAATGGATCTAGTTGCGCATCATTCCTGGTGGACTTCTCCAAGGCTCTACACTGAGATACAGGTTGTATATCCCATGACCCGAAGAAAAAGGGGAGCCAATGAAAACCGGCGCGACGTTATCGAAGGAATTACCCTCTGGAACAACGAGCCCGCAAATTATGCATTTTGGTTGGCTCTCGGAAAGAGTAGACAACGAGTAAAGAACTTCTACCGTTGCCATATTTACGAAGGTAGCGTTTGGAACCCTGACCATTTCACGAACTTAGCGAACCTTGTCGCCTTGCCAAAGTCTCTCGAATCACTTAGCGAGTGGACCCCTGTCCGCGATCTTCTCAAATATCATTCCTTTAGAAGCTACGGTTACCGGGGGCCAAACGGAATTGATCCACATAAGCCGAACTATTACCCCTCGATGTGGGCTCACCAACTCAACTTACCTCACGATCACTTTGATCTTGTTTTGACTAAGCTGAGGGAGCAGCAGAAGAGACGCCCTCAATTCAGAAATGCAGAGGGGAGACCTAGTGCAGGAAATTAGCCTTAACGACCGAAGACTTATCGAAGAAGCATTCCCGATTAGAGAAATATCGACCCAGAGCGTTCGAGAAAAAAACGTTCGTCATGGCCACATTAGCACTCTCCACATTTGGTGGGCGCGAAGACCTTTGGTAGCCTGTAGAGCTGCACTCCTAGGTTCGTTGCTTCGAGACCCAGGTGACGAGGCCGGCCGAAAGAACCTTACTGATTTTCTCGTTAGATTTTGCACATGGGAAGCCTCTAACGATCCGAAACTTGTAGAGGAAGCCCGTCGACTCGTTCTAGCGAGCAATAACGGCCAGCCGCCCAAAGTCCTAGATTGTTTCGCTGGTGGTGGTGCAATTCCCCTGGAAGCTCTTCGGATAGGTTGTGAAGCTCAAGCCCTTGAATTGAATCCAGTAGCCGTCGTGATAGAGTTCTGCTCACTAGTTTATCCACAAATATACGGTATGCCGATTGATACCGGAGCTAATCAGAGCAATCTCCATGGCGAGCGAAAGGGAGTCATCGAGAACCAGTTGGCCTATGATGTGCAGCGGTGGGGTGACTGGGTGCTCAAAGAGACGCACGAAGGAATTGGAAAGTTCTACCCCTCAGACAGAGAAGGGGCGGTGCCAGCGGCTTACGTGTGGGCAAGAACAGTGAAGTGCTCAAACCCAAGCTGCAACGCCGAAGTCCCGCTCTTGCGTCAACTATGGCTGGCGAGAAAGGCCAAGAAGAAAATTGCACTCAAGCTCATTCCTGATCCAAAGAACAAACGTGTAGATGTTCGTATAGTTGATTCCACAGGAATCGACTTCGATCCTGAAGTTGGTACTATGCGACAAGGTAGCGCGGAGTGCCCTTGTTGCAAGACTGCCCTCACAAGAGAGTATCTGAAGAAAGAAAGCACCTCTGGAGAGATGGGCGAGAGGATCATCGCCGTGGTCCTATCCTCCCCTCGGAATCGCAAGACTTTCAGACTTGCTAACTCGGATGACGAGCGAATCTTCCGAACTGCGAAGGCGGCACTGGCAAACTTAGTGCGAGATTCATCATCCCGGTTGCAATTAGTTCCAAATGAGCCGATATCGAGAGATTGGCCAAGAACGATCTTACTTCCGCTTTACGGAATCGCGAATTGGGGACAGATGTTCAATCCTCGTCAAGCCTTAGCAATAGTGAGTTTCGTCAGGAATCTACAACGAGCCCACGAAGCAATTCTTACACAGACCGGAAACCAGGAATACTCCAAAGCGGTGTCTACCTACCTTGCACTTGTGTTAGATAGAATGATCGATTTCTCAAACAGTTGCTGTCGTTGGCACCCTCAGTGGGAGTTTGTTGTGAACACCTTTGCTCGTCAGGCAATTCCGATGACTTGGGATTACGCAGAACTTGTTCCATTCTCGCCAATCTTGTCTGGGACTTGGAATGGGATGTTGAGCCAAATCGTCGAAACCCTGGTTGCCATGGGAAAGGTACCTGCTGCCAAGGCGCATGTGAGACAAGGAACGGCTACTCGCTTACCATACGAAAATGAAAATTTCGATGCTGTGATTACGGATCCACCATACTATAGCGCAGTTCCTTATGCAGACTTGAGCGATTTCTTTTACGTGTGGCTCAAGCGAACTGTAGGTTTTCTCTACCCAGAACTGTTCTCCACGTTGTTGACGCCAAAGGCGGCAGAGATCGTGGAGCAAATGCCACACTCTTCACTGAAGAACCGCAAGGACAAGGCTTTCTTCACGCAAGAGATGACGAAGGCTTTGCAGGAGATAAACAGGGTACTCAAACCTGAAGGCGTTTGCACCATCGCCTTCGCTCACAAGACCACCACAGCATGGGAAACGCTGATAGCTGCGTTGATCACTGCTGGCTTCACAGTGTCTTCATCTTGGCCTTTGCATACCGAAATGAAGGAGCGAATGAGAGCGCAGAAAAGCGCAGCTTTGGCCTCAAGTGTGTGGTTAGTTTGTCGCAAACGTCACCCTGGCGCAGGCGTTGGCTCTTGGAAGAGCGTCCAAGCTGAACTTGATCTTCGGGTGAAGGAAAGGCTGGACCACTTTATGGACCGAGACATCAAGGGTGCCGATGCTTTGCTTTCTGCGATAGGCCCTGCGCTAGAGGTGTTTGGAAAATACGAGAAAGTTGAGAAGGTCACAGGAGACCCTGTTACTGTAAATGAGTTCTTGGACAAAGTCCGTGAGGTAGTGGCACATCACGCCCTTGCCGCAGTCCTTTCCGAGCAAGAACTTGGTAGGATAGACCCAGACACGGCCTTCTACGTTCTTTGGAAGTGGACCTTTGAACCAAGCCTTCGGAAAACTAGCCTGGGCGCCAGTGAAACTGGTTCCAAAGCCCCGGAAAGCGATCCCCCACAAACGAGAGACAGGATTCCAAACGGTAATGACGTTCTAGTTGCCTATGACGATGCTCTGAAGCTAGCGCGGTCGGTAGGAGCTGAACCTGATGCCCTTCTCGGAGCAAAAGGACTCCTAGAACAGGAGTCTGCGAATGTTCACTTGCTGGGGCCGGAGGACCGCAAGGACATGCATGGATTGGGCGAAACTGCCCGAGATGGAACTCCTCCAGCAACTATTGATATGATCCATAGAGCTGTAAATCTTTGGAGTTCTCAAGATTATCCTAAGCTGGATGAGTTTCTCAAGAGTTCCGGAGCGGCGAGTAACGATGCCTTTTGGAGAGTCACACAAGCGCTGTCCAATTTGCTCCCCATGCAATCGCATGAGAAGCAGATGATAGATGGCCTGATGGCCCGCTATGGGGGAGAATCTCAAATCTCACCTCATAAGGTGAAGACGCTAGATGAATATGCAGAGAAGGACCTACAATGACTGACAGAAGGCGAGTCGCTCCTTGGCGCGAGGTCGCACGCCCCCACAACGATATCATAGAGGGGCGTTATGACCCATCAGTCTTCGCCGTCAACATGTACTCAGTGTACACACGAAGGGCGCCTCCCGACTACCAGGCCCCCGACCGATTCTTCGCGAGAACCTTTCTCACTCGCGGACTCAAAGACCTGTTAACCTCAGTTATGAGGAGACTGAGCGGGCAGTCAAATGCTGAGGCCGTTTCAGATCTCGTCACCTCGTTTGGCGGTGGCAAGACTCATGCTCTTCTCTGCCTCTTGCATCTTGCCACAGGCGGGCCTCTGGCCGCGAAATGGACTGGCATCAAAGAGCTTCTCGCGGAATCGGGGCTTAGCGAGATTCCGAAGGCGCGAGTCGTCGTGCTCTCGGGAGAAGACTTAGATCCAACTCAAGGAGAAAAAGCCGCGAGGGGTGAGCCTACAAGGTTAACGATGTGGGGCGAGTTCGCATGGCAACTTGGAGGGGCAAAGGGCTATGAACTCGTTAGGGAGAACGACGAAAAGCGCACTCCTCCATCGGCAGAGATTATCACAAAAGTTCTCTCGCTAAGTGATGCCAATCTAATTCTGATCGACGAGGCCCTGAGATATGTCAGTAGAGCGCGCGGGATACGGGTCCATGAGACAAGCCTGGCTTCACAGACCCAGAACTTCTTTCTCGCTCTTACGGAAGCTGTTTCGAGAACACCCAAAAGTTCGCTTGTCGTGACACTGCCGACAAGTCTGCTGGAAATGACCAGAGAGGACGAGGAAGATTTCAAGCGACTAAAGAAGATTTTCCAACGGGTTGAGAAAACACGACGGCTCGCAGAAGGAGATGAGATTTACGAGATAGTTCGTCGACGATTGTTCCAAAACGCTGGAGACCCAGAAGAACAGAGGCGGAGTGCCAACGCGTACTTTGATTACTATCGCCAGCACAAGGACTCTTTTCCCGAGTACGCCACTGCTTCCGGTTACTTGCAAAAAATGCAACGAGCGTATCCATTTCACCCAGAATTCCTTGACGTACTCAACGAAAGATGGTCTTCAATACCCCAATTCCAGCGAACACGGGCGGTTCTAAGAATGCTTGCCATTCTCATAGGTGGACTTTTCAAGAACGACTCGTCACCTATGATCCAGATCTCCTCTACGCGACTCTCCAAGGACTTTCGATCTGAAGTTTTGGAACAACTTGATGCAAGACAATTTGACGCGGTCATAGAATCAGACATTGCAGGCACTGGGGCAAGGGCAGCAAAGATAGATCAAGAAGGGAACCAGACCTACCAGCGCGAACATGTCGCGGAGGGCGTCGCCACCGCGATTTTCTTCTACTCGTTTGGAGGGACAGCAACACAGCCCGCGGCGACAGTCCCTGCCTTGGGGCTCGCAGTCTTAAGACCGGGGCTAGAGCCCGCTTTCATCCCGGATGCCATTCAACTCCTTCGTAAGCCCATTACTGGGCTGTTCTATCTCGAATCCGAGGGAGATCGGTACCGATTCACTGTAACGCCCAACCTAAACATGATTCTTGCCGAGCGGGAGGCTTCAGTCAATCAGGACGAGATAGACAAGATCCTCTTCGAAGCGATACAGAAACAGATGGGGAGTAGATTCCGGCCGATCATGTTCCCGAATGAGGCTAGAGACGTGCAGGAACAAGCGCAGCCCTCACTTGTCGTGCTTCTACCGGATGAAACTCTGGGTCGTCAGAACCGTGTTTCAACTGAAGCCAAGATAATTGAGATTATCAAGGGGGGCGCAACTTTCCGCAAGCATCGGAATTGCATCATCTTCTCTGTTCCCGAAGAAGGGCATAGGATGAGAGAGTCTTTGAGGACTCTTATTGCATTAAGAGATGTCGAGAGACTGTACGCTCGGACCAACAAGCTTTCCGATAATCAGAAGTCTCAACTTGAAGAGATGCTAAAAGATGCTGCGAGAGGTCTCACGCAATCAATTTGGAGAGCGTACCGATTCGTTGTGACACCTGGGCCGGAAGACAAACTCGAATCCTTTGACATGGGCGTTCAGATACAGCGTGACGATCGGAAAATCTCTGATTCGATTTGGGATGCTCTTGTAGACAGAGAGAGGCTTGCCCCAAAGATTGGCCCTGGTCGTTTGACCAGCAAAGATCTTGGCGTCTGGCCGGAAGAGAAGAATGCGATGTCTACGAAAGATGTTCGGGAAGCATTCTTCACTTTCACATATCTACCAATGATACCCTCGGTCCAGGCGCTTAAAGACACAATGATTCAAGGCGTATCGACGGGAAGTTTCGGTTTCGCGAGAGGATCTCTCGAAGATAATGGACTTCATTCAGTGAAAATAGGAACGACACTGGACTCGGACTCGATCGAATTTTCGGAGGACGAGTTCCTCCTCAGGTCAGATTTTGCTTATCGATTGATAGGTGCGTCACCCAAAAAGCCCGATGAACCGATTCGGGTAGGAGGGACAGGAGGCTCCGTAGGTGAGCCAGGGGGTGTGCCCCGCCCAACCGGCACTGAGGTCTATGGGTCGGTTGATGTTTCTGTTGAAAACCTTGATTGGAAAAAGTGGGCGGAGTTCCATGAGGCTGTCATACAACCGCTCGTTAATGCTGGCGCGACTCTCACGGTCAAAGTAGAGATTGAGGGAAGCTCCGAAGAGGGCATCTCTCCGAACACGGTTGACCTTTCCATCAAAGAGGGATTGACTCAATATGGGATACCAGCGAAGGTTGAACCAAAGAAGAGAAAGGACTAAGGTTGGAGTCCGGGCGACTGATCGGACTTCCAAACATCGCGGTCTTCTCGCTGATTTCAAAAATCACAGATAGACTGCAACCCGAACCTGGTAATCGGAAATAAGTAGGCTTTATTCCGGAGTTGACCTTAAGTCCTTAACGAGGTTCGATTGGTTGAACTGTCAAAACCATCCGACAGTCTTTGACATTTGTAACATCCGCTAACTTTATTCTGTCCCACGACTAATTGTTTTTCAGTGATTGGTTTGACATGCAAAACAGCCCAAAGTGTCTTTGACACCAATCATCGCTGTTTGTCGGTAACTGAGCCACAATCTTTATCCCTGTGGGCCCATAAAGGTGCCACCTAGTTAGTCGGTTTCGCGTGACAAGAACACTTATCTTTCTAAATCACGTACAGTAGGTTAGAAAGACCGTGAGCCAGGAAAACCTGGCACATCAGGTTTCTTTTGGAGAGCCACCCCCAAAAGACATTCGCCGCAGAGGTTTCATTTGCACTCTCAGCATGATTCTTCTCGGTTCTCCGTCTTCTCTTCTTGCCCGATTTCTTCTCCTAATCGTCATAGTATATGCAAAATCCCACGGCGAGGAACAGCAGACCGAAGGCAAAGAACAGAGCAAGCAGCGGCTCGTAGAAGCCATCTAACCTCCCGATTCCACCCAAACAGCGCTTTGTGTTCTTTTGTGTTGAGAAGTAGACGTAGGTTTCTTATCAAATGCATTTGAGACGCGCTGACGAAAATGTCAAACTATAAGCGAAGGAAAATTCTCCTCGCACCCGTCCTAGCGCTTCTGATTATCCTCGTTGTACCCGTCGTCCGTGCGAGTCCCTCGTACAACGTAACCACCATACCCGTTGGGACCAACCCCGTTACCGAGGCTTACGATCCAGTTAACGGCAATGTGTATGTGAGTAATGCTGGCGGGAACACCGTATCAGTGATAAGCAGTTCGACAAACACTGTAATTGCGACCGTTATGGTGGGCGTCAGTCCGGCCTCGGTCCTATGGAACCCAGTGAACGGTAATCTCTATGTCGGTAATCGTGGATCGGCTACGGTATCTGTGATCAGCAGCACAACAAACACTGTGACTGCAACCCTCCCCGTTGCCGCTGGACCCCACGTTATGGCCTTTGACGTCGCGAATGGCGATGTTTACGTTGGTAGCGACTTTACCAACTTGGTATCCGTAATATCAAGTCAGACAAATGCCGTGACCTTCGTCACCGTAGGGGTAGGGCCCGAGAGTCTGACCTACGACCCTGCAAACCATGACGTGTACGCTTGCAACTTCTTTTCCAACACTGTCTCTCGGATCGACGGCTCGACGAATACCGTGACGGCCACCATCACGGTAGGGGCTGGTCCAGGGTTGGCCGCCTTTGATCCTGCAAACGGCAACTTGTACGTTCCCAACACGGGCTCAAACACCGTGACCGTCATATCCAGCTTGAACAACGCAGTCCTCGCCACCATCCCTGTAGGGTCGGCTCCCAACCCCACGTTCTATGACCCCGCGAACAATGACATCTATGTCACAAACAGAGGCTCAAATTATGTATCTGTGATAGATAGCGGCACGAACACCGTCATAGCCAACGTTCTCGTTGGCTCCAACCCGTATTATGCTGTCCTCAATCCAGTTGACGATGATATGTTCGTAACTGATCACGGAACTAATACAGTATCTGTGATTGACAGCGGCACTCAAGCGGTAATTGCCACGATCATCGTCGGCTCCAATCCTCACGTCGCAGTTTTCGACTTCACAAATTTCGAGATGTACGTTTCCAATGACGGCTCGAATACCGTCTCAGCAATTTCCATCTCCAACCTGCCCACCACAACCTCCGTCGTCTGCAGCCCTGCAACGGTGGCTGTTAATCAGGAGACTCAATGCACTGCCACCGTAACAGATGCTTCATCCCCTACTGGCACTGTCAGCTTTTCCAGTAGCGGTTCTGGAACATTCGGCGCTATAAGCTGTACTCTGACCTCGACGAGTTCCTCGGCAAGCAGTTGCTACGTGTCCTACACTCCAAACCCGGGTTCAGAGGGAACTCATATTATCACTGGAACCTACAACGGTGACTCGACACATTCGGGAAGCTCCGGCACGTTTAGTCTAACTGTAACTAAGCGGTCCACTTCTACCAGCGTCAGTTGCTCGGGGAATGCTCTCGGCTCCAAATGCACAGCCACGGTATCAGATACATCTCCTGGGACGCCGCTCACCCCGACCGGGACTGTTACTTGGAGTAGCAGTGGTAGTGCAGGTACTTTCAGCCCATCCAGTTGCACCCTTAGCGGCTCCGGATCAACGGCCAGTTGCACAGTTGGCTATGCTCCTTCTGGTCATCAGAATCCTGTGACAATCATGGCAACCTATGAGGATGACACTGATCACTCAGGAAGCTCCGGTAGCGAAACCCTATCTGCTCCCCCCTAATAACAATCAGAGAGCCATCAACCCTCCGTCCCCTTCCCTTTTTTGAGGATATCTTTGTCCAAGCAATCGCGACTTTTACTAAGGATTGGTTTCAGAGGTTATTCAGTCGAGTTACCTCCTTTCATTATTCAAGGCGCGATGACCTTCGGCCATGGGCAAACCTTGGGACATGCGGCTGATGGACCTCTGTGAGCCGATTCCTACAGAGAAAGGTGGCCCGACCACTGAAGAGGAATGAGAAGTCGTGTGCGGCCACGCAAGCGAACCTACAGAGCCAATGAAAGCAGTACAAAGTCCATAACGTCAAGGCGGGCCGGGTGAGATTTGGTTCCCGTACCGGTACGGGTGCTTGTACCGCCCTGCTATTTCTAGTTCGTTAAATTCCTCACAATTTCGAGAGAATGGAGCTATGCCTATCCGAATTCTGCTAAATCTATCTCTCAGCAGATCATCCTGGGCCGAATCTGGAAGAAGATTCCAAATCCAAAAGAACATAGGGAAACTATTCGTAAGATCGCCGCAGAGATTTCAGAATCAGACGCCTACAACATTGTCCTCCACGGCAAAAGCGACGATCGCGTCGGACATATCGAAGACTACCGGAGGCTGGCTGCAACGAGTTCATGCCGACCTTCATCCCGAAAGGAGGACTTTGGTCACCCACAAACCTCCTGTCGCAGATGCAATTCTTCTCTAACGAGGTGTTGAGTGGATTACGAAACTAAAGAAGATCTTTCATTCGGTAGGAACTTCATTCAAATCGGTGTCAAGCGCTGTTTTTCGCACACCAATTAGGACCGAGCTATCCTGTATTCACGTTCTTGCCAAGACCGGTATTAAACCAGGATTATGTTTGCCATTACTCCAATAGGGCTCAATAGAGAAAAAGGGTGGGGTTTTTTGGATACGTTTTGTGATCAGTGTAACAGTATAGCGCCGCTTGTCAGGGTGCCAGAGTTCGAATAGCCGTCGTTGAAGTTGAAGCTGACCCAACCTGGAGTTGTAGGCCCTGTCTCCATTGCCATGAACGTGAAGGCAACTGGTATTCCGCCGTGCGTGCCGAGACCAGTGATAGTAACAGTGTTGGCTACGTCGTCGAAGAACGTAGTCGAGATTGAAGTTGACTGGAAGTCTTTGCCGTCTCCAACGTTGGAGGATGAGACTCGGTTCGGGTTTCCATCTTCACAATGATCATCGTCGGCGTGAAAGTTCCCCTTGCCGTTGCTCCCGTGAAAATCGCCATTCCCATCGGCTTCTCTGCATGGCGGCGGTGGCGGGGGCGTGGATTGGGAAATTGCCGATACGGTATTGGAGCCAACATTGGTAACGTAGATCTCTCCGTTGGTGAAGTCATAAGTGGAAACGTGGGGATTCGGGCCGACAGGGACATTGGCAACTACGGATTGAGTGCTCGTGTCAATCACAGATACTGTACTCACATCCTCATCATTGACGAAGAGAGTATTGTCCGACGGGTTGTACGTCGCCCAGGACGGGCCCTGACCAACGGGAATGTTGATAATGACAGTGTTCGTGCTGCTATCTATCACCGACACGAAGGTTGAGAATCTATTCATGACATAGAGGTCACGGTTCGCCGGGGCATAAACCGCGGTGAGGGGGTTCGACCCTACCGGAATAGTGGCGACAACAGTGTTGGTCAGGCTCGATATCACGGACACCGTGTTCGAGCCGAAGTTGGCGATGTACATGTTCCCGTTTGCAGGGTCGAAGACAGGTAGCGAAGGCAGAGACCCGACCGGGATGGTTGCAGTTACGGTGTTTGTCAAGCTGTCGATCCGGGATACAGTGCCGGAATAATAGTTGGAAGCGTACATGTCATGGTTCGCAAAGTCGTAGACCACATGGAACGGCCCGATCCCGACGACTATGAAGGTCGGCGTATTTGTCAGACTTGATATTCGGGCTATCATGTTAGTCGAGCTACTTCCGATGTAGATATCGCCGTTCGCAAAGTCAAATTCGACACTATGGGGATTAGCCATGACTGGGATGGTTGCAACCACAGTGTTGGTCCTGCTGCTTATTCGAGAGACGGTACTGGATCCTTCGTTAGAGACATACACGTCACCGTTTGCTGGGTCCCAGCCTAACCAGGCTGGATTCGAGCCTACCACTATGGTCGCTATTACAGTATTCGTAGAACTGCTTATCACTGATACGGTGTTGGATCCAATGTTACCGACGTATACATTGCCGTTAACAGGATCGTAGACATCGAAAACGGGGGCAGGTCCGACTAGAATCGTGGTTACATTGTACGTCGGATCTGCCGCGTGGACCGTGGGCGTTAGGCGTAGCGTAGGAATGAGGACTGTAAGAAGGCTCACGCTAAGCGCAAGGAGTGCCTTGTGTTTGTGTATTGACATTTTCGCTTGACGCTACCAGCTAAATCTTAAGTGATTCGCGTTTACAATTGAACACATTCGAATATGTTCGCCACCATCGACAACGATTTGTCAAAGCGCCCGCGCAATGGACTTGATACTGACCGGCCGAATCGTCAACGTGGAAGAGGCACGATCAATGGGCCTGGTAAATGCAGTAACCGAACCTGAGAAACTAGACGTCGCAGTCCAGGATCTTGCGACTAAGCTGGCACAAAGCCCGCCGAAAGCCGTACCATTCTCGAAGAGCTATTGGAAAGATCCGTTCCCAACTCTGCCCGAATCCGTTCCGTTTATTTGTACGGTTGACCATAATGTAGGCGAAGAACAATGCCAACCGGCAAGTTCTCGACACTTGATAACGTCCTAGTCCTCGCTGTTTCATTGGGACAAGTCGGGAACTTCCTTTGACCTCTTCTCCTCATAAGAATGCTTATCTTTCTGAATCTCCTATAGTAGGTTAGAAAGACCGTGAGCCAGGAAAACGTGGCACATCAGGCTTCTTTTGGATTACCACCCCCTGTCCAACCCTTCCGGCGAATTTGCGAACTCCGTAGCGAAACCATAGCAAACGAAATCCAGCGAGTGTAGCCAGGACTACAATACCAGTGAGTGTTGCCCAGGTCGGCAACGATGCGACTAATAATAGACAACCTATGAGGCCGAGCCACGAAAATAGGGGTGTTGTCAATCGCTGTTCTTTGCGCAACTGAAAGGCGGAGAAATGAGTGATAATGTACCAGGTGAGTGTGAATATGCTAGCAACGGCCAACAGCCTGCGAAGGTCGAAGCTCAAGGCCAAAACAAGAACTATCAAGCCTATGGTCAGAACAGCATTTCGAGGAATGCGGAATTTCGGGTGTATTGATCCGAGCCAACCGGGAAGTTCATTTGCCTCACCCATCGTATACGCAACTCGCGAGGCGGTTAGAAGATCTCCAACTAGCTCGCTAAGAGACGCAGTCCAAGCAGCCGCCAGAATTACCAATCCTCCCCAGGTTCCGACTGCTTGAGTCGCCGCTCTGAAAAGAGGCACATCATCTCTTCCCATCGACTCCGGACCTAGTACTCCTAGGGTGGTGGCAGCAACAGCTAGGAAAACCACTGCCGCAACCCCAATCCCACCTATGATAGCTATCGGAATCGTCCGTCGTGGATTCTTGATCTCTCCAGCCATAATCGCAGTTCGCATGAAGCCATCCCAGGTCCAGAAGAATATCGCTGCTCCAGCCAGTACACCGAAAAGCCCGTTATCCCCTAATGGATTCGAGAAATGGCTAGGGCTCACCGCGCGGGTGGAAAATGCAACAAAGAGCCCCAACAGAGATACGTTCAGCGCCATGAGAGTGATCAACACCTTGGTTGTTAGTTGAACATGAAAGAAGTTGAGGGCCATAACAGCGAGAATCACAGCGCCGGCGAACAGCTGTATGGGTAGACCCGGTATTATTTGGACTGAATAAGACGCGAATGCGAGGGAAATGACGCTTAGTGAGAAAATCCCCTTCCCAAGATATGCACAACCTGCAATGAATCCGACTGTCTTATGGTTGAACTCGCGTGCCCAGGTAAACGCTCCTCCCTCCTTTGGATAGTTCACACCTAGTTGTGCGGCACTGATTCCTGTAGCCAGGGCAATGAGACCTCCTACGGTCATAGCAATGAGGATGCCACTGCCGGCCTTCGCTGTCGCTGACCCTAAAGCTCCGAAAATACCCGTCCCAATAATCATCGAGGCCGTCATTAAGGTAGCCGTGCTACGGCCAAGCGTACGCGCCAACGACGTTCTTGATTCGGGCTTTCCAGATTGTTGTCCTGCTACGACTTGCGGAGGAGTTGGATCCTTGCTCATTTTCGACCTAAAGTCCCGAGCTTCATCTCATAAGAAGAGCTATCGAACGCTTGAGCCCAGCGACACCACATATTTGTCCATTGACTCTTAAACTACGGGCAACGTCCCGAAAACCTTCGTAAATTTTTCGTCGTCAAAGTCCAAGCCTAAGGCCTTTGTAATTTTCACCACGTTCTTGTAAGCGATGCCAAGAGATCCGGACGCACCGGGAGACGGAGCCATGTTTGCGCAGATATTTACTGCGTCTTTAGGAACCTCTGGGAGAGTAAACTCACCGAGCTTCAATTCCCGGGTTCTTTTGTTGATACCCACAGTGCGTACTCCTCCAAATTCCGGCGCTGGCTTCAAGTCAGCGTACGGAATCGAGGGCACAATCTTTCTCGCCTCGTATTTCCAAAAGAGATGGCGTCCCACAACTGGTAGTGAATATGCGATGTTCTTGATCATGATGTTTCGGATTGCTCTCTTTGAGATGACCGTGTCAAGAAGTACAGGGTCAAGGTTGTCTATGAATTCTTTGATATCTGGCTTGTTCTTTTCAAACATCAAAGTCGGCGTTGCCGTCGGTCCATATCGGGTAACCGCACCGTCCCACTCTCTGTCGGCATGGGTGGCCGCGAAAGGCACACCTTCTTCTTGAAACGTGTACACCTTCCCATTAATTACTGAAGGGGAGGTGTAGAATTTGCCAGCTACGGGAAAGGCAACATAGTCGCCGCCTAAGCCAAGTTGTTTCGCGAATGAGAGGGTGTACGAGCCGGCGGAGACCACGAGATATCGAGCCGAGAAACTTCCGCCGTTGGAGACGTGAATTTCATAACCGTCTGAGAGATCTTCAATTCGTTCTACTCTCGTGTTGAACTTGACATAGATTTTCTTGCCTTTATGCTTGCGCGCGTTGTCTTCAAACGATCTCGCCAGCTCGCCAAAATCAACCATGTCTGCCTGCAGTTTGATTATGCCTATCTCTTCGTTCTTCTTCCGCCCTCTCACAATATACGGTTCCAGTTTCGCAATCTCTTCCTGGTCTTCCATTAATTCTGCATAAGGGAAGACCGGCTTCACCGTGTCGTAGAATTTTTTCCTAAGGTAGTCTTTCTCATTCTTTCCCACTGCAAGGACCATGCCGCTTTTCGTGCGCCTGAGAATATCGTATCCACGCCCGTAATCACTGGTAGCGTAAGACGGGATCATGTCAGAATATCGTTTTATTGCCCTCATCACTTCAGGCGAGTAGTTGAGTTCGCCGCCGAAGGGATGGCGAGTCTGACTGTTTGTTCTCCTATCAGATGCGATCTGGCCCGCACTCTTTTCCTTTTCAAGAAACAATAGACTCTGCACGTTGGTGAATTCTGCGAGCAAGAATCCCGTGGCGGTTCCCACCGCACCCATTCCTATGATCGCGACATCGTAGACATCTCTCATCAATCATCACGAGACAACGGGTCTTCTCATACTCTCATACTGAAATTCGCATTGAGAGAGTCTATCCAAAGCAAGATTCTTGCACGCTCACTGAAAACCAAGAGAAGCCGGCTTTTGTTAATTGGGTCGACTCAACAAATCAAGGTAGATTGCTCATACGTCCTGATAGATTGCGGCCCGATGACTTGCTGGCGTGAACGCGTATACCTTGTCCGTCTCGGGGTTGTAGGCGATAGTATGTGCTCCCAGCTCCGTCTTTACCGTCTGATTGAGCTTCATTGCGTCAGTGTCGAAGACATCGATCACCCCAGGCTCTCCGATAGCCACGTAGAGATGGTGCAGACGGGAATTGTAGAATACCACATCAGGCAGACCACTCAAGTCTGAAACGTGTGATACTCTTCCCGATTGCAAATCGACCGTGAATAGGCCGCCTTGGTCGCAGGCGCAGAAGAGCCTTCGATTCTCCGAGTCAATGTCGAGCCCATGGGGACCCATGGCGGGAATATCGTAGCTGGCTGTTATTCCGTCAGGATCTTTACTTTCGATAGCGACTATCCGTGGCGGCTTGGAAATGTTGACGTAAAACCGGTCCATCTTACTGTCGAAGATCGTCCAGCGTGTCCTTCCAGGCACGATAATGTCGGCAGTTAGAATCTTCTTCTTCGTCTCAACCATAGAGACGGTGATCGGATTAGGGTCGTCCTGCTTGGATACGTTGGCTGCGAGAAGAATGTTCCTCGAAGGATCAAACGCCAATCCGTTAGGAGAGCCTCCCACCCTCACCTTCTCCAATTTCTCCTCTCGGCCAAATGGAAATACTCCCACGGTCTTCTCCCCACGGTTAGAAGTGAACACCAAGTCCTTCTCGTTAGAGACGAGAACGCCAGCTACGCCGGGAAGATCAGGAATAGAATGAAGATATTTGTCGCGGTGAGAGTCGATTACGTCCACTGCGTCATTCGAGGTATGAGCAACGTACAGCGTCCCTGATTTGACGTGGACGGCGGCATGGTCGAACCCGCCGTTTTTCTGATGTGTCGGTAGTTCTATGTAGCCGACGTGTTTGAGGCTGAAATCGGGGACCTACCTTGCAGGTTGCTCGACGTTGTACTCTAGCTTCTGAGTTCCTTCCGTCTTGAGCTGGCAATTCTTGTACAATGCATCGTAGGTGGGGAATTGTAGTCGCATATTGTCAAAGTCGTCCTTTGCAAGGTTTCGGAAACCATGAGCCGCTGCCTCTAGGCCCGCCGATTCAGGAGGTGGATTCGGGATCTTCGCGTCAGCACCTCTCACTATCTTGGCGAGTTCGAGTAGTGCCGGGTCAGTTAGTTTGTACTTCTTGATGATAGCGTCAAAGCTGACACGCTCTTCGCCGTTCTCTTTGTAGTGAGTTAGTTCTACTCCCTTCGCGTCATAAGCTATTGCTCCGGTGTCTTTGACGACTTGCGGAATTGTCTCGGGTGGGACGAAGAGGAATTCCGGGTTCGTGTCTACGAACTTCTTGATTAGCCAGGGACATGCGATGCGGTCGACTTTCGCTTTTTCTCGTGTAACCCATTTCATATATTTCACCATAAGACGAATTCGTTCACTGCCACACTTCACGTATAAAGATGACTGAGCCTAACTAGACGGAGGAGCAATGGTTTCGAGCTTTTTTTCAGGCTGGATTGTATCCAGCCGACATTCATAGAGTACTTTGGCATTGTAGATGACACTTGGCGGGTTGTTACCCAACCATCCCGATAGCAGGCAACTTTGTTCCCTGGATGGTGCCTAGTCTTTACTGAGGTTTAATTGGTTGGACTGTCGGACGGTTCCGACATTCTTTGACCGTTCATCCTCTACCGTTGATTGACGCATACTAATCGTCTCAGCTTTCCTCTGGTCTTCGACAAACCTCCTGTCTCAAACACGACTCTTCTCCAACAAGGTGCTGAGCAACGGAAACTCATCATACTTTTCGGAGCACCGTCTCACGAGATGCTCTGCATCAAGACTCGGTTGATGACCAGGGATAAAATGCCTAATTAGTGAGTGTGGCTCTCAACCTTAAATCCTATGTTGGAAGAAGCCGAGAAGGCGCGTGAGTGGGGCCTCCCACCCGTTGCGCCTCGAAAAAAATCCCGGAGTAGGGAGGTAGAAGATAAAATAACAGGAACACTACGTAGAGAAGAACAGTACTTTCTCCGAAAATACTTTGACACCAGAGTTCTCTCCCAAATTGCAGTCTTCGCAGCACTATACACCGTTCTCGTCTGGTTATTGCCAGGTTTGAGCTTCGCCGCGGTGCAATTCAGGATAGCAGAGGGCCTGAAGCCCGCCATTGCCAAGAGATGGACGTTAGCGTTCGCGTTCGCCCTTGGAAACTTTCTAGGAAACCTAGTCTCGCCTTTCGCCGGAATCTACGAACTAGGTTTCATGCCACTGATGAACATAGTCGGCGGATTGCTCGCCTTCGGAGCCGCACGAGCTTTCAGGAGAAACTATTTGGTTGCAGGACTGGTTTACGCTGCAGTGATAGGTCTCAGTGTTTCATGGATGTTGCACGTGCTGTTCAACATACCTCTCGAAGCATTGGTTCCATTACTTATCGCAAGCGAAGAGACAGTTATGATAATCGGAGCAGCTGTCTTCTACCTCGTTGAAAGGCGATGGAAATGGTATCAGTAGAAAGGAGGTGAAAGATGAGAATGTGTGTAACAGCAGTAGTGAAATGTTGGCATTGTGGAGAATGGTTCGCTAAGCAAGCTAACCGTGGTGAGTTCGAAAACTGCCCGTTCTGTGGAAAAGGCTTCGAACAGCTAGGCGTGGAAGCTCAACGGGCTGTGAAAGCAACCCTTGCGCCATTCTTCGAAGTGCCTCACCTAAAGGAGAGACCCCTCTCCGCATAAGACAAATGTTTCCGGTCCAATCGCGGCCCTTTTTTCGAGGGCCCATTCCAGTTTTGTGGTTCAGAAATCCCTAGGCAAGTTTCGCTTGTCTCGCGTGACAAGAACGCTTATCTTTCTAGATCACGTATAGTAGGTTAGAGAGATCATGAGCCAGGAAAACATGGCACATCAGGCTTCTTTTGGATTAACACCCCCGGCTCCACGAACAAGCTGCGAGGCTTGCAGTGGATCCGGAGAGGGTAGGTTACTTCTCGGTCTGTAGTTCCTGTTTGGTTCTGTTCGCTTTCTCAGTCAGGATATCTATCGCGGTCTCTA
>Ga0209239_1000621_pt1 | contig 20521 bp, 18 predicted proteins | sample GraSoi013_2_20cm_FD_185824 | JGI IMG/M metagenome (GOLD analysis project Ga0209239, IMG submission 185824) | Grasslands soil microbial communities from the Angelo Coastal Reserve, California, USA - Sample 10_02_2013_2_20cm (SPAdes) (version 2) | ecosystem: Environmental > Terrestrial > Soil >...
GCCAGGAATCGAATCCAAAAACCGCCGTAGCGGGTGGGAGTAGCAACGGGTAGCCGTGGAGTAGCCGCGAGTGATTGAGGAACGCCGCTCAAGGAACCACCGCATTTTGAGCAGAAGGTTGCTTCTGCCGAGTTCTGCCCCCCACACCGGTTGCAGAATACGATTGTGTCTGTCATGCGGGGTGCATATTAGCTGCGCAACGGTTTTGAGGCAAGTAGGAGTTGAGAAACGTGAGAAACGTTGAAACGGTCAGTTACCGATGGCGCGCAAAAACTTGGTCTCCACTCCTTGTGCGGTCTTGGTCTTGATGTCCCGCAGCGAGAGTTCCAAGCCGCCGAATTCGGGATGGTCATTTTGATCGATGCTGAAGGCGATGTCTAAAGAGTCCCCAGGGAGAAGCTCGGCTTTCTGCACGGACTCGGCCATGCGCCATCCTAGTGCGTCGAAGTGAAGCGAGCGTCTCCAGTTCGGCTTGGAAGAGTCTGCTTCTTCACGGTCCAATGATGGCGCCAGCTTCAGCTTCACGTGCTTATCTTTAATGAGTCGCGGCGGAGCCATCATGCGAACGGCACATGCACTGAAAACCGGTTCCGGATTTCCCATGCCGAATGGTTCAAGACGGCAGAGCGCTTGGAACAACTCGGGCGTCACGTGCTCGAGTGGAAGAGCAGCATCGAGATTAAGAATCGGATCGAAGTCGGCCACAGTCAAGCGCGCATGGGCATATTCGTCTAAGTGTGAACGCAGCTCGCCCAATCGAGACGCAGGCAGAGAAAAACCGACTGCGTGAGCATGTCCTCCGTACCGGGTAAAAATACTGGCGCACGATTCGAGTGCGTTGAGCAGATGGAACGCCGGGATGGAACGTCCAGAACCGTGGGCTTCATCACCATCGCGCGAAATTACCAGCGCCGGCCGGCCATAACGCTCGACGATCCGCGTGGCGGTGATGCCAATCACTCCGCGGTGCCAGCCATCTCCATCAATTACGATACAGAAAGCATCGTGCAGGGCCGGTTCTTCGGCGAAACGGGAGTCAATCGCATCCAGAATGCGGCGCTCTTCTTCCTGACGCTCAGCATTGAGCTGGTCCAGCCGGCTGGCGATTTCTTTCGCCCGCACCGGATCTTTCACACTGAAGAGTTCGATCACGTCGCGAGCCACGTCCATGCGTCCTGCCGCGTTCAGACGCGGCGCTATGCGAAATGCCACCTCTCCTGAGGTAACCACCCGTCCGCCGACTTGTGCGACTTCGAATAACGCGCGCAGGCCGAGGTTCGCTGGAGAGCGTAACGCTTCAAGTCCAAGCTTAGCGAACACGCGGTTTTCGCCCGTGAGCGGCACAGCATCGGCGATGGTCGCGATCGCCACCATCTTCATAAATGACGTGAAGAGCCGTGACTGATCGTTCCTTGTCAGCCGGCGTTCCATCAATCCTTGCGCTAACTTGAAGGCGACCCCTGCGCCGCAGAGGTCTTTGCAGGGGTAATCACAGCCAGGTTGATTAGGATTGAGCACCGCAAGGGCATTGGGCACGCCATCTTTTCCTGGCAAGTGGTGGTCGGTGACGATCAGATCAACGCCCAGCCGGTGCGCCGTCAGCGCCGCATCAAGAGCCCGGATCCCGGTATCGACACTGATAATGAGGCGAATATCGGCAGCGGCCGCGCGCTCGATGACGTCATCTTTCATGCCGTAGCCTTCACTAATACGATGCGGAACATGGAAGTCGGCTGCACCGCCGCAGAGTTCGATGGCGGTCTTGAGGATGACAATCGCGGTAGTGCCGTCAACGTCGTAGTCGCCGTAAATCAAAATGCCTTCCTTGCGCTCAATGGCAGCTTCCAATCGATCGATTGCCGCCTTCATGCCGGTCATCAGGTAAGGAGAGTGCAAATGTGCAAGCGAGGGAGCGAGATAGTGACGGGCGGATTCAATATCTGTGATGCCACGCAGCACGAGCAGCCGAGCCAAGGTTGACGCTAAGTGGGAATTGTTCAGGTGAAGTGCGGAATCTGAACCTAGATTTTCAGCGAGATCCTGGACCGGCGCCAACTCGGCGGTTCGAAGCACCCAGTGCACGGCTAGCTTTCGTCATCCTGGTCGGGTTCGTCGATGGGAATCCCACCGAAGTCTTCGGCGACCTCGAGCAAGCGCTGATAGTGGTCATACCAGGGAGTGGACGCCTCATAGACCAGCATGATGCCTTCATGAGCAAACCCGAGCTGCACAAATCCAGTCTTGCCCACATAGGTGCGCAACCAGCGCGCATCTTCCATGTCTTCGTCATTAGTAAATTCGGTGTTCGCCAGGCGCTGAAGAATCTGTTCGAGTTCTTCCTTTCGCAATGTCCAGGAATCGGTGATGAGGAAAGGGGCGCTCGCCGCCTTGGCGAGTTCCACGAAATCTTTCCAACTGTCGGGATTGTCTTCCGACTTCCACATAACGCTGGGCACTTCTTCATAATCCACATAGCCGTGAAAGCGACGCATGCCATGCCCTTCGATGAAGGCGATCATATCGTCTTTGAGGCTGGACAGATCGTCAGGCGCGGGAGACATAAGAAGATTCTGGGTAAGTCAGCATTGTATGACTTTTGGCGGATGGGTACTAGGGGAGACAGTTGTTTAGGCAGTCAGCAGCGAGCAGTCAGCACTCAGCACTCCGCCCTTTAGATTTGGCCTTTGTATGCATCAGCTGAGCCTAACGGCTGAATGCTGAGTGCTGAATGCTGAGTGCTGACTGCTGAGTGCTGACTGCTGAATGCTGCTACCGAGTGCTGACTCCTCCTTGTGCTACACTACCTGCTTCACAACACACCTTCGATCCGCATCATGCTTCTTTCGAAAGAATATGTGGGCTATCTGGCCCGCGAACTCACCAAAAAATTGCTTGCCGGCGAGTTCATTGAGACCAAGGACGCTTCTGCGTTAACGCAGAAGGTGCACGCTTCCATGCTCGAGGAATTAACATTGGAGGACCGGATCAACGACGAGGTGCGCGTGATCCTGGAAGCCTATTCGGACGAAATGCGCAAAAGCGGCGCAAATTATCAGGAGATGTTTCGCAAAGTGAAGAATGAGCTGGTACGCAAATACAAGGCAGTGCTGTGAGAGTAAGCCGCGACAAAGTGAATAAAGTGGCGCACGTGGTCACGGATGCCCTCGCGGAGATGAGTGAAGTTGAGTTTCTCGAGGACCGAAACACTCTCCGGCTGGAAGTGCGCAAGATTTTGGAAGACCTGCTCAATCAGGAAGAAAAAATCGACCAGGCAGCGCGTCACAAGATCGACAACCAGAAGCGTACTATCCTGGAAGGCAGCCAGGAATGGGACATTCTCTACCGTAAGTATTACAACGAGGAAGTGAAGAAACTTGGTGTGTAGCGTTTGGTGTCAAGTTTCAGGTTTCTGGTTTCTGGTCGTAATCTAACATCTGAGACTTTCCTACCGTCTTTTAATCATGCCTCCTCTCTCCGACATCACCACTTTCGTCAAACATGCCGCTTACGATGCGGGATTTGAGCTTGCAGGGATTGCTCCGGGCCGGGACTTCCCTGAACTGGATCGTTTTACGGACTGGATTGGCGCCGGCCATGCTGGCGAGATGAAATACATGGAAGCGCGCAACGAAATTGGACAACTGAAACGCGCTTCTCTTCGATCCACGATTCCCTGGGCTCGCAGCGTGATCGTGTGTGCGATCAACTACAACACAGCACAGCCGCTTTCTACTCAGGTAACCGATCCGAAGCGAGGATGGATTACCTGAGTAGAAAGGGGCCGAGACGACTATCACCAGACGGTACTGAAGAAACTGCGTCGGGTTGATGCTGCCCTCAAACAATATTGCAACGATGTTCGGCTCATGAATGCCGAAAGCGAATCTCCGGATAAACACCCATTACCGGCCGACGAACTTCAAACCCGCTACTATGTAGACACAGGTCCGCTTGTGGAACGCGTATATGCGAAATATGCGGGGGTTGGCTGGATCGGCAAGAACACATGCATCCTGAATCAGAAGATCGGATCGTGGTTGTTCCTCGGCGTCATCCTGACTTCGCTCGAACTGGAGGCTGATCTGCCGGCTCCAGATCGCTGCGGAAGTTGCACGCGTTGCATTGATGCTTGCCCCACGGATGCTCTGATTGCGCCGTATCAACTCGATTCCAATAAGTGCATCTCTTACCTGACAATTGAAAAGCGCGGCGCGATTCCTGAAGAAATACGTGGCGCAATGGGCCGGCACGCCTTTGGGTGCGATATTTGTCAGGACGTGTGTCCCTGGAATCGCAAGGCGCCGGCGACGACGGCAGCAGAATTTCAGCCGCGAGAGGGATTGGTGAATCCTGCGCTCGACTGGTTGGCGGAAATGACGGGCGACGAATTTCAGCAGACATTCCACGGATCCGCAGTGCGTAGGGCAAAAAGAAGCGGGCTACGGCGCAATGCTGTGATCGCAATGGGAAACAGCGGAGAGCCACATTTCAAGCCTGTTCTCGATCATCTGACTAAAGACGAGGATCCTATTGTCGCGGAGAATGCCCACTGGTCGCAGCAGAAACTTTCACGGGGTTAGGTCAGGCAACCAACTCGCCTTGTCCCAGTTCTAACTTGGGTAGGTCATGCATCAGGAATTCTGCGTTGGGTGTGCTCGGTGATTGCCTCGCCATAGTTTGGTGGCGGTAGAAGGCGAAGTGGCCTCCAGGAGTCGAGCCTGGAGGCCTTTCTTTCTCCAAACACATGCGAGCTTCATGCCTGCGATTGAAGTAAGTGCGTGGTAGCATTTCATGGGTTTGAAACCATCATTCGCCATGTCTCGAGTATTTTGGCTTCTGCGCGGAGTTCTCCCTGTTTTTGTATGCGGTTGTGCTTTGTGGTGCCTTGCAGCCTCTCGTGAAGCGGAGCCGCATTGGATTCGGGTAAGCTCGTCACATTTTTCCGTTCTCACCGATGGCGGCGAAAATAAAGGGCGCGAGGTCGCCGTGCGCCTGGAGCAGATGCGCACTGTCTTCGCGCAACTGTTAATGAAAACGCGAGTAAACCTGCCCGAACCTCTGGACGTTATCGCTTTCAAGACCGACAAAGAGTACGCCCAGAGCGCTCCTCTCCACGACGGACAGCCGATACCTGCGCCTGGATTCTTTCTTCCGGGGGCTGATCGCAACTATATAGTTCTTAACTTGTTCGAGGACGACCCCTGGCGCGCTGTTACTCATGAATTCGCTCATTTGTTGTTGGACCACAACTATCCACCAACCCAACCTTGGTTCGACGAAGGTTTTGCGGAATATTTTGCCAGTCTTCGACTGGACAACAAGCACGCCCAAATCGGCAGTGATCCCGAAGCAATCCCGGCACGTAAGCAAGACCTTTTGGGGACGGAGGCTGAGAGTCGCAACGCGCCGAAATCGCTCAGCGAACTACTGAGCTCGCCGGTGTGGCTTGCGATTCCTGACCTTTTAACCGCGAGACACAACAGGTCGAACTATCAGGAAGGATCGCATCATACGTTGTTTTACGCGCAATCGTGGATTGCGATGCACTACTTGCTAAACAAGAACAAACTCACCGAAACCGGAACTTATTTTGATTTGGTGGAAAACCATAAGCTCTCAGTCGAACAAGCGATTCAGCAGGCTTACGGCATGACGGCAGCGCAATTTGACCAGTCGTTGAAAGACTATTTCCATTTTCTCGGACTATCCATCCAAACTCAGGCCATCCCGCCATCGGCCGGCACACTCACTTCAGCCGTGTCGCAATTCCCGCTTCCAGTAGACAACATCGGTACCAGCACTGGGCACGTAGCGGACACTGACGCACGAGCCTTGATTGCGGAAATGATGGTTCGCTTGCCCGAACACCGACAGCAAGCCTTGCAGGAATTGAATACCATGATCGGTCAGCCGAAGGCGGAAAATGCGATCGCACATCGCGCTCTGGCCTGGATGCACCTGCAACGCAAAGAATACGATGCAGCTACGGAAGAGCTTTCAAGCGCGCTGGACCTCGACGGCCAGGATCCCTGGGTGCGCTACTATTTGGCGCTGGTGAAGTATCACGCAGCCGAATCCAGCGGACATCCATTTCAAGGTCTTTCGAACATGATGCAAGATCTGCGGGCGGTGCTCGATTGGAATTCAGAAATGGCTGAGGCCTACAGCATGCTGGCCATGGCCCGTGTGGAAGGCGGAGGCGTGAACTCCGCCATCGAGGCCATGCGGTTGGCGATTCAACTCAGTCCCCGCAACGATGGTTATTTGCTGAATATGGCGCAGATTTACATGGCGGGCAAGAAGTGGGACGCTGCCACGGCGCTTCTCGAGCACTTAAAAGTCAGTCAAGATCCGCAAATTGCACGTGCTGCCGCGAAGAACCTGGAGGATCTTCCTACTCTGAAGAAATATGGCCTGATGCCACAGCAAACGGTTGCAGCCGCCAAAGCCGAGAACTCTCCGCCTGTCGTTGCCAAAGCAGGCGCACTCCCAAAATCCGGTACGACCAAAGAAGGCAGCCCAGAGGAGGAAGATGAAGCTGGCACAGATCGACAGCCAGTAGCACCGGCCCAACCGCTTGCCCCGGACAAGCGTCCTATCAAATTTGTGAAAGGCAAGCTGGTGAACGTGAATTGCGCCTCCGCGCCCGCAGCAGTCCTAACAGTCGCGGTAGGAACAAAGACGATGAAGCTACGTACCGAGAATTACAAATCGATGCTGGTCATTGGCGCCGATGACTTTTCGTGCGAATGGAAAAATCGTCCGGTGTCGGCGAATTACAAGGCGGGCGGCAAAGTCGATGGAGATTTAGTGTCACTCGAGGTTCAGTAGAAGATTTCGACGATCCCATAAACAACAAACCCTCTTAGCGGGAGCCAAGAGGGTTAGGAGTTCGGATTCTCTATACGCGGACCACATTACCCGCCTGGAAGCCTTTGGGGCCCTTCAGCAGATCGAATTCCACTGTTTCACCCTCATTGAGAGTGCGGTAACCGTTCTCCTGGATTGCGGAGAAATGGACGAAGACATCCTCCCCCGTGGAGCGCTGGATAAAGCCGTACCCCTTTGCTCCATTGAACCACTTTACTGTACCCTTCTCTCTCACAAAGAACTCCTTTCGCCTCTTTACGTTATTTAAATTCTTCCGCACCCTTCGCGAAGCCCAAGCAACTTACCACCCCTCAAAGGACGCGGAAGCCTAACAGGTGGAAATTCCATGCGCCGCTGGAACCCGGTGTCTACGAGAAAGGCTCCTGAGTTCTGCACCGCCTGCAAAGAGTGCGGCACAAAGCTTCGGAGCCTTTCGACGTGGCGCGAGTTTCGACTGCCAATCACGAAACATCAACCTGAAATTGATGCTCGCCGGTCGAACTGCCTCAGCGAGCAGAAGATAATATTCAGGGACTCTCGATCTGGCAAGAGAAGAAAAGCACTGAGTGAAACGTTTTAGCGAGCTCCGCCCACCGGTGTCCCTCGACCATCACAGGTCTGCGATTCTCACGGCGAGGTTAGAAGCTGCAAGTCTTTGATATAACGGGGGAAAAGTTAACCTGGATCGCGTCGCGACCCTCGCTCCCGACCCAGCTGAAATCCATCTTCGGGGGAAAACGCGTGTGAGCATGATTTTGCACGCACCATTCGGCGATTGGCCGAGGAGTAGCGATGGCCTCGTGTTTCTCTTTTTGTGTTCCTCCACCCGCTCATCGGTTGGACTTTCATTCTCTCGACACAAGCATCAGGCAGAGACGAAGGCCCGCGAGATTGATCCGGTTTTCTTGGTCATTTTTCTACATTTTTTTAACGATATTTCTAATCGTGTTGAGGCCACAAACGGCGAGCGCGCGGCGGGCCGCACTATGTCGCCGGAGTCAGCTACTTCGATGCCGGCACAAAGGGTAATCCTTTAATCTGGGCGCAAGGCGCGATTAGCTGATTGTGGGGACGACAACCGCAGGAACGAGCACTCTGCAGTACGCATTGGAATCGCTGTCTCCGGTCAACCCTGGGCCGGGGAACGCGCGGAGAGTAGACGCTCATGGGAGGATGAAGCTTCCCATCAGATCGGAACTTAAATAATTTCAAACCTCGCGCTCTCTTCCCCCAGGAGACGTTATCAATGGGTGTGCCCAACCCACTGGTCGACCCAGTCATTTACTGTCTTGTACCAGAGCTGGCTGTTCTCTGGCTTGAGTATCCAGTGGCCCTCATCGGGGAAATAAAGCATTTTCGATGGAATTTTCAGCCGCTGCAGCGTGGTAAAGAGCTGAAAGCCTTCTGAAACATCTAGCCGGTAATCGAGTTGGCTGTGAATTACGAGGGTGGGCGTCTTGAAGCTCGTCGCGGAGAGATGTGGTGACCACTTGCGATAGAGTTCGCGATTATTGTAAGGCGTTCCCTTGAACTCCCATTCGTTGAACCACAACTCCTCCGTTGTTCCCCAGGCGGATTCGGTATTGAACATCCCATCGTGCGACACGATGCACTTGAATCGGTCAGTATGGCCGAGAATCCAATTCGCCATGTATCCGCCGTAGCTCGCGCCCAGTGCGCACTCCCGGTCTTTGTCGATAAACGGGTAAGTGCGTTCAGCGTAGTCCAGTCCTTTCATCAGATCTTCAAAAGCACGCCCACCCCAGTCGCCATTGATGTCGTCAATGAACTTCTGATCATAACCGGTTGAGCCACGGGGATTGATCATCACGATGACATAGCCGTTGGCAGCGAAAAGTTCCGGATTCCAGCGATAGCTCCAATCATCACCCCAGGCGCCTTGCGGCCCTCCATGGATCAGGAATTTGACTGGATATTTCTTGTTAGGATCGAAGTTGGGCGGCTTGACCAGGAAGCCTTCGACTCTGACGTTCTCCGCGCCCGTGAACCAAAAGTGTTCGAGCGGGGACATTGATACTTGGGATAGGACGGCGTCATTCACGTGCGTAAGTTGCTGGCCTGCTTGTGGGAAAAATTCCTGGCCTGTCGACCGACTGTAGATCTCCGTCGGGGCGTGGATCGACATCCGGGTAAAAATGATCCGCTCGCCGTTGGGCGTGGGGGCAACATCGTCGTCGTATCCGGAGTTGGGCGGGACGAGATCCCCGATGGGAGTCCGGGATATGATTCCTGCTATGCACGTAAATCCACAACTTGGTCGCGAAGGGTGATAGGTCGGATCAGGGCCGACTTCCAATCGCCCTATGATGGCCATTCCACGGCTCTCGGCAACGAAGAAGATTGCCTGCGAGTTTGTGGCCCAGGCGAATGTGCCGATCCAGACGACGAATTTTTCCGTTAGGTCCTTTCTCTCGCCCGTCTTGCGGTCATACAGCATCAGCCGGAAGCGGTCGCTCTCATATCCTGGCCTGAACTGTGCTCGATAAGCGATGTACTTTCCATCCGGTGAATAGAGTGGCGTGGAGTCGCTGGCCGGATTGTCAGTGATCTTCTTTGCCGGGCCGCCGTTCACCGAAACGGTAAACAGATCATTATTGGTGCTGGTAGCCTCCTCCTCATCGTGATTCGACGTATAACAAACTTCCTGGCCGTCGGGAGAAAAGGCGTAATCGTCTTGTCCTCCCAAACTAAATGGCGGAACGTCGTGGTCGCCCGGAGTAAGATCGCGGCTCGCGCCACCTGCGGCTGGAATCACCAGTAGATGACTGCGTTTGCTCTCTTTGTAGCCATTCCAATGGCGGTACAGCAAATGGGTGAAGATGAGAGCCTTGATCTTTGTGTGTGCGGATTCTTCGACCTTTTTCTGATTGCAAGCCTCGTCCGTACATTCGGGATAAACATTCGAAACAAAGAGAATATTCCTTCCATCCGGGGACCAGATCGGGCCGTCCGCTTCGGTGGCAATCGACGTCAACTTGTGGGGTCCAGTCACCCTACCGGAAGAAGTATCGAAGTCCGCGAGCCAGATCTGCGAACCGCCCTCCTTGGTTGAGAGAAACAGAAAGCGTTTGCCGTCCGGGGCCCAGCGCGGACGATCAGCATCCTGAGCGGCGATGATCTCGCGCTCCTGTCCTCCCGCTGTCGGCACTACCCACACATGCGGTGTCTTGGTATTCGCCTCTAGGCTCACATCGACGGCGCTGAATAACACCCATTTCCCGTCAGGCGATGGGACGGGCTCAGCCACGCGCTTGAGCGACATCATGTCTTGAAAGGTGAACGGATGTTTAGTCTGTCCCAAAACCGGAGCAACCCACGCCAGCAACACAGCGATGACAACGAGACGACGCATGATCTGCCCTCCCGGGAGAACGGGTAGTTTAAACCAAAACGGCTCAGCTCTCAGGTCGTGGGTCTCGGGTCTCAGGTTGCTGCGCGTTTTTCCGGCAACTTTACGTGGCTTCGCGCACTCTAATAGAGAGGGTACGCCTGCAAGTCTTTGCATCAGGCCCGGTTGAGCGGAAAGCGCACGGCGGGTAGTGGGTTGGAGTGGCGTTTCAACAAATCCTTTTTCAGGTTCTCATTTACTGCCTATGAATTTAATCAAACGTATTCTCTTGCTTCCGGTAGTCGCAGTTTGCTTGTTCGGATCACTGGCACCTAACTTAGCGGCGCAGGAAGGGCAACTCGATCCCAGTCAGCCCAAAGGGACCACGCCAGAAGCAATCATCGAGCGGTTCGCGGCCAAGGAAACGGAATTTAAAGAAGCCCGTGACCAGTACACCTACAAGCAGACGGTGAAAGTGCAAACCGTCGACGGCGATACCGTAACCGGGGAATACCAGGAGGTCTTCAACGTAGTTTTTGACGACAAAGGAAGACGTCTGGAAAATGTCACTTTTGCGCCGCAGTCCACATTGGAAAAAATCTCGATGTCGCCGGAAGACGTCAGCGATATCCGGCACCGGCTGCCTTTCGTGCTGACCAGTGAAGAAGTTCCTGAATACCAAATCCTCTATGTTGGTCAGCAGAAGGAAGACGAACTGCACACGTATGTTTTTGACATTGCTCCCAAAACGATCGAAAAGGGGAAACGATATTTCCAGGGGCGCATATGGGTCGATGACCGCGACTTTCAGATTGTTAAGACTTTTGGCAAAACTGTACCCGATATTCGTACCAAAAATAATGAGAATCTCTTTCCCAAATTCACGACCTGGCGGGAGCAGATCGATGGCAAATACTGGTTTCCCACCTATACCAAGGCTGACGACGTGCTTCACTTCTCAGGCTTGGCAGGCGACGTTCACATTCGTGAAGTTGTGAAGTATGAGGACTACCAGCGCTTCGGGTCCAAGGTAAAAATCACATATGAGGGTAAGGAGATCCCCAAGGAAACCAAGCCTCAGAAGTAACCATCCTCTCGAGAATCCAAGGCCCGCCGCACTTCCCGGCGGGCTTTTCTTCAGAACCGAAAATCGGCTTTCCGCTGACACAGAGGCGCGATTCGATTAGACTACGCCGTCATGAGCGTCTGCTTGCCCTCCGAAGTGCGGCGAGCCAGCGTTGCCCTCCTGGTCACACTCCTTTGGCTGCACGCCGGATCGCGCGCGCAGGAGGGAGAACTGGACAAGTCGCCGCCCAAAGGCATGACGGCGGAGCAAGTTATCCAGCGTTTCACCGCCAAGGAAAAGGAATGGAAAAACGTACGACAGCAGTACATCTTCCGGCAAACCGTAAAACAACTGGCTCTGGATGGTGAGAGCGAACTCGGCGAATACCGTCAAGTGGCCGACATCAGTTATCGGGACGGCAAGCGCGTCAAGCAAGTAGTGTTTTCACCCCTGGCCAGCATCTCCATGTCGAAGGAGGACATTGACGATCTGGAAAGCCGCTCATCCTTCACCATCAGCCAGGATGAACTATCTGAGTACGCTCTGCTCTACATCGGCCAGCAGAAGATGGATGAATTGCATTGCTACGTGTTTGATGTCGCACCCAAACGGATCGAGAAGGACAAACGCTATTTTCAGGGACGCATCTGGGTGGACGATCAAGATTTTCAGATCGTGAAGACCACGGGCAAATCGGTGCCTGATATCAAAATCATGAAGAAAAAAAAGCTGGAGGAAAATTTGTTTCCGCGCTTTACCACCTGGCGTGAGCAGATCGACGGGAAATACTGGTTTCCGACTTTTTCTTCAGCCGACGATACCTTGCACTTCAACCGAAATGATATCCGAATCAAGCAAACCCTGAAGTTTACGAATTACCAGCGAGTGTCATCCACAACCCAGGCGCAGGAAAAATCGATAAAGCCGTAGGGCTTAATAGAAAAGATATTTACGCCACTTGTCATCCGAGCGGCCCATCAGCCGCATGATGTGACGGCTGGTGTGGAGATTGAATGCGCGCGGCTCCCGCATTAGCCTCATGCCAGCCTCGGGGGGAAGCTGGTTTCCCTTATGGCGGTTGCAGAGATGGCAGCACGCGACAAGATTTTCCCAGGTGGAAGCTCCGCCTCGCGAGCGTGGAACCACGTGATCGAGCGTTAATTCGCTCGAGGGCAGGACTTCGCTGCAGTATTGGCAAGTATTGCGATCGCGCAGGAGAATGTTCTTGCGCGATAGCGCCCGGCTCTGATGCGGGATGCGCCGATATTCCAGCAATCGGATAACGGAAGGTACGCGAAGCGCCAGGCGGGCAGCGTGCAGGAAGTGACCGTTTTCTTCTTCCGTCATTGCAACGCCCTTCAGCACCAGCACGATCGCTCGTCGCGCCGCGCACACGTTAATCGGCTCGTATGACGCGTTCAAGACCAGCACTGGAGCATGCAGCACATGACCGTTGCTCTCCTGTTGCATTCCGACGACTGCGGGCGAAGGGGTATGAGGCCTGCCCAACCCACTCATCGAATTGTTCCACTTCCCTGACATACAAGTTCTTGTTATCCGTGGGCCGCCATCGTCATACCAATCTCGTCCAACTCCGTGTCGGCATGCTGGGCATCGGCTTTTAGCGTACGCGCCACAGTGGCAATCCAGACTTTCGACGCTCCGGCTCGCATCAATACTCGCGCGCACTCAGAGACTGTGGTGCCGGTGGTGAATACGTCATCCATCACTAGAACCTCTCGCCGGCTTAGTTCCTCAGGCTTTGCCACAAGGAAGGCACCGCGAATGTTTTCACGCCGTTGATGCCGGGTCAGGCCGGTCTGGGATTGAGTGTCGCGGCGGCGTTCCAATATCTTGGGGTTGAGCACAAGCCGGTCTCCGGTTGGCCTCAGTTTAAGCGCGGCTCGGGCAATCAGTTCCGAATGATTGAAGCCGCGTTGACGCAATCTGCGGGCATGCAATGGCACGGGCACGACCATGACTGTGTTGAGTCCAAACGCAGGCTCGAGACCCGCAATGACTTCCGCCAGCATACGTCCCAGCACGTTCGCTGCGGGCCGTACCTGACCATATTTCAGGATATGAATGAGTTCGCGTAATCCGCCTTCATAACTGCCATAGGCTACAGCCCTAACAAATGGCGGTTCGAGCCTGCGGCATAGTCCGCATCGAGCCTCCGCCTCAGCCAGGAAGGCGTATGGGGTATGTAGGCGCTCACCACAAATCGAGCAGGTGCCTCCGGCAATCGGCCGCATGGCAGAAAGGCATTCTTCACATACAGGCAATCGTGAAATATTGACCAGCGGGGTGCCACAGAGGCGGCAATCGGACGGGAAGAGAGTAGCGAACACGCTTTCGGCGATATCGCTCGCCGACGAGACAAGGAGGGAAACCAGCGAATTTTCCTTCGCTACAACCTGGGTCCCGACACGAATTGGGTCACCGCTACTGCTGAAGACGAACCTCCTGTCCCGCCAATGCTTTGAGGGAACGGATATTCTTCAGTATAACGGGCAGGCATCTTGCACGCAACGCACCGAAGTCACGCCGCAGCTTTACGAGTTACTTCGGGTTCAGTGCGCTCTCGTGCATCCACAAAGATGGTCTGGTATTTGCGACGAAAGCAGTCCGCACAACGCACTGGACGTAGCAACAGCATTGGCAGAATGTATTTTTCGGCAAAGGTTCGAGGACGTGAGCGGAACCCATCCAGACCGCCACAGTCGGAACAATGAAACTGCTTTGACAGCACGGCTAGTCCACCTCAAGACGCGGAGCGAAGGACAATCTAGTACCACAATCATACCAAAGCTAAGCATCCGGTCAGAAGGTATACATCTCACAAAGGATGCTCCTGGATTCTCACGGAACGGGACTTTGGGCAGACGCACTTGTAATTGAGCCAGTACGCATGCTAACGTGCGCCGTCTTGCGGTATGTGGAGCAGCTCTAAAGACTTGCGAGGATCTCACCCATGAGCACCGAGACCACGGTGAACAGCCCTAAGAAACATCAGCCATTTGTGCCTGAAACCATGGAAATGAAGGAGTTTACGCTCCGAGCCGTCCTGTTGGGCCTGGTTATGACGGTTGTTCTGGGCGCGGCCAATGCCTATCTGGGTTTGCGTGCGGGAATCACCATCGCGGCAACGTATCCGGCGGCGGTGATTGCCATGGCGGTCCTGCGGGCATGGAAGGGATCGCTCCTGGAAGAGAACATTGCCCGTACCGCTGGCTCCATCGGAGAGTCGGTTGCGGCGGGCGCAATTTTCACCATTCCTGCGTTCTTGCTCTCAGGGGCTTGGACTTCCTTCCGGCCCGCTGATGCCTACTGGAAGTCCACGGCACTGATCATGGTGGGCAGCATCCTTGGTGTGCTTTTCATTTCTTTAGTGCGGCGGGTCATGGTGGAAGATCCTGAGCTGCCCTTCCCGGAATCCGTCGCAGCATCGGAGATTCACAAAGCCGGACAGCGAGGCGCGCAGGCTGCCAAATACCTCTTCTGGAATATTGGCATCGGCGGTGTGGTGTACATGCTCGGACGCTTCGGTCTGTTCGCCGCCGATAAAGATTTCCACCCTGTTGTCGGCAGTCTCGGCCACAGTCAGGTTCGTTTGGGCACAGCAGGAAGCACGAACCTGGTGGCCGCTGGGGGAACCAGCATGTTCGCCGCTCCCAGCGTGAGCCCCGCTTATTTGGGAGTTGGATACATCATCGGGCTGCGTCTTGCTGCACTTCAGTTTGCAGGCGGTGTGCTGGCCTGGGGACTGATGGTTCCCCTGCTCATCTTTTTTCTCGGACCTCAACTCAAACAATACCTACCGTCGGACACGCCTGATAATTGGGCGGCCATCGCGGCGGCCGTGTGGAGGTTCATCGTGCGTCCCATCGCCGTGGGCGGAATGCTCGTAGGAGCGGCCTATACGCTCTTCAAAATGCGCCAGAGCCTGACCGCCGGCCTGGGCAAAGCATTCTCTGACCTGCGACAAACCGCCGCGCAACGGGCCAAGCTTTCGCGCACGGAACAATATATGAGCTCCAAGGTTGTCTTCGGACTGATTGCCCTGATGTTCGTGCTCATGTGTTTTCTCTATATCCATATTTCGGGATTGGTGTGGCCGGCTGTTCTGGCAGCCGTTGTGATGATTTTTGTGGGGTTCTTCTTCGCCACCGTCTCAGGCAACCTCGTCGGATTCATCGGATCGTCTAACAATCCAATTTCAGGATTAACCCTCTCCACTTTGCTGATTGCGGCTTTGCTCATGGTTGCGCTGGGAGTCTCTGGAAATGCCGGCGTAGCCGCAGTCTTAGGCGTTGCCGCGGTAGTTTGCGTTTCCTCCGCGGTTGCCGGCGAACTGCTTCAGGACTTCAAAGTCGGATACATTCTGGGCGGCACACCTCGCAAAATCCAAATGGCCGAATTAATCGCGGTGGTCGTGGCCAGTCTGGTGATGTACTTCCCCCTCATGCTGCTGCACGAAGCCAACATCAAAGCCGGCGGCGTCGGATTTGGCGACCGCCAGCTTTCCGCCCCCCAGGCGGGACTAATGGCGACCTTAGCCATGGGAATCGTTGGCGGCGAGATGCCATGGCCGCTGGTGGTGGTCGGCATCTTTATGGGCATCGGGCTAATCATGATGCAGGTGCGCAGCCCCATGCTGGTGGCCGTCGGTATGTATCTGCCGTTTGAAACCACCTTCGCCATATTTCTTGGTGGAGTTTTCCGCTCACTCGGAGATTGGGTGGCCCAGCGCCGCGGTTTCAACCATGCGCAGAAGGCGCGCGTGGAGAATGCCGGCGTGCTCACGGCTTCCGGACTGATCGCCGGAGAAGCCATCCTTGGACTGATCTGGGCTGGATTGCAGTTTGCGCCCGCCTGGGCCCGACCTCAGGTGTTTAGCAATCCGTCGTATGTTGCCGGAATCGCCGTGATGATTGCTCTAGCAGTTCTGATGATCCGGCTCCCACTATCGAGTGCCGGGGACCCGAAAGAGCCGGCACCACCGGTAGCGATGATGTGATCGCGATAGGCAGGGAGTCTGAGACCCCTCTCGCGAAGAGCTTTAACCACAACGGACACGAAGTATCACGAAGGAAAAGCGTTTTCGGCAGTTCTTCGGGAACTTCGTGTCCTTCGTGGGTTATCGTTTTATCCATGCCGATCGCCGAGAACATTGCCAGGATCCGCGAACGAATGAAAGCCGCGGCCAGGCGAGCTGGACGAAATGTCGACGACGTCACTCTGATGGCGGTGAGCAAGACTGTTCCGCCAGAACTCATTCGTGCGGCTTACCTGGCTGGGGTGCGGTTGTTCGGCGAAAACCGCGTCCAGGAATTTGCCGAAAAAGTCGACGCTTTACTGGATTTATCGAATGCCGAGTGGCACATGATCGGCCATCTGCAGACTAACAAAGCTGCTAACGCGGCCGAGTTGTTCGCCGCGATTGATTCGATCGACTCTCTGCGGCTCGCCCAGAAAGTCAACTCCGCCGCACAACAAGCCGGGAAGAACCTCGCAGTGTTAATCGAGATCAATGTTGGAGGCGAGGCTGCCAAGACGGGCGTGGCGCCTGAATCTCAGGAGTTGGAAAACATTCTTCAGGCCGCACCATCGTTAGAACATCTTGAAATTCGCGGCTTGATGACGATTCCTCCGCTCACCGACGATCCGCAACAAGCACGCCCGTATTTCCGCAAACTTCGCGAACTGCAGAAGCAGATCAATGCGCTGGGGTTGCCGGACGTGAGCATGAACGTGCTCTCTGTGGGGATGTCTCACGACTTTGAAATCGCCATTGAGGAAGGCTCAACGTGTGTGCGGCTCGGGACGGCGATCTTTGGCGAAAGAAAACTGCCTTAGCAGCGCTAGGCGCTAATCCGGACGGAAATGATTTCAATAGAAGACACTCCGACAGGCGCTACTTTCGCCGTCAAAGTGCACCCTCACGCCAAGAAAAATGCCATTAACGGCGAACTAGGCGACGCGCTCAAATTGTCGCTCACCGCGCCTGCGTCGGACGGCCGCGCCAACCAGTCCTGTGTCGAATTCCTGGCAAACCTTTTGAAGGTTCCGCGTTCCTCCGTTACCATAGCGTCCGGCCAGACCAGCCGCAGGAAGGTCATCCATGTGGCAGGATTGGCTGCCGAGGAAGTCAGGAAGCTACTGCTCGCTTAGCAATGACGCGGGCGAGGGCGCCCGCGCCACACGCGCCGAGAGAACTCAATGACCTTTTCCGAACGCCTGCAGGAGATTCGCACCGGCTTCGAGCGTCCTTTCTGGGTCGCGAACATTACCGAGATCTTCGAGCGACTCTCCTACTACGGGGCCTTCGCTTCCCTTGCCCTGTACCTACAGGAGAAACTTAATTTTTCCACTGAGCAGACCGGAACTCTAACTGGCATATTCGGTGGGATGGTCTGGTTTCTTGCCATCTTCGGCGGGGCCGCCGCGGACCGACTCGGCTTCCGCCGGGCTCTTTCGATCGCTTATTTGATCCTTGCCGTCGCCTATTTCCTCATCGGTTCCATCGGAGCATCGTGGCTGGCTCCCGTCCGTAACGCCGTGCCCCTTGGCCTGTTTGTGGCCTTCATTCTTATCCTTCCCGCTCTCGGCATCTCGCTAGTGAAGCCTTGTGTGGTCGGCACCACGGCGCGCGCCTCCAAGGAAAACGTCCGCTCCATCGGCTATTCGATTTACTACACGATGGTCAACATCGGCGGCGCCGCGGGACCTTATTTCGCATCATGGGCTCATCGCCATCTTGGCGTCGAGAATGTTTACCGGGTTGCTGCCCTCAGCGTCTTCGCGATGTTCTTCGTGGTCCTGTTCTTCTTCCGGGAACCGCGCAAAGCCGGTGACGCGCCTCCGCCTTCGATCGCAACTGTGGCGCGGAATTTCTGCGTGGTTGTGGGCAACTACCGTCTGGTCTTGCCGGTCTTGATGATTGCTTTGCTACTGCGTGTCGCCATGCGGCTCTATCCATTTACCGTGCCCTGGTGGATCTGGTGCGCGCTGTTGCTGCTAGTGCTCGCAGGCATCAGCCGCTTCATGTGGTTCCTCGTGCTGTTTACTGGTTACTGGATTGTTTTCTGGCAGCAGTACATCAGTTTGCCCGGCTATATCCACGCGTATATCAATCCGCAGGCTGACGTCGAGATCATCCTTGTGACCGACGGTCTAACCGTGATCTGTCTGACCCTCGCCGTGAACTTCCTGACACGCAAGATTCCAGCCTTTCAAGCAGTAATCTTGGGCACCCTGATCACTTCTGTTTCGTGGTTGATTCTGGCCGTCCGCCCGACGATTTGGGGTGCGGTCCTCTCGCTGTTTGTCCTTGCACTGGGTGAAATCATCCAGTCACCGCGCTACTACGAATACATCTCACGCCTCGCGCCTCCGGGGCAGCAAGGCACATACATGGGGTTTGCCTTTCTCCCGATTGGGATCGGATCGCTCATCGGAGGCTGGTTCGGCGGGACGCTCCTCCATCACTTTGGAGAGGTCAAGCACGAGCCGGGGCGGATTTGGTGGGCTGTCACTGCGGTGGGCGTGGCTACCGCGGCATTGCTCTGGATCTATGACAAAAAAGTACGCACACGCGACACTGCGGCAAGCTAGATGGCACGGTCCAAATCCACTCCTGATTCCTTTGCCAGGGAAATACGCGCCGAGTTAAAAGCTGGCGGCAGCCTCAAACGCTCCAAGAGCGTTCAGCGATTCTTCAAAGAGGAAGTTAAGTCCTATGGATGGCGTACTGGCGATGTCCGCCGAGCAGCCATTCGATGGCGGCGCGAGATTCTGAAACAATTTGATCTTAAATTCCTGGTTCAGGTCGCTGACAAACTGTTCACAGGCGAAATCAACGAAGAGAAGAACACAGCCGTCTTTCTCCTGGAAAACATCACGGCAAAGCTAGGTGATGAAGAATTCGTATTGCTCGAATCCTGGCTGGATCGAATCAGCAATTGGTCCGATCATGACGCGCTGGTGCACTACTTGATCGCGCCGATGGTTGCTGCCGAACCAGCTCGCGCGAAGTCGGTGTTTCGCTGGGCAAAGGCGCAGGACCGCTGGCACAGGCGTGCAGCGTGTGTGGCACTGATCCAAGGGACGCGACAGAGATTATTTTTCCCTGAAATCATCAAACTCTCAGATCAGCTTCTTTCCGATCAGGACGACATGGTGCAGAAAGGTCTCGGCTGGTTGCTGCGCGAGACAGCCAAAGCAAACGCCGCCCGAACCGCCCGTTACCTGATGCTCATTCGCACCTGCGCACCCAGGTTAGTTCTCAGGACAGCATGCGAGACTTTGCCAGCCGCAATGAAAAAACGAATCCTTGCCTAGCTGCGCGACTGCGCCCATCAGGATTCGCTCAAAACCTCGTACTTGTTTAGAATAGTTGTTTACCGATGAACCTTCCAGCCATACAAGCTGCGCTACGCGAACGCAACATGGACGCGTGGCTCTTCTACGATCATCACCATCGTGATCCCATTGCATATCGCGTCCTTGGAATTCCCGCGGGCCTGATGGTCACGCGGCGATGGTTTTATGTCATCCCTGCCAAGGGAGAGCCCGTCAAACTTGTCCACAAAATTGAATCTGGGCATTTGGACACGCTGCCCGGCAGCAAGCGCCAGTATGCGGGATGGCAAGAGTTGTTCGATCAAGTGAAAGCGATGCTGTCCAATTTTCGGGATATTGCCATGCAATATTCGCCCAACAATCTGGTCTTCTACGTTTCATTAGTGGATGGCGGCACGCTGGAAATGATCCGCGGCCTGGGCAAGAACGTGGTCAGTTCCGGTGATTTGGTAGCGCAATTTGAAGCCACTTGGACTGAAGAGCAGATCAAGACCCACTTTGCCGCGCGCGATGCGATTGACTCAATCACCGCCGAGGCTTTCAAGGAGATCGGGCGGCGGGTCCGCAACGGCGGCACAACCGAAAGTGACATTCAACATTGGTTCATGGAAGCCTTCGCCCGCGAAAATCTGATTACGGACGACCCGCCCATCGTCGCGGTGAATGCCAATAGCGGCAACCCACACTACGAGCCGCAGGCGAAAACTTCCGCGCCTATCCGTCAAGGCGATTTTGTCCTGCTGGATGTGTGGGCCAAAAAGAATACGCCCGACGCCGTTTACTACGACATCACCTGGACGGGATTCGTGGGCAAGGCGCCGTCGGATCGGATGCGTGAGATATTCCAAGTCGTCACCCAAGCGCGCGATGCC